>Ga0307510_10002264_pt1 | contig 21726 bp, 24 predicted proteins | sample 12_EM_MG_FD_207224 | JGI IMG/M metagenome (GOLD analysis project Ga0307510, IMG submission 207224) | Populus trichocarpa ectomycorrhiza microbial communities from riparian zone in the Pacific Northwest, United States - 12_EM | ecosystem: Host-associated > Plants > Roots > Unclassified | place...
GACGACACCATTCCCCTCTACTCGTGCGTAGCGTATTTGTATCTAATCCCCCCACCTGGCCCCGGCCAGACAGGCGAATACAGCCCCACTTTGTCCCCTCTTTCTATCTGTGTGCCGACACCTCAAGACTCTTGTTATGCCCGTTACGATTCCCCTCGCGCTCTCTCGACCTTTTTGGAACGCGGCCTCTCTCTCTCTCTCCCTCACGTCTTTGCCTTCCCCCGGGATTGCAAACTCATTGGGACCTCTGGCCTTTCCCTGAACTCACTACAGCAGGAGCGTGAACTTACCACCTGGGTCACATGAGGACAATCAGGTATATCACGGATGCAGGCGCAAGTTCAAGCACGGGCGGTGGGCGGTGGATCGGGGGCAAGGCTGCACCCTTGCGCTGGAATACCTCGCTTGTCAGGGCAGAGCTATGGATGAGCGTTGATGTGGGCGATGCTGGGGATGTGCGGGTCCGTAACTGCAGATGTCTCGTCTGGATGTCCTTAGGGTGCGGCCCGGGCCTCGGGCCAAACGGAGTGTGTCATCTTGCTTTGCCAACCGCCAACCAAACCAAAGCTATCTGGACGGTGGCGCCCGCCCGCCTAGATCTCACGCCATGGGCCAATTTTTTTCTCCTCATAGTGATACATCCCAATCAATCAGGGAACAATGCTCCTGGCAAAGATCTTTGGTTCCTTATACGCCGCAGTCAAGTCCTGGACTCTCAGTGTCAGTTTCATCAATAATCTCGTAGGGATGTTTCTCTGTCCTACCATGAACTTGTTCAGGGGCTTGAGATCTACAACTCGTCCGCCGTCTCAACTTCGGGATGTAGTTCCTCCTGCCTTTCCAACCACTGGATTTTCCATTATTCCTACTTCGGAGACCGTCGAGGAAGAGCACTGGCCCTGGTACACCCCACAATCCTTCTACCCAATCAGTATCGGCGATGTCCTTCACTCCAAGGTACCAGGTTCTCTATAAACTCGGTTATGGGACCAGCTCCACCATTTGGATGTGTCGGGATCTTTCGTCAGTTCCTCCGTCCCTCCTTCGTAAAATCAGCTGAATGCCGCTATGTAGCCGCGACGAATACGTCTGCATGAAGTCCATGGTTTGCGACTACAGCTCTGTTCGACGTGAGGTCGCAGCTCACGAAGCTTTATCCAAATCAACTGAGACCAGCGAAGCGGCCGGAAAACAGTATGTTAGGCAGGCATTGGACTACTTTGAGCTTAGTCGAGGCGACCGCAACTACCATTTCTTCATCCATGAGCCTTTCGGCGTTACTTTGGACTTTTTTCATGAGGTCGCTCATCGAAGACTTCCCATCGACTACGTCAGAGAACTGTCCTACCAGATTCTGCAAGCTTTGGAATTTATTCACGATGCCCAGGTCATTCACGCAGGTTCGACACCTCCTTTACTATACCCTATCTTCTGATTCGCACCTGTCTCTAGATCTCCAAGCAAGGAACATTCTCCTGCGGATCGCAGACCCAACAGTCCTCAAGGAAGCGGAGGAAGTAGAAATAAATCAGCCTAGCTCGAGGAAAATCACCGAACAGACCATCGTCGTTGAAACCAGTGACCACCAATGGCCTCTGGAACGCTGGATAGGGAGTGGGAGTCGACCGGTTCTGTGTGACTTCGGCGAGGCACGTACGGGGAAGGATTCATATACAGGGCTCATCCAGCCAGTTGTCTATCGCGCACCAGAAGTGTTTCTACAACTTCCATGGGGCACGCGAGTGGATATCTAGAATCTTGGCTGCATGGTCAGTCTCGTCATTTCCTCTCCTTTCCTCGCAGTCTCATCTGTTAATATAGATATGGGACCTCATATTCGGCCAACAGCTCTTCTCTAGGCAAGGAGCGCAACTGCTGACAAAAATCAACTCGCTCGGATGGTTGCTCTGCTTGGGCCACCTCCGCCACAGCTCCTGGACGACTCGGGTCCACGTGCCCTTGAATTCTTCAACGAGGACGGGTCACCCAAAGGAGAGGTTCCGAATGAGACGCTCGAATCGGTCCTCGCATCGTCTCTGGAACGAATCGAACGGACCATGACGGCCGATGAGTCGGAAGCCTTCCTCGCCTTCCTTAGGAGGACTTTGACGTGGACGGAGGAAGAGCGAGCGACTGCTTCTGAATTAATCAATGACGATCCTTGGCTTCAAAGAGTATAGTGGCGCAAATGCAGATAGTAGGCCGTTGGCCGATGAATATGACCTATGTCCTCGGACAGGGGTGGTTCAAACACTGCTACAATCGAACCTGTAATATAGTTGTACTATCCTTTCCTCTGGGTTTAACCTATTATTGCTGTGGGCGCGTGATACACGAGTATTTCGTTGCATTTCTCATTTCCGATACATGTAGCGGTATTGCTCAATTAATGACGAAAACATCTCAGATTCATCTGTTAGTGACATTAAACCGACCAGCATTGCTACTCATCGTACTCCAGTGCCCTACTACATAACCCCACACGCGCAATGTACAGCCTTGTAATGTAGGTGGTAGGCTCCTGTGGGTTTGGAGAAAGGTCTGAGGTCCGAGGCAGGTTCGCGGTCCCAGGAGGAGGCGAAGGCGGGAGTGGTGGAGGTTCGTACCATCACTGCCCGAGTGGGCGATGAAGTCAACCACCGCAATCCCCATTTCAGTTTGTACGCGACTGCAGTTAAGTAGGGCTGTACGAGGAATCTTTAGAACATCGGAATAGGACCATACCTAGGATTGGGCGTGAGTGCGGGCGGGGCGGCGGGTGGTGGTGCGCATACGGTCGGTGTCGTAAGCGGGGCGCGAGCACCGGGGCCGGTGCTGGTGCTGGTACACGTGAAGAGGTTGGCAATTGCGCCTTCGCATCGGGGGTATCTTTCCCATCCATAAGGGCGGTCTTACTGGTGGGGTCCAGGTGCGGGAGCGGGAGCGGGAGCAAGGTGTAGGAGGTGTTGAGGATAATCAGATAGGCCACGGGCGCAGGGAAGTGCGAGCACGGGCTGTGGGTGGTGGGCTGGGGGCTGCAAATGCAAGGTCCGCCTGCAGCTGCAGCGCTGCGCCGTTGCCTCTGCATCCTTCAGGAACCCAAAGACGAAATTGTGTGTGACCTGGTCGTTAGCAGCCCTGAATCGGATTTCTTCAACTGCGCCCTTGCCATTCTTGAACCTCACCGACCTCAATCTATCGTGGGAGATGGCGAGGGATGGTAGTGGGGGCAATCTGGGCCAAGCGGAAGGTTAACTATAAGATGATAATGGGGATTGTGATGCATGGACACATACAAAGGAATCTGTTAATACGGGGCGGAATTCGATGAGTAATCGGAATGCCGCCCCGGGTTAACAGGCTGGATGCGCAGTGAGCAGAGCATGAGTGAGTGAACACCGGGACAAGTCATCAGCGCAGTGAAAAATTTTGTAACTTAACGCGGCGCGGCCGTTTTCATCCCATACACACGATCACGTGATACTTGTGGCGTTCGTTCTGGCGTGGTAGAAAGTCGAGCGCACACGGGGTGTTTCGTCTGGGGTCTCAAAGTATCGTAGTACAATTGCCCAATGGACGAGATCTACATGGTTACAAGGCTGTCGCTGATCAGGCGATCGGGCGGATCAGGATTAATATATTTATCAAGGATTCCTTCGTGCCAAGATCACATCTTCTACAGGCTATGAATCACTGGCACAACTTGGGAAACGGCACTATGTGTCGAGTTTTTGTTTTTCTCCCTCGCTGGTAGATCTTGGGTCCGCGAAAAAGGAATTACAGTCATTCGGCGGGGAACCAGAGGATCGATGGAATTAGCACCAGCTTACATCGAGGAGTGGAGGACCGCAGTTGCCTTCGCGGTGCGTTCTGTTTCACTTTGACGTACGTCATGGTTGTAAGTATCGCGTGATCCCCCAAAGCTGTCAGTGCGGTCATCGAATTAGCGCTCCTTGATCAGAGATAAAGCCGCCTAGTAAAGAATCATACAATCTACATCAGTCAAAGCCAGGAGTGTTACTAACTTGACCCGCTCCTACATTCACTCCGACCAGGCGAATGAATGCATCATCCTGTAATAGTTAGCCATCCTACAATAATCCGAAGCCTGAAATGAAACAACGAGGGCGTTCTGTCAAACTTGACGTCATGTGGCCTGTCGTGCGTACATCCGGAGTTATGCCCGCCTGCAAGAATGATGGCCATATCATAAAAAAGCGCTAGCGCGGTTAGGGAAGGATGGGACCGTGACAACCCAGTGATCGTCGGCGCCCCTCAATATGCTGATCCTCAAGTTTAATGGGAAATGGGAACCGCATAGACGTGGGTATCTACGGTCAGCGGTCACTCAGTCACTTGGGGACACTGAGCACTTATTCTTGAATCCATGCGTGAGTGCCTCTCGTAGTACCCATGATTCATTTACGGATTGTAAATGCAAATATACACGCGGCGGGTATGCGAGTTCCTTGGATACGGACAGCATGTAAGACGCTATCCTTGTCTGAGGGATGACAACAAAATGTGATGGTGATGGTACAGGTTGCTTGGTTGTATAAAAAGTGAGACAAAACTATAATCATATAATCGTACCGCGGCACGACGACATTGCACTTGATTGTGAGACGAAAGCGAGAGACAGAGAGCAAAGACACGTTAGATGGAGTACATGAGCAACAGCTTGAGGAAAAGCGAGGGCGCAGGGGAGGAAGGAGGAGGTCCGGCGTCTGGTGTCGGATCGTGGTACGAGGTACGCAGGATTACTAGACAGGTACCTGCCGCGAGAGATACAGCGGGATGTCGCTAGTCGCGCGCGACGACGGCACACCCTGCGACCCACGCGGAAACGCGCGATTGAGCGCATCCTGTATGCGCTGCCGAAGCTGTTGCTTCTGCGAGGGCTGGAAGCCGTAATATCCCATCGGCCAGCAACGCTCCATGAGCCACTGCTCGAGCCCAGCAAGCGTCCAGCGGATGCCACGTTGCACGACGCCGAGACGCAGCACCGCAGCACAGTCCACTGGGTCCTGCTTCGTGTAGCGTGCGAGTTTGAGCGCGACCGCCCACGGCCACGGTACCGCAACGAGTGCGAGGCCACGCTCGTTGAAGATCGTCTGCGGAACTGCGCTTTGGTGATACGTCGAGGCGAGAAAGATTGGGTCGTATGTGCGCCCCTTTTGACTACATGTTGGGGTACATGGTATATTGAAGAAGTAAATCGTCAGCGCGTATGGACAAACTAAATCTGAGAGGGGTATTAGAGGAATGGCGCACTCGAGGGCCCAGGGGAGCGCCACATCCGCGTGGTCGTTCATCCAATCCGCGCCGAGACCGAACTTGCGAGCGGTCTCCGCGATGCATGTGTAGAGTCGTTGCCCGGCATCGGGGAATCCGAGCGCGCGATACTCGGATACGAATGAGCGGTGGACGTAGTCGACGTCTTGGGTGCTCTCGCGATGGGATAACGACGGGTGGAGGACCATGACGGCGCCGCCGTGTACGACGAGGCGCACCTGGCGTCTGAAAGAGCGGTAGAGCCTCTCTGAGAGATAGGAGAGCACTTGTGCGAGGAGCTTGCGTGTGAGCGGGACTTCGTTCAGTTCGTTGAGTGGTGGGACTGGCGGACGTGTCATAGGGTTAGAATTAGAGGGATAACCCACCATTTCGGGGGGATCTGAAAGGGATGAGACGAGGGAGACGAAGTAGAAGGTAGTGATGGAGGAGGTTGTGATGGGGTTCAAGCGGTAGTGTGATGAGTGCAAGGAAGAGAGCCAGGTGCATCACCTCATGTCCCCCATCCCGGATTGATAGGCCAAAGCCTGGTAAAGAAACCAAGGAAGCAGGGTGAGCCCGCAGTCCGCAGGCAGGGGAGGGCTTGTCAAAAGTGAACGTCATGTGGGCTGTCCTGTCTCGTGCTTGAAGTTGCGCCTACGTCACAGACGTGTGAGGGAAATTAGTCCCCCACTTCTGACTGTAATAGGGAACATTCTAGGCCTTATCGATATGAGAACCTCTTCGATTTCCTGAAAGTAAGGCCCGGAACAGAAAGAGCGCGAAGTCGGAGAGTGAGAAACCCCCGAGTGTCGTCGTTCGAAGGTAAGGGTCCGTCCCAGCCAATGAATGAGCGTCCCTGTTGGTTGCGTTGGCGCAATTGTAGCGCCCCTAACACGCCCGGCCCGTCACGCCGGTTCAACACAACAGCACTTATATTTAGATATACTAATATTTTATTTTATTTATTTATTTGGAATTATTTATTTATACTCAACTGTCCTAGGACAACAAGAGTCATGCTACAAAAATAGCGACAATGTAGTGTACGGGGAAAGAGGATGGATTAGCATAACTCGGGGGAGTGCGATGCTTGAAATAAATGTATTAAAGAAGTTGGGAAGACCTAGGATTCCTCATGGAGGGTCTGGTCTAGTGTTGCCACAGCTCGAGCCGATGTTTTTGAGAAATCAGTGATAGAAAATCGAATAAAATAGCGAAAAATATGAAAATAAAGAGGAAGATAGATTAGATCAAAAGCTGTGGGGTCACTTAAGACGACTTTGTAATCTGACCAGCCATTCAAGCAGGACTCGCTTTGACTTGATTTGGCAAAAAAAAAAGTGAAATCAAGTTGAAGCGAGTCCTGCTTGAATGGCTGGTCAGATTACAAAGTCGTCTTAAGTGACCCCACGGCTTTTGATCTAATCTATCTCCCTCTTTATTTTCATATTTTTCGTTATTTTATTCAATTTTCTATCACTGATTTCTCAAAAACATCGGCTCAAGCTGTGGCAACACTAGTCTGGTCAAGGTGGAAGGGGATGGTGAAGAGAGTTTGAGTGCAGTAAAAAGGTAAGTAAGGCAACAGCGCCTTTGTCCATATGAAATAAAAAATTAGGGGACAGGTTGTGGCCAAGAATCTGGTGTTGTAGGGTAGCAGTGATTGGACAGGAGAAGATAGCATGATGTGCAGAGTGTGTGGTAGGGTGGCAAGGGCAAGCGTGTGGTTGATGTGCCGGTGGGGTGGGGCTGTGATCAGTGCTCAAAAATTCTGCCATAAGGCGGTCATAGCCAGCTTGATCTGAGGGCACAGGTAGTCCATCTGTGACAGGGTCGTCCACCCAGGTGGGGACTGCCAGAGTATCAGGACAGTTGTCTGCAACGGGGTGTGTTACCAGGCTAGGCATCATTGCGGAGATGCTTCTGGGGAACCCTGGGCCTGTGGGAAAAGGAGGTCCAAGTGAACAAGGACAAGTGGTATTGTCACCCGCACCAGGACGTAGATGAGCGGAGTAGTCCCCACTGAAGCAATGCTTGAACAAAACTTGCAGGGCAAGGGAGGAAGCACCTTGTTGTTTGAGCAAGAGGGTGCCTTGCATGAAGGGTGGTGGTTTGGGGGTGTCGGGAATAGGAAGGGCTTTGTCACAAGCCCATTTGCATGGGATGGGTTTGGGGTTGTCTGCCTGCCATTGCTGGAAAGCGAAGAGTTTGGGTGGGGTGGGTGGTGGGGCGAGGGTGTGAGATTGGGCTGCAATCTGGAGTTCATCGAGGATGTGGTTTTTGCGGGGAGGACCAGGCCAGTTATAAGAGAAGATGCATGGGTCCGGCACCTGTGCTCTGGGTTTCGGTGGTTTGGGGAGTTTGCATGGGAGGTGGAGGAGGGAGAAGTAGATAACTGGGGTGAGGTGGAGGAGAACGGAGAGTGTGGCGGTGAAAGAGGAGGCCAAGGGGAGATTGTTGTGTTTGTGAAGGGAGAGGAGGGCAGAGTGGAGGAGTGGGGATGGGAGGAAGAAGGTGGTGTTTCGGTGGGGGAGAGGGGCAAGCTGTTGTGCAGCCAGGGTGGTAGCTTTGGCATTGGAGCACAATTTGTTGGTGTCCATGCTGAAGCCCTTGGCAATGATGTTGTTGTCCTGAGCAATGATGAAGGCTGTGATGTAGTGGTCAGGGTGGGGGAGAGGGTAGAGGAAGACGGAGGTAGATGTGTCAGTCGAATCTGATGCATGTCGAATGGTGGCTGCAGAGAGGGCGTCGGAGTGAGGATGGGTGAGGAAGGAGGAGAGTTGTGGGTAGGACCAGGTGTGGTTTAGTGGGCGGTAAAAGGGGGGGAAAGCAGAGGGGAGGAGGGAGGTGAGAGGAGTTGGGACAGAAATGAAATTGGGGTGGAGATGAGTTTGGTTGGAGGAGACAACAGTGTGAAGCTTGTAATTGGGGGGAAGGCATGTAAGGCGAAGTTGTGCTTGCTGGCGAAGCTTGGCAACCATATATTTGATTGGTGGGATGGCAAGCATGTGGTGGAGAGGGAGGGTGGGGGTTGTACAGAAGGTTCCGCTGATGCAGCAGACTGCATCGTTCTGTGTGACCTGGAGGATGTCAATGAGAGATTTGGGTGGTTGGTCGGACCAGAGGGCCAGGCCATAGGTGAGGATAGGGAGGATAATGGTGTGGTAGACCTTCTGCCAATTGGCAAAGTCCAGTCCACAGATGGAGTTGCCCATGACCTGGAGAGCCTGAGTGGTGGAGTGTGCCTGGGCAGCCATCACCTTAGCATGATGTTCCCAGGAGAATGACTCTGAGAGGAAGATGCCAAGGTATTGGACTGTGGTTGAGCGACGTACCTCAAGGACCCTACCACCAGGGACCGAGAGGCTGATGGTTGGTCAGACCATGCCGATGCATTGCGGGGAGATGCATTTGGAGTAAAAGGAGATGAATTCTGTTTTGTTGCTATCAATTGTAAGGCCATTCCAGTTGAGCCAGTCGACAACAAGAGTGAAGCCCTCTGCACACTTGGTATTCACTGAGTGGTGTGTGGCACCTGTTGCCAGTATGGAACCGTCGTCCATATACGAGGAGAGGGACCTATGTCGCCATCATCACTAAATCCTCAGGTTTCTCACAAGGCATTGCAAGTTAATATCCGTAGGTGTGAGTTGATACACATGACATGAGTTATTTGCTATCTTGTATCAGTGCCACGATGCCTCAAAATCCTATGTCAATTTGGCAAGCAATTTAATAACTTGCAAGTTACTACAAGCAGATACAGACTCATGAGCTGAGGTGACATGACATTTGAAGTTTAAGATTAATATCATCTGATTTTGAGAGTGTGAGACCAACGACAACTGTTGGTGACCCTGTGAGGTCTTTTCGATCATATAACAAGGTTGCAATCTCTCATCATGCTTGTATTGTCCTCATCTGATCTTTTCCAGATTGTTATTGCATTGAATCAATTTACAACATAAACATAAAGCTATCAAGTTTCTGGAAGTAATATAAACATATTGGACCAGTTATACATAAGCACACCATGCTGGGCCTCCAAGGGTCACTCTGGGGACCACTCCATCGCATGCCTGAAACTTCTTCACCAGGATTGCTGATCATGGTGGGAATGAGTTTACTGTAAGGGTTACAGGGATTAGGATATCAGTCCAGGTATAAATGGGAGCAAAACGTACCTGGTCCACAACTGAAGGAGACTATTCACACTCACCCTTGTTACTTTGTCATCTAGGCTTGCATCCTAAAAGAAGTCGACACTGAAGTCAGAAAATGAAGTGCAGTGGACATGGAGGACACTCTTTCTCACCTATCAGAAAGACAGTTGATGGAGGGGTGGGGGACACGCTTAATGAAAGGGGGGAAACACGGTTGATGGAAGGGGGGGGAAGATATTTGATGGAAGGGGGGGACGACAGGGGAAGATGGTCTAGGTTTTTGACTGGAACCCATCTCTTTTATAGTTGTATGATTGTTTACTGGTAACCATGATTCATGGTTTCCATGACAGCAAATGAACTTTCTCAACTCCCAGGCATGCTGCCTCACCCTACTGCGTCCAAGACATTCCAGTCCAGTCTGACCATAGTAACATGAGTACAATGTTGCCAAAGTTGCCCCTGCAAGTCCCCTTCTTCAAGTTGACACAGACAAACTTACAATGAATACTGTAAGGAGCTAAACCCAGGGAGGCTTGGCGGTGATATCTGAGAGGACTCAGAGGAGAGACCCAATCCGAGGGAAAGGAGCTACAGTCCTGTAACATGGGTGGTGAGTCAATGCTGTGAGTCCAAGAGTGTGGAAGGGAAAGACCAGAGATCAGAGGCCACATCCTGAGTGAGCGAGAATGCGCAATTTGGTCAAACAAGAGAAGTGAATATGTTGGTGTGTAGTGCTGGTGCTGACAAGTGACTTGAGGCAGCGGTGCACCAAAGGTGGGTGGCATTGGCAAAGCAAAAGGCTCAAGGGGATCATGCATGCACATATGTACCATGGGAAAAGGAGGGTCGCTCCAAGTTGGTGGTCGTTGTTCAGTGGTGTGGGTAGCTTGGTTGAAGTAACCTAACAAGTGGGTCTGAAAGATAGTTCTTGAAGGAGATGAGGGGCCATGTTCCTGAGCAAGCAAGAACGCACAAAAGGGGTGGAAAATAGGAGAAGTGGAGAAGTCGGTGAAACTTGAAGGCACTAAGGCTGATGGATAGACTTGCGGTGGTGACAAGACAGTGGTCGGCATTGGTGAGGTGAAAATGGTCAAGGTGAGAGCAGTCGATATTGGTGAAGCAAAGACAGTGGTCGGAGGTCTGCACAACAGGGTTCTGCTTGGGCACCATGACACTCCTATGAGTTGATAACAATGTCATCCCATCCTTATATTGACACACAATAATACCACAAATACTGTTCCTGCCTTGTGAGGTGGGTAGACCTAGACAATACCCTTATATCCGCAAGTGATTTCTACATGATCTGACACATGGTCTGCATGTAATTGTAAGTGCAAATTGAGAGTATGAAGTCTACTGTAAGCTCCTGGTCATAGCGCAAGTGTAACATAAGCTTGCAATCAGAATTTCAACCTGGCATGATGTGTGTGATGGCTTATATGGGGCCGTGATCTGATTTCGGCCCAGTTCAAACCCATGAGTGCCACACTGCCTTGTAAGACTTTCCCTAAAATACTAATGATGACACTGCAAGGTGTAGTAGAGGACTTGTGTAAATGGCAGAAAGGATGGGTGAGAGGGGTGAACCCTGTGGGGTGCTGTGGTTGAGCATGATTTCTGGAAGAAGTGAGCCATTGAAACTGAGGGAGACCTGGTGGTCAGTGAGGAAGGAGCGAACCCAACCACAGAGGGAGGGAGCAAAGCCAAGGTTTTGGAACAGATGGACAAGGCGGTCGATATGAAGATTGTCGTAAAAACCCTGTATGTCAAACAAAATGAGGGACACGACATGGCCTGATTTGGCACATGATTGCGCTGAATGGACCAGGGACAGGGTAGCGTCCGTAGTGCAATGGTAATCCCTGGAGCCAAATTGGGAATCAGGAAGTAGGTGGAGATTGCCTGCATCGATGAGGATGTGCTCGGCCACTATCTTCTCCAAGAGTTTGCCACAATACTCAAGGAGGGAGATGGGCTGGTAGGCCTTTGCTGCTTGGTAGTCAGGTTTGTTGGGCTTGGGGACAGGGATGACCATGGCAGCCTTCCATGGGTGTGTAGAGAGGGAGATGGCAGCATTGAAAAGGCTTGTGAGTCGCTCTGGGTTGGCAGTGTGTGCCCATTTGAGCAGTTTGTACCCAATGCCTGTAGGTCCTGGTGCTGACTTATTGGAGGTGTCGGCAAGGGCTGTGGAAACCTCCTCATCTGTGATGGTGGAGAAAGGGCATGGTGGTGTCGCCAGTGGGTCATCTGGGTGGGAGGCAGGAATGGGCTTGGGGACCTGAGGAAAGAAACGGTCAGAGAAGACCTGGCAGATGTCTGAGGTTGAGGTTGCAAGGGAGCTGTCGACCTTGAGGATGGGGGGAATGTGGTTGGCCCATTGGCCATGCTGCCATGCCATTCCCTTCCAGACATTGTCTGGAGATGCAAGATGGAACTGGTCATTTGACCAGGCTTGCTTGGCCTTACAGACTACGGCATGGAGAGCACGACCAGTGGCAGCATGGGACCCACGGTTGGTGGTCTTCACAAGTGTGAGGGTGGCCTCACAGTGTGCATTCCACCAGCGGACCCCACAGAAGTCTGGGGTCATGTGGCACCGGAAGAGGGGTGTGCATGTGTCATAGATGTCCATATCAAATTGGTCCACGGCAGTCATGAGTAGCGGAACAGTGTTTGTAGGGGGTGTAGGTAATAGGGAGAAGGCCTTAGACCAAGAATCCTGTAGGGTATCATCAAGGGAGAAGCCTGGGAGGATGGTACATTCGTAGGGTTGGGGAGGGAAAGGGGGAAACCAGCAAATAAAAAGTGCCGCATGGTCTGAGCCTAAAGAGTCTGAGAAGGATACAGAAACAGAGGAGAAACGACCAGTGCATGTAGCTACATCATTGAGAAGGACAAGGTCAAGAACGGAATCCTGTTGGAACTCGCCATTAGACTTGGGGTCACCCAGGCAAGTGGTGGTCCATGGGGGACTCATCAGTTCAAGTTCAGAATCCTCAAACCACTCCTCCAGTGGGCAAGCCCAGCTGGAGATGGTCGCCCAAGGGAACGACCATGTTGAGAAATGGGTATTAAAGTCACCCATGACCAAGGTAGGAATGAAGGATGGGAGCAGGTTCGCAAATAAGTGATGGAGGTTATGGCGACGCCCACCAGACTCCTTATAAATAACTTGATGGTAGACATTGAGAATGCAAAAGAGGGAGTCTGAGATGTGGATATCAATAAAGAGAGAGCATGGGGACATCCCTGGATGGTCAGGTTGTGGGAGAATAAGAATGTCTAGAGAGGCCGCAAAAGACTTCCGGACAAATATTGCCACCAGACAGGTCTCTCTGTCAGAGAGAGGTGGGGTGTAGCAGTCCCATAGGGGGTGCTGAACAGTGCTGCGGACTGTGACCCCGTCAGGGTCAGAGTCCAAGCGGTGGGGGATGAGAGGCCCAAAACGGGGCTCTTGGGTCATAACAATGTCGGCAGGTGTGGATTGAAGGAAAGCATACATGAGATCTGCACTTTTGTGGCAGTTGACCAAGACTAGAGTGATGGGTGTATCACTCATAGGTCATCATCAATGTGGGCAGTAGATGTGGGTGCAGAGGTACCTCCGCTAGAGGCACGTGCAGGGGGGGAAACAGATTGGAACAAGGCCCGTAGTGGGCAAGCTGCTGACGAAGCCAGATGGCCTTTAGCTGTGGGCTTCTTGGCACGGACACAGTTAATGCAGATGGGTGGGCATGAGCATGAGACACCAGCATGCTTGGACACATTTGGACATTTGGCATCATGCTCATCCTCCTTGTGACTGTTCCCACAGATCGGGCAGATGATCACAGAGGGGAAACTACAGCAGCGTTGTGCTGTGTGCCCAAGGCGGAGGCAGCACAAGCATTCAGACAGAAGGGGTCAGGAAACATACTTACGGACTTTTGAGGTCCTATTGCCAAACATGTAAGGTGGGTTATGGATCATGCTCTGTGTTCTCAAGCCATCCTTGTCAAGGAAAGCAAATGAGATTGAGCTGTGACAAGAGCCCTCAGTCCTGGCTGTTAGCCAGTAGGGGTCGCCGAAAATAAGAAGGGCATGGCAGACATCATTACAAGCCAACTTGTAATGAAGCTCCTGGGCTGTTGGAAGGGGTGAGGATGGTGTGTCCCGCATGGTGGGAACCAAGTTGAGGATGACCCAAGTGTAACCACAAGCAGGGGTAAGGCCATAGGCCGACCCAAAGACACGCACAAAGATGTGTTGAAGGCTAAGCACTGCCTCATAGGTCGGGTTGCCATTGAACACAAGCACAAAGTTGCAAGAGGACTGGGAACTCCAGCACCCGCCTATCAGCTCAGCCTTGACATTGGCACCCAAGGACTGTATGAGGCCCTGTACCTGACAAACCAATGATGCAGCATCGCCGCGCGGGCCTGAGAGAGCTGGGGAATGGGGATCTTGAGAAAGAGTGAACTCCATCTTGGAGATGACTTTCAGTGGAGGGGACACACAGGTCGAGGTGCTCGGCATGGGCTCCTGCATGTGGAGAAGGAAGGTCATCACTGTGACTTCTTTCAAAGTGTTGCGTGGGATGTGTGGGCCTGTAGGGAAGTGGGAGTTGAACAGGCTGACAATAGTCTGCTTTGTGAGGCTCTCAAGTTGGGGGTGGGTGACAAAGCCAGATGTCGCGTGGTTGTGAGTGGGGGGGAGGTGTTTGGGCGTCACAGGGGGAGGCTTAGAGGCTGCTGCTGCCACAGCCACCTAGGACTGTTTGCCCTTCTTTCCAGTGATATGCCAACCATTGAAGGTGGGCCCTGGAATCGACGTGGGGTATGAGGGGTTGGAGTCTGAGGGGACATCAATTGGTGCCGACTGGCGATCACCAAGGGACATCACCTGAGAAGCTAGCAGTGGTGCAGGGGCCCCAGGGGCCTAGGCACGGGGAGGGGGCAGATAGTAGGTAGAGCCACTGAGGTGGCCAATCGCTACTTTACGAAGAAGGAGGTCCTTGCCAAGGTGGTTCCTGCAAAACATGAGGAACGCTTTGTCAATGTGAGCAGGCGGGGGTACAGTCTTGCGTGGGGCGAAGGTGTGGGTCATGAAGTCGTGCCACATTTTGTAGCAGTCTCCAGCAAAACCAGCAACCATAAACTTCTTGCCCTCCTTGATTCTGGAGGCTTTGTAGACATGATGGGTGATGGAGTGGAAGTAGGGGTCAGCGTCATTGGCCCAGTCAGGGACTTCAGGGCTTCCAGAGAGGGCAGCAGCGAAGGTGTCCTCATCAGTGACTCTATCATCGGTGGAGTCCATGTGGCTGTCTTCATCAGGGGGAGGGGACGTGAAGTGAGCGAAGAAGGGTTTCTCTGCTGGATCATAATAGGTGGTGGAGCCCAGCAGCTGGGAGAGGAGGTGGGTAGAGTGAGCATCCTGTCAGTCCAGCTCCGACTTATCATCTATGCCTGGGTACCAGTCTTGATCCTTCTTGATTGCCGTGAGGCAAGAGGAGATATCTGCAAGCAACATGTTCATCAGGCTCATTGCCATCTAAACAATGCACATAAGTCTGGAGTTAGCATCCTCAGGTGCTATAATTGGCAGGGGCTCCGACTGGTAATGATCAACCAGCGGTTTAGACACGTAGGTGGTCATGACAGGTGGAGCAGGGGCAGGGTCACTAGAGCACTCCATCTCAGTCAAGACAGGCAGAACTGCAGACTCCATGAGGCCAGAGGTGACAGGTGCAGGGACCTGGCTGGACGCGAAATCTGCCTTCATCGGAGTCTTGTCCATAGCGCAAGGGGAGGGAGATGGGGATGGGCTGGTAGTGTGAGAGATGCTGCAGGAGACCTGGGTAGGGTCAGCGCAGTGGTCTTTGCAGCTGGCATGACAAGTTTCAGACTTGGAGTGGACATGCAATTTGGTCATGGCAAGCTGGGCTGCCTCTTTATGCTTGTCGGTCTCGATGGCAAGAGCATGCTTGAAGGTAGCAAAACCCTGGTCCTTCTTGGCCCAGGCGTCGGCTTCCTTCTGCTTCCACTCAGGGATGAGGGTGTTGGTCTTCCATGCTTCAAAATCCTGTTCTGCCTCCACCAGGGCCGAGGCCTGAAGGTTCTGGAGGGATGTGTTGTACATGCATTGGGCTTCCTCAGTGGTGTCGGCTTTTGCCTCATTGACCTTCTGCTGGTGCCGAGTGTCAAGCTGGTTGCAGAGGGGTTGTGCCAGAGTTTGGGAAGCCTTGTTGACAAGGGATTCACGGAAATGATGTTGCATTGTCTTGAGGAGGCAGTGTGACCATTCAGTCACACACGCATCGGAGATGACTTGGGTGAGGTCGGGGGCATGGTCTGACACAAGGTGGTTGATGGCCACATCATATGCGGCTGTGCATTGCCCAGTGACCCAGGCTTCGATAAGGGCGTGTGCTTGATGGACCTTGTCGTTGATGATGGTCTCTCTGGCAGCCTGGATCATCTGGTTGCAGGTGATGAGGTTGGTGTCCCAGGTGCTCTTGTTAACGGGAAGGTGGTAGGATTGGATCCAGCCAAAGCATGTGATCCAGTTATCTGGGGTGGACTGGCAATCTGAGAGGAAGGTGTTGAAGGACTTGATGGCTAGCTTAAGGGCGTCAAGGTTGGCCTGTTCTGCGGGTGTAAGGTCATGGAATTTCTCAATGGAGTTGCCAGCCAATGAGTTGCAGATGCCATTCTGGATGTCTGTGATGATAGAGGCAGAGACTAATATTTTATTAACTTCTGGCAAGGCAGGCATGGAATGGAAAAAAAAGATATGGGGTTGAAAATTTTCGAATTGACATGTGGGCTTGGACTACCTAAGTATGTAAGCAGGCACTTATCTATATATGGTAATGGTGTTTCTATATATGGGTGATAACATATCTTTGAATGGGTGTTTGGACATGTGCATGGTTAGGGCCACATTCTAGAGGTTCTACTTTGACAAATTATCAGTAACTACTGCCAAGTCTTCTTTGTCAATGTGCATACCATACAAGTCCAGTGTCTTGGTCCTTTATCCTCATACCCAACACACTGGAGATGGTACTATATTGTAATGCAGAATGGTGCCTGTGTGCCAAGTTTGGGAAAGTACCCCAGGTGACAGAAGAGAGAGAGGGAGAGGGAGAAAGGCCATGTTCTTGAGTGCTTGAGAACACACAGATGAGAACCAGGAGAAGTGTAGATGCCAGTGTGTTGGTGTCAAGCATTGGTGTGTTGATGTGATGAAGTGGTGGCAATGGCAGAAGGCAATGGCAGTAATGAGGGCAAGGATAGATGAGGGCAAGGGCAAGCAATGAGGGCAAGAATGGACAAGGGCAAGGGCAAGGAGACAGAGACAAGAAACAAGACAAGGAGAACAGAAAAAGATGGTTGCAGTGCAGCAGGCTTCTGAGTTGTTACACAGTCAGGGATCACACATGGAAATGAGGGGGAATGAGGCTGCAGTTGCCTTCTGTATTCTCTCTGATTTTTGACAAAGCTAGACCAGGGTATTTATACTATGATGAATATTTTATGCATGAAGTAAGTAAGAAAGAAAAGAAAAGGAACAAACATCTAAGCTGGCAACAGGCTGTATGGCATTATATGAAGGTGGGAAGTGATGTTGAAATTTTACTGAGTTGTTGCAAAGGGTGCAATGTCAAGACAAGGCAGCAGGAGCAAGGAATGGTATGGCAGTAATCAATGCCAACCTCTAAGTCTAATGGAGAAAACAAAAAATGAAAAGAAAAATGAACTAGAACAAAAGAAGGGAAAATGTGCAACAAAACCCAATGTTGGGAACTCACTACTTTATGGGTAGCAAGACTTGACTATGGTGCAGAGTTGAAGGTGACTGATCCAAAGGAGCAGCAAGGAGATGTTGAGGAGGAAGAGGCAGAAGGTGAGGAGAGGCAGGACAGAGTAGACTGTTGGTGATGAAGGGCAGGCTGCTGATGATGAGAGAGCTTTAAAAGGCTCCATGTTACGTTCCATGGGCTACTTTTCTTTTTTTTTTTAATGCTTACCAATCCTTTCCCATCACATGACTGCTTACTTGATACATCACCTGACCCCTTTCTTGTTTACCTGATTGCCTTCTTGTCATCTTAGGAGTGCCAGCTCATTTCTAGGATCATTGTACTTATTTTTGCTATCTTTAGTTTGCCAACTTATAACTAGGACACCTCTCCTAGTTATTCGTCATTCCTACTAACTACTGTACTTGTTTTCCATCATTACTAGTACAGGTACTAGTAGTATTATTCCTTAGTCATGGTAGCTGCCCTCATGTATATAAGCCAGACTTATCTCTAGAGTTGGGCCTTTAGCCTGACTTGGTTTAATACCCAATCTTGTTGCTTCCACTGTGAGACTTCTAAAGTCTTTTCTTCATTTCTTGAGTCATCTCAAAGTTCCCTTTGAGACTCTCCTTTCCTCTTGCTCATCTCCCAGACCCTGGATTAAGTTCCACTTTATCCTTTTACCCCCCACACTTTACTAAGGGTTGACAGCCCCTTGTAACCACTTGTCGCCACCACTTGCACATTTGTGCATGTCGTGCCTTAAGGTTCTTGGACCTTAACACTCCAGTATGGGGATTGACAAGAGAACAGTCTAAGGACTGTTCACCTAAATTCATAGGTCTTATATACTAATACAGGGTGGTCTGTGCATAGTTTAGGGTAGGTACAATTACAGGTAATGGGGGACTGCGCAGTCAATGCGTAGCAACTGTAGATTACATCATATATCTTGATTGGGGCCTTGCCCCAATAAGTCACGTCTTTGTTGATTGTTTAGTGGACATGTCTTGTTGATCATTCCCATGATCTTCCACATGTTGATCAATGGGTTAGACTGTTAAGGCTTCAACGGGCCTTGATAGTATGACTTGTACTAAGAGTGAACTGGTGGCAAGTACTTTGAAGGAGTAGAAGTCTCTGGTGTTATTGGGGAGCTTTCAAGAACATTGATATTGTCAATCAAGTCAAGCTTAGGGCTTGACTGTCGAAATACTGGGCACTTATATACAGGCAGGCTTGTGCACAAACCACTATCACTAATGTAGGTACTTCTGGTTAAGAGGTGTCTGTCTGTATTATATGAAGGTCTGCGGATAAGTGCTGCAGTCTGTATAAGTCAAACAATAGAGGATGAGTAAGGACAATAGAAAGGATCAGGGAATTGCCTAATCGATCCTAGACAATGGCGGTGGGTCATTCCAAGAAGAGAAGCATTGTCATGATGACGACCACAAGGTTTGAGGCAAATCCACGGAGATCTGATCTCCATGTACCCATTCTGGTCTAATGGGCATCTAGTGTAAGCAGCTACCCTTTAAGGTAGTCAGTATTGATAGTGACCCAATTAAGGGCCATATCGCTATCCGCGTTGTCTGCGGAGCTGTGTGGATGAGGGATTGTCTGCGGACTCTCCTGAAGAGGTCGATTGGTGGCCCTGACTCTGGGGTGAGATGCTGGCTATAGGTGACAAGGCAGTAGGTGTGATTGACTGGTAGCTGCCTTCTCTACTAGTGCGTTGGTGTATAGGTGCTGAAGAGGGACTTGTGGGTGACAGGGAGTGCTTGCAGGACACAGGACTACTTGGCTGAGTGAGGTACTCTTCCCAGGGTTCAATAGGGGACTCTTCTGGGGACAAGGTGTGTGTCTGTCCTCCAGGGATGTCAGGTTCATAGCAAGTGACTGGTTGTGGCTCTAAAGGCGGCGTGTCCTCCATGGGACTGTCTGGATCTTCCAGTGGGTTCTCTACTGGGGGTGGCTCTTGGTACATCTCCATTGAGGAGTATTTCCAACGATGGATGTTCCATGGAATGGGGACAAGAGGCAAGACTGGTGGCTGGTCAATAGGTGGTGATGGTTTGGGTGGTTCACTGGGCGGTAGCGGTGGCAGGTCTGGTAGGGGTGATGGGTTCAATGGTAACGGTTGCTTAGCCATGAGTGGTAGTTTGGATATGGTGACAAGGAGGGGGTCTGATGAGGATGAGAAAAATTGGGGTGGATCATAACATGAGGCCCCTCCTAAGGGAATCGTTTCCACATGATTACAAATTCTGGCTAGCTGAGCCCTGAGTTCCTTGTGGTAGTTCAGCAAGAAGTGTGCCCATTTGGCCTGACTGGGGTTGGGCAGCATGAGTCCTCTGCCTTTCAGCAGGTTGGTCATTGTGAAGTAGAGCTGGGGGTGTATCCTGAGTAGATAGAGAGCCGTGTTGTTAAGGTCCAAGGGCCTTAAAGATGCGATGTGCATGGGTTGGTTTGGCGATGACTGGGATTGCTCAGTGGGTTGTCCTCCTGAGGCAATGATCACATGAGTAGCTTGGTACTGGTTGGCTACGCAGTATAATAAGTAAGTCCCTGATGATAAGGGCAACTTCTAAGTGTTCTGATAGATGATGAAAGGGGAGAGCTTCAAGAGGGGATTGAAGCGACTGAGGATTCAGGCTGTTTGACTCTGAGAGTCCTGGGTGGAAGCTACAAGTCTTGGATTGAAAACCAAGTTAGGCTTAGGGCCTAACTGCTAAAAGTACAAGCGCTTATATACAAGTAGAAAGTAACAGGTCACAGGAGTCACAGAATAATACTGTCACATATAGTAAGGTTCATCATGAGCTGGCAGTTCTAAGTATAGCTCCATCATGAGCTGGCAGTTCATCATGACATGGCAATGAGCTGGCAATCCATAGAGGGTTAAATAGTGATGCTGTGGAGTGCTGTGGACTGTGGAGTGATGGCATGTGATATCTGACTGCGGAATAGTCAGGTGATCCATCAGGTGACTTGTCAGGTGGTTTGGTGGCGGTCCGAGCGGCGCGTAAGGGAACGAGTGGGGAACGAGTGACTGAGAGTGCAGAAATAAATGATGGAAAATAGTGGAAAATTGGTGGTAGGGCCCAGGATCATAACATGACGCCCTTCCTAGAGTGGTCGTTACCACATGACCTAGGGTGAAGATGGCTGTAACCAGTCAGAGGGTACACGAGGTATCCCTATGTTCATGCTATCAGGAGTAGACTGTCTTGTGTCTGCGATTTGTCCTTCCTCCATTGATGAGTCTGAGTCAGATGTTTCTCCTTCTTCCATAAGTTCATCTTTGACTTCAATGATTGTTTGGACTGGGGTCCTATAGAGATCGGCAAGTCCAAAGCTAGTGTCGGGAACACACTACGTAGATGTAGTGAGACTCGACGACGACGGGGGTTTGAAGGTGACTGATCCGCAAAGGTCAATAACGTAGGGCTTGAAGGAGAAGGAGCGTAGATCTTTAAGGGAGACAAGAGGAAAGGAACCAACGGTGATTTATAGTTGTGTAACCACTTATTGGCAGTTATTATGTAAGGGGTGACAAGAGAACAGTCTAAGGACTGTTCGCTATATTTCGCGGGTCTTATATACTAATACAGGGTGGTCTGTGCATAGTTAAGGGTAGGCATAAGTAAGAGAGACGGGTGGACACATGCCCCTTTAGGGCAGGTACAAATACAAGAGACGGGTGAGACTTGAGCTAAGAATAGACACGAACTAATAATAGATGAGCTGCGGACTGCGCCGCAGTTCTGCAGGGAGTCTTGTGACTTCGTTGATTCTTGATCAACCGTTGATCGTTCCCACGGTCTTCCACGTGTGGGTCAACGGACAAGACGCATGTAGAAAGCGCACATGATCAGGTGATTGTGTAGATGACCAATCCCTTGGTAGGTCATGTGTTAGGTTCTTACAGTCACGTGCTGGAAGGTCACATGGTTGGTCACGTGCTTGCTCGAGGGCTTGTAGGTCACGTGATGAGTCACGTGCCAGGTCACATGGTAGGGATTTCCCAGGGTCATGTGGTCGAAGTTTCCCGGGGTCACGTGATCGAAGTTTCTCTTCGATTGCTAGTCTTTGACCAGGCTTTATCGCAGGCTTGGAGAGGCGTTGGATAGTCATTTGACTATAGCTCAGTTTAGGAGCGGTTCTTGTGGGGCTTGTGGGGGTTTGGACTTGGTTTCTAGATGGCGTGGACTTTGTCCACGACAGCTAGAGGGTGTCAACACAGCTGAGGTCACAGGGGTGTTTTGACTAGGTGATCTTCCTGGACTCATCATTATTGTGGGTCGTGATGGTGAAGCAGTGATAGTCGTCAAGGGATAAGGAGGGGTAGGGACGCATTCAGGGGAATCGGGGGGAGTGGGCTGTTCGAGCCCATGTAGCATACGTTGTCGTAGTAGTCGGTAGAACCCACATGCAAATTGGTTGTGTGTATCGGAAAAAACAACATGGGCCAAGTTTCAGTAACAGGGCGCATGGGTTTGTATGGGCCCATTG
>Ga0307510_10002265_pt1 | contig 21717 bp, 31 predicted proteins | sample 12_EM_MG_FD_207224 | JGI IMG/M metagenome (GOLD analysis project Ga0307510, IMG submission 207224) | Populus trichocarpa ectomycorrhiza microbial communities from riparian zone in the Pacific Northwest, United States - 12_EM | ecosystem: Host-associated > Plants > Roots > Unclassified | place...
TGCCATTCCAACGCGTCTCCCCTCGGTCGTCTCCCTGCGAGATGGGCTTCCATGTCACGTCGAGTCCCGACAGGTTTGAGAGGGCAGCTGTGGTGTTGCACAAGGAGCGATAGGGAGAGTCGTCGTCATGCCAGAAAGGGTGTTACACCAGTAAAGATAGTGGCGGGCATGGACGCGGGCACAGGTGGCAGCAGCAGAGCCAGTACTATACAATATATAGCATTGTGAACTTGATTTTAAATCTGTCAGTCACCCAGAATATAAGTTGTTAGTCCCAAACTTCAGGACAGTGAAAAACGCGAATTTTTATTTATTTGATGGCTTAAGTTGACTCGTGAGCCGCAAGTCGAGTCGAGTTGCGGTTTCAGAGTGAAAAGCGGTGGTCAGTCAAGCCGCGTCTGGGAAAAACCATGGCTTAGTAAGCCAACTTGTGGTTAACTGAGTTGCAGCAATACTAGCAAGGACATACAGCCAGAACCCCTAGCGTCTGGTCAGTATGGCATTCCCTCTGGCAACATAGAGGATCTCTGGTTGCAAGAAATGATTCATCTTGACAATCTCAGGATTAGGGCAGACTTTGTAAAGGCGCTCCAACAGATTACACTGGATGATCCCATGCTTGGCATGTCTAGTGATGCTATTGAATGCTTGCGGAATCCTCCTTGTGAGTGCCCATCCCTCTCTGTTGACGCTGATACTAGGATGGCTCTCAAATTGTTTCTAAACAATCCTTCCAAAAGGGCCTACAAAAAGAGCTACATGACCATACTGTGTTGCCACCCAGATAATATTCTGCCTAGTTACTAAAAGATCAAGCACTTTGTAGTAGATCTGACTGGCATAGAGTCCGTCTTACATCATATGTGCATTAAGTCATGCATCGCACACATGGGCCCGTTTTCAGATCTGGAAACTTGTCCAGTCTGCTTAGAACCTTGGTACAACCTCTCCAAGTCTAGACCTCAATCTAGCAGGAGGAGGGAAAGGAAACCATATCAGACATTCCACACAATCCCAGTTGGCCCACAGATCCAGGCTCTTTATTTTATTTATTTATTTTTATTTTTTTGAGAGCACTTTATTATGAAGTAATGTCTATTTAGTTTGCACTTACTGTAATAGATATTATTTTCAATAATAAGTGATAAGTGGCAGGTGGATAGACCAGCCCCACTTATTGCACTATAGCTGGACCAAGGTCTGGTTGTGAGGGAAAAAATGCCTTTATGCATACCCCTGTGTTAGGGATAGTGTGGGGCTCAAAACATAGTGCTGTTCCCACCCATTAGGTGGGCATACTATGCAGTCCTACCCACTAAAACCTCACTTATGGTTCAGCTGGTTTGCTGGGATGTTCCCTCCTCTTCTGGGTTCCTGTTAGTTCCATGTTCCAAGTCTTGTCATTTCTCTGGGTTTCATTGGTGTGTGGTTTTCAACATGGTTTCCATCCATTTTACTGACTGTTCCCTGTGTTTTACACATGTAATGGGCACTCTCGTGTGGTTCACACTGTTGCTGTGCTATATGGGTTCCTATTTGTTTCATGGGGGTGTTGGTACCATGGCATTCATCACTCCTTGCCCAGTTTTTCACTGTGGGAAAACTGCGCCTGGTGGTGGTCGCAGTTCAAGGGGCCCCTGATCCAGGCTCTTTACCAAGATCCTGAAAGTGTGTCTCATGCCCACTACCTTCGCAAAGAACAAGCACGCATCCTATCTGAGATCAAACAAAAGCAATACCTGGATGGATATTTGGACATGCTACATGGTGCTGATATGATACATGTGTTTCAAGATGGCCTGTCATGGCCTGCCCCACTTACATAATCTATTTCTTTCTTTTCTGTCTTACCTTTCCATTCCTATCTGTAACTCCAGGCCACTTTGCCCATCACTTACCTAACAATCTATGGAATGTTCTTGCATTTTCTAGAGACTTCCATACATTTCCATGACCTTCTGCTATGTTCCATGGCCTCTACAGCCTTCTCCTAGATTCTAGTAGCTTCCATCTCTCCTATATATATACAGTACCAAGTAGCATAGAATGAGCTCTCTAAGCTTGTTCTATTCATGCAATCAGACTATTGATTAGTCTTCTCCTTTGCAATTGAATGCATGTGGCTTCCCTCAAATGATCCCTCTTGCATTAGTCAGCTCTGCTGCTAATTGCCTTTGACCTCTTTATATCTCGAGATCACATGCTAGTGTCTTGCTTGATTCTAAGTCACGTCTGACTTGTGTAATCTTCACTTGTCATCCTCCTTGTCATGTGATGCCTCATGTGACAAATTTCCCCTTTGGGAACGACCCCTTTCTGAAATCCATCTTTGTAATCTCATCTGAGATCTCTGAACCCCTGAGATCCCTGACTTGATCTGACATGGTGGTCTGACCATGACATTAGAATGAGCTTCCCTTCTCTACGAACCAATGATGACTTCGACTCCTTCTGGATCAAAAGGAAAGCAAAAGACCCCTGAAGGTCTAGGTATCCCCACTGACTGGAGGGTTTGCGCAATCAACCAACCAACTTCTGAATCACTTGCTGTCTTAGACCTCCCATTTGAAACTACTCCCAAAGCAAAGGACACCATACTGGTTGAATACACAGCAAGAGTCTGCCACTTAGTTGGAGGACAGAAAATTGCATTCTTGATTAACAAAGAAAACATCTGGAGAACTGCACCCTTTACTGGCTACTATGCCTGTTATAAAGAAGCCCTTCTGGCACTTTTGAATGCCTTTGGAGTTTGTTTGAGATCTGCCTTCAAGCAGGAAACAAGTATGAATATTTCTGATTAGCTTGACCAAGTCTTCAGATGAAGGATTTCCCTCTGGAAGGGATCAACTATGAATGGCTCAGAAACACAGGACTGCCAATTACTTGACCCCCTTCCAGAGCACCATCCCCCATTTGACTAGCTCCCATTGAAACAGTCCAACCTATCACGCCCCATGATAGGGATGTTTTCCACAAGACTAACCCCAATGACCAAGATGCCCCTCCCAGCAAATGTGCCCCCAGTAGGGACAGTACACCCAAACTAGAGGAACAACCAGAGTGAAAATCCTTTGCAGGATTTGGATCTTGGAGAATGAGGTCTTCCCAAATGGCTTGACAACTGTCCAGGCCTCCCCCATGTTGTCCCAGAGGCACAGGGGACAACCCATTCACCTTTGAAGATCTCCTTGACAAAATGGAGAAACCCAATAAAGGATGCTGACTGGAAGGCATCCACCCTGATAAATTCAAAGGAGATCAATTGTAATGATGGCTTATGTGTTGAGCTTGGAAATGAGTCATGTGATGCTGGGATTGCCTTAATCTGCTGAGGGTAAACCCACCAATCTAATTGTTGTGTCCGAATCTGTGATCTCGCATGTTCAGCCACCACCTTCAATGCCACCAGTCCACATCAGTCATTACCCATATCACCTTCACTGCCATCATCTCTTTTCCATTTTTCCAACACCACCTGTTCCTTTCCACATCATCACCTTCAAGTCCCCACTCCCCTGCATGTCAAGTATTTTTGCTACCATTGTCTCTTGATTTGCCCATCCTCACTGGCTGTCGCTGCAAATGCGTGCCATTCTTGATTGTATCCAAGTCTGTCAGCTCATCAAGCTCAGCTATGTGTTAGTTGGGCTCCCACTCAGGACCACGCCCTGGAGGAGATGGTTGTTTCTGGATATAGGACATTTTTCACTTGTTTTTGTATGTTTCATCATCACCCTTTTGTCTTAGTTCTCGCACTCCCTTTCAGCCCATTCTCTTTCGATTCTTTTCATTGGACTTTGAGCTATATTGCTGTCTTTTCAATGTCGCACCCACCGTTGCATAGCAAACCTATATATTCATTGACCTCAATTTGAACACCAGACTTATTATCGTACAACATCGCACGGTTTGTCACTGAGTCAACTTGAACTTCACTTGCTTCAGTCTCCTTTTTCCCCTTTCTACTCACTCTTGCGCATAAAGTACAACCTGTCCCCATCGGTTCAAAACCATATAAATACCATTGCCTGGCCTTGCTGAACAGCAGGCAACTGTGGCCCACTTCCCCTCTCTTTTCACTTGCGTGCTTGTCTGGCATCTGCTCATTTGACTTTGACACTTTGAGCTGCCCTTTCATCAACCTTGCAACTTGCTCCCTGTACATTCCCATTCTTGCCTGTAAAATGCTGACCTCCGAAGACTTGTGCATGATGCCACTTGGGTGCATTACCTGCAGTGGTTAGGGATTAACAACCCCACTCTGCTTTAGCTTTGCTCTATCACCCACTGTACGATGGACTTAACGTCCACACGAGAGTTCTAAAGGGAAGGTGCAGGAGCAGTTAGAACCATGCGTGCTCAATCCAAGAGCGGGCAATAGAGCAAAGCTAAAGCGGAGTGGGGTCGTTAATTCCTAACCGCTGCGAAAGGGGAAAGAGGGAGACAGAGAGAAAGAGAGAGAGAGAGTGTGTGTGAATGATAAATGCAACAGACTAAACGCAAATGCAGGGAATCAAAAGAGGGGAAACGCGACACTAAGCAGCATGGCTGAGGTGTTGCTAACCTCCTGCTCATGTTGCTACGCACTGGCTTTTATAGTTCAACTACTATCTATTTACAATCTATACTAATTGTCCTTAGCACTAATAAAAAGGGTCCATCCTGAGAACAAGCGCGTGATAATGAGGGAGAGTGAAGGGCAGCGAATGGGGATGCAACACGACGCATGTGCACAGTCCTGTGGCGTTGGTCAGATCGGGAGGGGTGTCCGGATTCGGGCATTTGCAAGCCCAGCATGTATCCCGTCGCTACACCACTCTCAGATTGAGCGCATGTGGTTCTAACTGCATCTGTGCCTTCCTTTTTGAACTCTCATGTAGACGTTAAGTCCATCGTACAAGTGGCTGCCCCAGAGAGGCAGTGGCTTTTAAAGTCCACTGCTTCTTTTTAAAATTCCCAGTTGTTTTCAGACTAAGGTAGGGCTCATTTAGTTTCATCCAACGTCATGTGAGTGTGACCCCATGTTACACAACCCTTGGCTGGTTTATTTCAATGTCTGCATGTTGCTGAACCTTGTTGCTGTGGCCTGGTGTCATGTGTGATAATAAGTGGCCATCGCCATTGATATACTATGCTATACATACAATATAAGTTACAAGTGCATGCGTTTACTATTGAGGGTGAAATGCAACAATGCAAACAGGATTATAGCTTAGAAAGTATGGATTGCAGAAGAACGCGATGGCCACAATACTTTTTGGTGGCCCAGGCTGCCTCTTTGCCAGTAAGATTCCATTTGTATGCATCCATAAATCACCAAGACCGCGTTGCATATCTGTGAGTGTGTGTCATTGATCTGACTGGAGATGACAATGCATGCAAGCCAACTTACCGGCGTATCACAAGGAGTGATACTGAGTCGAGGGCTTTGATAACCTTCTTCTCAAGGTCGGACTCCTTTGATGAAGGTGGAAATTCACGATACACGCACTTTGCATGGCCCCAAACTTGCTCAATGAAATTCAGTTCACAATGGAACTTCAGCAAAAATAGGACCTGAACACCCCTTGCACAGCAGGTCATCTCAAGAAGAGATTCAACATTCATGAAGTCGGGTTGGGTGTAGAGTAATCAGCGACAGCAGCATCCGGTTTCACCAGGTGGGCAATAGAATCCTTGGCACTTGGCTTGCAACTTGGATGTGACCTCAAATCCTTGCTCCTGAAGAATCTGTGCCATTCCTTTGAACCACCCCACCTTTTCATGTCCATCAGGAAAGTAGAGTGGCTGTGGCTCTCCATCGGCATAGCATCCTGGTTCCATGGGAACCTTTATCTTCTGCAGCTTGCCATCAGGGTTGTACATGATAGCACCATTGTTGTCCTTGAGAGGGACAGTAACTCCCCACAAGCACGAAGGGTTTTTGGGCATGCATTGGGCAGAGAGTGTGTTGTCAGTGCATTTGACATGGGTGGTTGCATTGTTGAAGATCATTACATGATCATCGTTAGGGTAGTATTTGTGAAGAATTTTGATTGCTTGTTTGGCATGCTGAATGATGCGCTCATTGGTATAGTACCCATCCCACCCTTTACTAGCCTTGAACAAGACGCAAGCCGTTTCAGTTCCATCAGGTGATTGGAGGAACCCATAATCTGTGGAGACAAAGTGGGCCACCATCAGTGAGGCGCCTTTCCCTTTTGGCTGAGGCTTCAGACTCTCCATTTCATGCACCCAGCATTGACCACAATGGTCATGTGTGTAGAAGGTAGACTCGTTGTGGAACCATACAACAACATTCTTGACATCTGGCCTTGAGTTTGGGTCCCCTGAGTCGTCATCAGTCCAAACACACATCTGCTTCTCAAACTTGGCCCAAGCAGGCAAGAAGACCTTTTGACAGTATTCCACCACATCTGCATGTTCATGGCCATCCTGGTACTGTCCTTTCAGCTCTTTCGCCCAGTGGTACCCCAACTGCCCCATCCAATGCTTCGCTGTGGCTAAAGAGATCGGCTTTGAGAGTTCATGTTGCTTCTGGACGTTGTCATCCTTGGTGAAGTCAACAATATCTTGAGCACAAGCATATTTGCCAACATGTTGAAGATAAAGCTGGATCTCATCGGAAAACTCTTCATCATCGATATGGGGTTCTCTTGTCCCATAATTGTGCGTTGGGAGCTCTCATGTCCGGACATATGCCCTTGCTGATGCCCGCAAGGTTCACACTCACCAAGATCCCTTTGTCCTGGAGCTTGCAACATCTACCAAAGCACGTATCCAGATTCCAGCTGATAGATTCTGGGGTTTTCCATCAGCATCAAAGTCAGTATACCGCCAAAGGAAGTCCTGGATGTCTTCCAACCATGCGAGGATGATAGGATCAAATGTGGTCTTGCATGGTTTGTCTTCGGTCTTATATCCTTTCTGCCTCTGTCTTTGTGGATTTAAAAGCTTCCTCAGGTCTTCAAGAGCAAGCTGTGCATCTGGGACAGTCAGTGGTTGGCGGCAGTTGTCAGGAACTCACTACTTTATGGGTAGCGAGACTCGACGAGGGCGCGGAGTTGAAGGTGACTGATCCAGAGGAGCAGCAAGGAGGCGTTGAGGAGGAAGAGGCAGAAGGCTAAGAGAGGAGGAACGGAGTAGACTGTAGACGACGACGGGCAGGTTGCTACTAACGAGGAGGGAGCTTTGAAAGGCTCCAGTGTGGGGATTGACAAGAGAACAGTCTAAGGACTGTTCACCTAAATTCATAGGTCTTATATACTAATACAGGGTGGTCTGTGCGCAGTTTAGGGTAGGTACAATTACAGGTAACGGGGGACTGCGCAGTCGATGCGCAGTAACTGCGGATTACATTATACATCTCGATTAGGGTCTAGCCCTAACAAGTCGCGTCTCCGTCGATTGAGTCGTGTCGCGTGTTCATTGATTGTTTAGTGGACACGTCTTGTTGATCGTTCCCACGATCTGCCACGTGTTGATCAACGGGTTAGACGCGTGTCCAAAGCGTGTCTTGTCATGTGACATTGTTGATGACCAGTTCCTTGATAGGTCATGTGTTATCTTCCCAGGGTCACGGGGTTGTAGGTTCCCAGGGTCACATGCTGATAAGTCACGTGATATATGAGTGGTGAAGGGGTCACGTGATGAGTCATGTGTAGGGTCATGTGATATGTTCCCATGGTCATGTGGTGCTGAAGTTATGGGTTTGTAGCTGAGACTGGGGGGCGTGAGTACCGCTTGCGACAGCAGTGCCCATCACTGTGTGGCTCTCAAACTTGAACTCCACTCTTGAACTTGAACTCATGTGGGCCCATATCTGCTTCTGATTTGTTATCTGTGTCTTCATCATCTGATTCCGTGGCTGCGTCAATCCAGTACAAGCCTGTGAATGGGTCCATTTCCAACTCTGCATTCTCCTCTTTTTTCGCCATGTCAATCTCTTCCAAGGCGGCCTCTCCATCCATTGGGAGGAAACCTGCCGCTCTTTGGTACCTTTTTTCGACTTCTTCATCAATGACTTCCTTGCATGTCATGATACAAGCCTTTGTGGCTTGAAGATCAGTCACTGACAATTGCTGGAACAAGGTCTTGGGCAATGTTCTGACTCAATGTGTTTGATGGTTACTCACCACTGATGTTTGATTTCCCTTTGCCTTGGTCCTCTCAGGACACTTTCTGGGTGATGGACCCACACCAGCCTGGGAAGTTTCCCTCACTCTTCAAGGTGTAAACAGCGATGACAGCAGGTTAAATGGAGCGTTTGAGCCTTCAGCACACTCAAGAATGGGTTTTGGCTGATGCTGATTTTGAGTCTGATGGACCAATTCCAGGTGCGAGCCTTCTGTATGCTCAGGTACATTTTCCTTGTCCTTGGAACCTTCTGCAACTGAGTGTCCAGGTTTCTGCTTCCTTGGGAGGGTTTGGTTCCACAGGTTTTCCTTCCAGGTCACAAACTTTCGCTTCTGGCAACCCATTCAGTGTTTCAAGACAGCTCTCGATGGGTTGGTGTGCTTGTATCAGACTTTGCAGGAAGGAGAGTTGATTGGGAGCAAGTGCAAGGTATACAGAACAGAGAACACTGCAGACACAGCAATGTTAGTAGAGTAACTACTAGTTAGAAATGAGAGGATCATCAGTGTGATACAAAAATGGCTCATTGAATGAGCTCTTGAAAACAATGGGCTGTCGACAACAAAAGAGTGCATGAGCACACACAGTACTTTAAGTCCTTATGACTCAGTCACTGTGATGTCAACTATTGCATATCTATCAATCAAATCCGGTCCGATCTCCCACACCATGCCATGCCATCAGAACTCGAAATTCCAAATGGATCCACCCACCCATGCTATCAGGTCTGCCATTGGGGACACAACTTTTTGAATAACTTCAATGGATTTTTTATCAAAAATCAGCCTTGGCACAAATGATTTAAATCTAATTCTCTAACTTTATGCCAAGGCCTTTTTTTTTTTTTTTGTTGGAAAGTTATTCAAAGATTTGTGTTTGTCATGCATTTTGTCACTTTTATCACATGACATTGGATGAAACTAAATAAGCCCTACCTTAACATTTTCAGATATTTTCTGCCCTTGGTTGCCTTTGGCGACCCCACACATGCCTAGACAAATTCAGCAAAGGGACCCTCAAGGACACTTCACTATCAGCGCCCAGCCTTAGCAACAACCACCGCCAACTCCAGCACCAGCAAGCACTACCGGACCCACTTGATTCCAGCACACACTTGTGTTCCATGTTAATTGCGGGTCCCCTTAGCATTCCATTAACCCAGTCAATGTCAGGTTGGAATTCTCTGAACCATGGGTATCCCAAGATAAACCTGTCATGTCCAAGATTGGTGACAAAGAATCATTGTCATATTTTGTTGTTTCCTTTAGTCACCAGTAGGTTGCAAGCATGAGTAATGATGCCATGTCGATTAAGGGTTCCATCAACATTGTAAACAGGTTGGTTATAGGGGAGTTTCTTGGTTCCTAAGTGTAGTCGAGCGACAGTGATATGGTCGATAAAATTTTCAGTAGCTCCAGTGTCCAGTAGTGTGATTTCTTCTGCCTTCCCTCGATAGTGTGATAGCAAAATTTTAACTTGTATTGAATTTGACTTGTTTACAAACACACTATCAAGGCAGAATGCCCTAACTATGGCAGCTAGTTTTGGGCTTTGGTAAAATCCTTTGGCATAAGGGATTCAACAATGCTCAGCTTGGTGTCTTTGTCAACTGAGCCCATGTTGTCTTTCAACAAACTGGAAATATCTCCAGGTGTCGTGTCCAGTGCACCAGGTGCAGCACAGTTGGTAGTAGGTTCACTTTTGCTAGGGTGGTTGGTGGATCTGCTATTGCCAGGATTGTTATTAGTCCCATTTTCATAATTGCAGCGGTCCGCTTGTTTCTTGCAGCAATCCTTGGCGCGATATCCTTGAATTTCACAATAGAAGCATTGGTTACCAGCCATTAGCTCATTTTTCTTTGCTTCAGAGTGTTGTACACCTCTGCCAGTTTTTGCAGCATCAACATCTATGGCATTTCCTCCTTGAGAGGTGGTACGACATCCTAGTCCATTGGTATGTCCTCCGCGATTGTTTCCTCTGTGGTTTGGATTGATCCCAAATGCTCTGTACATTGCCTGTTGTCATGGGTCAATTGGTTTGGTATACTGCATGCCGGTTTTCCATTTGAGATGCTGCTTTCTGGTTTCTTCTTCCCATTTCTTGAAGGTCCAGCCGGGATTGGCACTAATATCATATCCAGGGAGTTGGATAACTGATCAAGTGAGTGGTCCTGCTAGGGCATTTTTCAGGAGTTTGATGGTGCCACGATTGTTGAGTGCCACATTGGCATCTCTGGCTAGCCTTTTGAAGTCAGCAAAGAATTCATCCAGGCTCTCTTTCTGGTGAAGTTTGCATAGTGCTTGGTATGCTTCCTCTCTGAGGTTTGTATTGGTGTATGCTTGTTTGAAGGCCTCTATGAAGTTGTCCCAGAGGACTTTGTCTGTTTCTTGGGTTCCATTGTCTATTTCTTCAATAAGTTTGCCAAGCTGTTCTTCTTTCCAGGAATCCACTTGTGGTCTGCTCATGTAGGAAAGGAGAGTGGTAATGCATGAGTAGGGCTTCCTTATAGTGTCGTTATGTTTGTTGGTTAACCTCCAGAGATAGAAAGTGGTTAGGAAGTTTCTGCTTTTGGATCTGTCTCCATCGAAGATAGGTGGGGGGTTTCCTTTGAGTGCGCCATTGGTGTTATGGTTGATGACGTTAATGTTGGGTTGTGGTTGCCCTTCTGGTCCTGCAATAGTAGTGTCGATTTGTTCTGCTAATGTGGTCTGAATGGATAACTGGGGATGGACAGCACCTGCTGGAATGGTGTCAAGGGGAATAGGGATTCCTTGGTGAACTGCTGCTTCAATTTGAGGAAGGATAGGTGCTTGTTCTGTGAATGGATGGCTTCCTTGGAGAGTTGCGATGTGGTGAACTCCCCCTGCAAGGATTTCTTCTTCTGGTTGTTCGATAGCAGTATGAAGTGTTGGGCTGAAATGTTCTTCACTAATGTAGTGTGGGTGCTGATGGTCTGTTATTCTCCAAGTACCAAGTTTTGGAGTGTGAAGTATCCCCCCTTGATTTGTGATCCACTGGTCATTTTTCCAGAGGAGTTTTTACCCAATAATCGTCATCTTCTACTTTGACAAATTCAACAGCTCTGTGTGTTTTCTTTGGGAGGTTGATATAATATCTGGTATCTCTATGTCTGGGTCTGTGGTATTCAAAGTATGCTTTGCCTTTGACATGTTCTGGGAGATTGTCCTGTTGTCTCCTGTGAACTCTCTTGTCTTGATTGAGAGTTCCAATAAGTACTACTGCTGCCAGGGTGTTTACTGGTATTTGTCCTGTGTTTCAAGGACATCTAAGGAAAGCCTGACTTGTGTTAAGGTCCAAGGGCCTTAAGGCATGACATGCGCAAAATATGAGTGGCAGCAAAGTATAGCAACAAGGGACTGCTAACCCTTAGTAAAGTGTGGGGGGTAAAAGGATGAAGTGGAACTTAATCCAAGGTCTGGGAGATGAGCAAGAGGAAAGGAGAGTCTCAAAGGGGGCTTTGAGATGACTCAAGAAATAAAGAAAAGACTTTAGAAGTCTCACAGTGGAAACAACAAGATTTGGGTATTAAACCAAGTCAGGCTTAAGGCCCAACTCTAGAAATAAGACCAGCTTATATACATGAGGGCAGCTACCATGACTAAGGAATAATACTACTAGTACCTGTACTAGTAATGACGGAAAACAAGTACAGTAGTTAGTAGGAATGATGAATAACTAGGAGAGGTATCCTAGTTATGAGTTGGCAAACTAAAGATAGTGAAAACAAGTACAACGATCCTAGAAATGAGCTGGTGCTCCCAGGATGACAAGAAAGTGGTCAAGTAAGCAAGAAAGGAGTCAGGTGATGTATCAAGTAAGCAGTCACATGATGGGAAAGGATTTGGTAAGCATAAAAGAAAAATGAGCCCATGGAATGTAACATGACAAGAAGGCAGTCAGGTAAGCAAGAAAGGGGTCAGGTGATGTATCAAGTAAGCAGTCACATGATGGGAATGGATTGGTAAGCATAGAAAAGAAAAATAGTTCATGGAACATAACACTGCTGCTGGCTTAGCAATCTCCAGCACACCTTGTACATCTGCCATGCACTTGTGATCTCCTGTGCATAGCACATGTGTTCTTCTTGTCATCACTGCTCCTTGTGCAGTGCCTGTCATTCTTCTCTTTGTTGTGCACTCCTCAGCTGTTACAATCCAACTCCATTTTTCTCTTCACTTCAGACCCTCCTTCCCTTGCCATAACACCTGCAGCCAAACCCACTGCTATATTCCCAAGTGCTATACCACCAGAGCTTATAGGAAAGCGACCACTACCCTTGAACCCACCATCCTTAGAGGACATGCCACCAGTACCACCTGAACCTATGTGGACCTATACATCCCAGGTCACTATAACATGACCACCCTCACCTGCTATGTCCATCTATCTACCCTTTGACCTACCACCAGTTAAGCCCCACATCCCTGTCCCATGGAACATCCATAGATGGGAGTACTCCTTAATGGAACAGCTAACAGAGCATCTATTGGAAGACCCAGACAGTCCCATGGAGGACATGCCACCCTTAGAGCCAGAACCAACCACCCACTATCTACTGGATAGTCCTGAAGGCCATACACATACCTTGTCACCCCAAGAGTCCCCTGTTGAGCCATGGCAGAGATGGCTCACTTATTCCAACAGTCCTGTGTCCTGCAAACACTCCTTGTTTCCCACTAGTCCCTCTTCTGCACCTATACAACAATGCACCAGTAGAGAAGGCAGCTATCAGTCAATCATGCCTTCAGTATTATCACCCATAGCTAGGCAATAGCAAGGGTTGGGGTAACCCTCACGGGACGCGGGGACGGGTACGCGCGGGACCGGGTACGGGTCAGGATTCTGCTACCCGTCAGCTTTAAAACAAGCCCTAGAACGTCCAAATCGGACCAGAATTGAATGAGTTATGCTTAAAACAAGTGTTATACACTGTTTTAACTATATCTCACTCAAATCTTGTCTGATTTGGATGTTCTAGGGCTCATTTTGACAGGATTTTACCCGCCCAGACTAATGATGCCGCAGTCCGGTTCTGAACCACGGTTTGGACCTGAATGTTTCTGAACTGGACCGAAGTCTGGTCCAAGGTTCAGCATAGCGCCCAAACTGAACTGGAAGTCCAGTTCCAGGTTTGGGAGGGGGCCCAATGTTGTGAACCCAGTTCGGACCGAACTGGACCCCGAACCTGAAGGTACTGTACTCACAGCAGCAACTAAGTTCTATGACCCTCAAGCAATAAGAGTGTGTGAATGAGATCGGAGCGCAGTAAGCGCAAGGGAGACAAGCAGCACATAGTACTGGAGTGGGGACTTGCTCATGTTATGATATTTGGGGCGACGATAAGTGGGATGTGGATAGTCCTGATAAGGGATCCCAGACTTTGTCATATGGGCCTGTGCGTGTGTTGACATGTTGACACTTTGAAATTGGGTCCATTGGTGATGGACTTGGCCTTGCTGGATGGCAGAGGTGTCATTGCCAGTCCTCCAGTGGACGATGATACCCAGTGAGAAATGCATTGACCCTATGTGACTTAGTTCAACATCATGTGGCTCAATTCTTTGCCAAATGGTCAGATCACACCCATTTACATCAAAAAAAACTGATATTCTTTGATGCTATGTGACTACAATACAATCAAGCTTCCCTTGACCATGCCCGCCATATCCACCACTCTGCTACATCCACCAAGTCCACCACATCCACTGCATCCGCCACGTCCAACACGTCCAACACGTCCGCTGCATCTGCCACATCCAACATGTCTGGGCCTGGATTCACATGTACATGTGTGGCGGGTGTTGCTGCTGCTGCATGTACAGCAGTGGGATGGGGAGTGCATCAGTGTTACATTGTGGGCAAGAAAGACATGGGACTTACCACTGAGTGTGGGGGCACAGGTCTGTCAAGACCTTGCAACAGCATGGCTGCTTTAGCTTCTGGGCAGGCTTAGGCAGAGATGCGTGAAGGTGGCATGCAGGAGGGCGATGTTGGGAGGGGGCATGAAGCACATCAAACAGGGAAAAAAAGGGAGGGGGGCTTACCAATTTAAACTTGCATAAAAAGCCCATCCTCTTGTTGTGTTGTGTGTGTTGCTGATGTGGGTAAAGGTAGTGTCATGTCATACATGTGCCGCCAACACAGGTGCAGGCAACGTCCAAGTCGTTGTATATGTGTTGTCGATGTGGGTGCAGTCAGCAGTGCTGGCCGAATGGGGTGGGTCACCATGGGTGGTGGGGTTTGTCAGAAAACAAAATTGCAAGCATGAGAGGGACTCACTTGAAAGGGAAGACTCAACCCAAGGGACCCAAGGTCAGATGGCACCATGATGGGGTGCTCAAATTTGAAATGTTGCTGGCTTGAGCTTGTTGCCATTGGTTTTGCTGCATTTTCAGACTGACTGTGCTGGCAGTAGTGGGAGGGGTGGTTCCAGAGGTCAGGACTGGTCAGAACATGAAAAAGAAAATGCGAACCATATGGGACTGTGGCCTGCACAGGGTGGTGCATATATGCAAGTTGGCCAACAAGTTGAGCGATCCACATAGATCTGGTGAATAGGCTTGGACATGACAAGGGGCGAGGCTTGTCTATTCTGACTATTTGAGGAAGGGGTCGATCTGATGGCAACAAGGGTAGAGGATGGAAGAATGGAGGCAAGGTGGGTGAGGGAAGTGGATGAAAGGGAGCAAGTGGTGGTGGTTGGAAATGTTGTGCTTGCGGCCATGCTGGGCTGCGGCACTTGTAAAGGGTGGGATACTCTGCACAAGCACAATAAGTGATGGAATAGGTGTGGAAACAGTCATGAGTGCAGATGGTATTGAGGAAGTACACTCAAGTTATCAACCCAAAATCATATGAAATTGAAGTACCAAAGATGTGAGCGACATGAGTATCCTAATCAACTGGCACCCCTCAGAGTCAGTTTTTACCAGCCAAGTCAACCAACATTGAACTGAGTCATATGGTGTCAACACATTTCTTGCTGGGGATGATGTCCCCTGGTTGTGCGACTTGTCACACTGTCCTCAAATTGTTATCATGATGTCTGCACATTACCACAGCCGCTTTTGTCTTGATTGCCCCATTAGGCCATGTGAGTTCACACCATCCACAGGTTGTTATCATGTTATCTCTGCACATGTTACCCCCCTTTCAGAACCTGCCTCAGCTAGGCAGTCAGGGATGGCCGCTTTTGTCACAATTATCCTGTTTGGGCTGTGTGAATTGATGGCAGCACTTTAGCAGACACACATTCCTTCAATGTGTATTCAAATCTCTTGACTCTGCTCAGTGTTTCCAGTATTCTTCCTTCCCCCAACATGTCCTGGTTCTCTCCACTTGACTCCCCCTCTCAGTGTTTCCATTGTTCTTCCTGTCCCAGCCCTCTTCACTCAACACCTCCTCCATCCTTGTAGTGCATGTGCACACATGTTTACACTGATCTACTGGTCTGGCGGTGCTCAGGGCTCTTAGGGTGCTTCAAGTAAGCACCTGATGGTGACGCTTGTTTATACACATTGCATCAACGTGTATTTGACTCCCATGCCACCTCACTTGTTTCTGGTACTTTGCACCCCCAATTATTATCTGTCCTCTTCCGTGCCATCTGTCCTTTCAATTTCAAGCATATGCTTGTGTACACATTCTCACGATGATCCACTGATCCTAGAGTGCGCTGGGTCTGAGGTCCTTGAATGGACTGCACATTTTCTCTGTGCTCGCCTCCCCCTCCGTCCTTGTAAGCTGCATGCCCGCATACACACTCTCGTGCAGATGTGGTGATCCAACAATGCCCCAGATTTGGGGATCTGGGGTCCTTGAATGGAGTGCAGGTTTCCTCTGTGCTCGCTTCCAAGTCCCCCTCTGTCCTTGTAGGTTGCATTCCTGCAGACACACTTTCGTGCTGATGTACTGATCCAACAATGCCCCAGGTTTGGGGTCCTTGAAGGGAATATAAATTGGTATGTGGGCTTGCCGTTGTCCTCATCCCCATTCCCTTAACTCACCATGGCATCTGAAGGCTGCACTGTAGGTCCTGACAGTGAACTTCGCAATGTGTCCAAAATCGAATTTTTCAATGACCCCGACGATGATCAGCCCATAGCCCCAGTGACTACATCCTTGACCATCCAACCCTTGCTTGACTCTTTTGTCACAAAACTCCCCCCTCCTGCACATCGATCTAATTGTGTTCCTCATCCATCTACAAAGGTGATTGACCCAGATAACACCATGGCCACCAAGCGTAAAACGAGCGATGCTCCAAATCCAAACCCAAGCCGCTGCCTTCACCAAGCCTCTCCAGAGCACAAGGAAGATAGGGCCTCAGAGCCTGACACTACAGAACCCAACCAAAGTCATTACACCGACTCCACTGATACAGAAGAGGACGATCCCATCGATCCAGGCAAAGCTTATGAGGAGGTCAAGGCACTCGGCAATGCAGATCGTCAGGTATGTTTGAATTTTCCCCTCCCAGTTCATTCATTGACACTTTAATCTGAAGGCCATGCATACAAAGCAGAAGGATGAACGCACCGCCAACATCCACACAATTTTTATGAAAGGTACATACCAAACCAATCCGGAAATGGGAACGAAGCTTGCCAGGCACTACTGCCTGGTCTGCAGGTACGTTTTCTCTCCATATCTCAACATGTAACATTAATAAAATGTCATTCAGGAACAAAGGAACCAGCATGAAGGCCAGCTTTTTCTCTGGGAGCACATCAACCCTTTGCACCCATATCGCAAGGTATGCCACCCTTTTTCTTTATCAATCACAACACCCTTCTAACCGTTTGAAGGAACAAGGACCACTTCAAAATATACAAAGCCTGATGCACTAAACAGAATATCACAATGAACAATCAGGCCATCCCTCCCTCCCAATCGAGCACTGGGACTGGGTCATTGTATGTTGATTTATTGATACTTTATCAACCTTATCGATGTGCTTATGATGACTCCTAGCCAATGTCAAACCACACTTGATGGGTCACTTACCCACCAACCTTGTGTACTGCCATTCACCTCAAAGGGACTGATTGACTATCTGGTCCAGCTTGTTGTCACTGAGGATGAAGCCTTCTTACTACTTGACAAGCCCGCATTCCATGACCTCCTCACCTTTCTCCATCCAGCACTCAATGACAGAGACATTCCCCATTGTACCAAGATTCGCGAAGAGACCCTAAAACGCGCTGTGCAGGGTGAATCCAACATAAAGGCATCACTTCAGGTATGCTCAAGTTGACATATAATTGACACGCTGCAATGCAGGTCCTAACTTTCATTACAAGGGTGTTGAGGGAGAAATATCCTTCACGTTCGATACCTGGACTTCTGATCCTGGCCACAACTTCCTTTCAGTGACAGCACACTATATTGACAGCCCCAAAGACCAGCCGGATCAATGGATGCTTAGGGACATCCAACTTGCCTTTGCTCCACTGGAGGGGCACCACACTGGAGCAAACATTGCCTCAGTTCTTGAAGGCGTGCTTGAGAGATATGGTATTTGTGAAAAGATATGTAATATATTTATGCTATATACAGCTGCTTACTACTTGCAACTTATAGTCTGGATGGTTTACCGCTGATAATGTGAGCAACAATGATACAGCACTGAGAGCATTGAGGGATTACATAGACCCTTATGGAGACCACTGGGACCCTGTCCAGCGTCAAGTTTGGTGCGTATTACTTCCATCTACCTGTTTGTCAGCTCATGCAATGTTACAGATGCATGGAGCATTCATTGCATCTTGGGGCTGGTCATGTCCTTTCACACATTGTTCCTGTGCCCACCAGGAAGACAAACGACACTAGAAATGAGGATGATGATAATGGGTTGTCTTCTGATGACTCTTCCACTGATGAGAGTGGGGCCATCACACTGGGTGCCCTTTGCAAAATGATGGGACTTATCAAGCAGGTGTGTTGAATTGACTGTGATTATCACATGTACTAATCCATCTCTCAGATACAGAAATCCCCTCAAGCCCGCATATTCTTCAAGCGGATGTGTCATGAGGTTGGTGCCCCACAGCTTGAGCTTGTGCTATTTGTACAAACTCAATGGTCATCAATGTCTTTGTATCTGGATCGAGCACTTGCTCTCCAAAAGGTGGTATCTTTCACAGCTAGCTAAGATGTTTACTGATGCATGCATAGGCTATAATGTGCTTCACCCAACTAGCTGATGATAGTGAAGAAGTCCCCAAGCTGTGCAAGAAGAAGTACCACGACTTCTGACTGTCAAATCTTGAATGGAAGCGGCTGAAACAACTGCGCCAAGTTTTGGAGGTAAGCCACTGGATGAATCTGCATTTTCAAGCTATTCACATGCAGACTATTGGTCACAGGAGCCGGCAACTGCACAACAATCCTTCTTGGAATCTTGGGAGTCCACTGTCTGGCGCACAATACCAGTCCTTGAGTTCTTGCAAGAGATATGGGGGACCACAGTTAATAATCCAGACTTCTACAAGCTTGCAGATGCAATTGAGAGTGGATTGGCAAACCTATGCAAGTGGTATCATAAGACTGATGACACTGATATGTACTTTATTTGCCTTGGTAAGTGCTGTTAACGAAACTTAATGAAATAGCAAACAATCACCCTAATGTCTATTTCTAGTCCTCAATCCTGCATGGAAGCTTGCTTACACGGCACAAAAGTGGGACAAAGAGGCACACAGAGCTGGTGTTGCAAAACTGCACCATATGGTGTGTTTATTCCTTCTCAGTGACTTGGGCCATAACTGATATGTCCTAGTTTGACCAGTATGCTGCCCGCTTCCCCCAAACATCATCTACAACCAAAACCAAACTGTTGGCTGTGCATAACAACAAATCCACTGCCAGTTATGGATATTCCTGGATGGCCCGCGCTGTTGGAGAATGGAAGGCTGCAGATCACTCAAAGGCAGGGCCTCGCGATAAGCTGGATATGTATGTGGACTTACGAATTGAGGAGCTAGGGGACAATGTCAATGTTATCGCCTGATGAAGCAAGATAAGATAATATGGACGAAGGATCTTGCAGTGAGTAGCGAGGCAGATATGGGTTAATAGATGTAGAGGAGGTGTAGAAGAACAAGCCGATGATCGATCCGATAAGGATGAGATCATGCATGAGGGATATGAAGATAATCGAAGAAGGATAGAGATAAGATGAGGTAGGATAGGCGAACCAAGGGGGATCTTCGTAAACAAGGCAAACATGGATTTGCTCGGTGGCACTGAATCGGCGCTGGGGCTTGAGGAGCAAAGAAGGCTTGAGGGCACGTAGAGAGGAGAGAGAAATGCGGGGGAAACTTCAATAATCAGCAACAAGTTGAGTGAGATAGTTTAAATACATGAGAGGCTGGCTGTACAGTAAGAGGCCGTCCGAGAACATCGAAACGAAATGTAAGTCTACGAGAAAGGCGGAGCACAGGGGGAAGGAGTCGACAGACAAGATGAAAGACATAGGGAGGAGGAAGGGACAAAGGCGATGGTGAGAACACGTGGGAGGGAGCACAGGACAAGGCATTGAGACAGAAAAGGAGAACGGGGAGCCACAAAGGGGAAGCGCAAGGCCACAACGGCTGGTAATCTAGGAGGAAATAAGGTAAAAAAGAGTATAGTAGAAAGGCCATTTAGAGAGAACAATGGGGAAATGAGAACATCGGATGTGCACAAGCAGACGCCCTCAGTGGAAACGAGACGGGCTTGATGTTGAGATTGCTTGGGACTTGGAGACGAAGGAGGTGCAGTGCATTGGAGTGGGTATCTTGACAGGTGAAATGTCGACAAGGGCGGAGGGGAAGAGAACAATGGGAATCGACGTGTGGCAGAGGCGATGGCAAGGCACGAGTTTGAGGGATCTAGACAGGGCGCGAGAGCGAGGACAGCCAGAGCGGACAAGGACACGAGGCGAGGTATAGAACTCGCGGGGATCGTCTCGGAGTCACCAATACCCCTGTTTGCAAGCGGTTTCACGGTCAACGACTGTGGCCACCTTACACCTGGTGGGGTGTGAGTACATAATTTCTTCCATGGAATGAGGTGCTGACACACTACAGAAACACTTGACACAGTACCCCATTCTTGCACAAATGGCACAAGACTATCTGCCCATCCAGGGCTCAGCAACGCCTTCCAAGTGTGCATTCTCTAATGCATCTCTTACAGATAGCAAGCAGTGCAACCGCTTGACAACGGAAGTGTTTGAGGCACTGCAGAATTTGAAGAGCGTGTACCGTAATGGGCATATGAGTGCTGCAGCGGAGGCACTGAGGCATTATCAATATCAAGGAGATAGGAGTGTTATGGAAGGTCAGGATAGCGAAGCTGCTAATGCAGATCAGTAGGTAACACAGCAGCTTAGATTTAATCATCTATGTTGTTGTAAATACTTCCAAGTTCATTGATAAATCGTTGTTTTACTGTCTGACTTAGATCTGTGAATGTTCCCGTGCAGTTGCGCTCCCCTCTACCACATCCACCTGTGCTCCTGTGTGTGACATGTTCGTCTGGTGTCCCTGCCACTGCGCAGACTACCATGCTATCCACACAACTGGTATGCATGCCACACTTCCATCGGTTCCATTTTTGCATGATGTGCACAGTCCCTGGAGTGTGTGCCTGCCCTGACTCTTACTGCACAAACAGAGGGCAATGACTGAATTCCTGCTCATGGTCATCGCGTTTCCATATCTGACAATTCTATTGTGCTGTGATTCATGCAATGCACTACTGCATGAACTACTGTGCTGTCCATACAACTTGGCACACCATACAAGAGTCTACTGCCCCTCAGGCCTCATGCACAGTCCCTGGCATTCACACCTCCATTGGTTCCATCGCACATAGCATCCACGGCCCCTGGAGCATGTACCCACCCTGATTCCATCACATGAAATACACCACACAACCCATTCAAGTCCGGTTCAGGTCTGGACCCCCTCTGAACCTGAACTGGACCCAAGGTTCGGTTCTTACAGGTTTAGGTTCAGGGTTCGCAAAATCCCTGAACTAAACCCAAAGTCCAGTTCAGGGTTCAGGAAAATATACCCTGAACCGAACTGAACCAGACTTCAGCAACACTAGCCCAGACAGGAAAAAACCCAGCTGGGTGTTACAGCTCCTTCGATTTATCAAGCATTTACGCAGTTAAGTACCACTTAACGACGCGCATTCGCTTATATCAGCTCTCCTTCCTTATTAGTACGATACCCGGTCTGCGTTACCGCTTTCCCGCATTCTCGGACTTACCCGTTATCTAGATATATAGCAGCTATCACTTAACGCGTACTAATTACATTACAGCCACAGTACCTTCCTATTCCGACCGCTACTCCCACGCATTACATCAGCCATACTGTACAAGTCACTTCGACTCATTCAGAGTCATACCTCTCGGTATATCTCTAACGCGTGAAGCAGTTCTCCACTGCGGACTGTAATCTCTTTTGCATATGATAGTTTACCTTAGTAACTACTTACTCATCCATTACCAAGGCTTGCTGCGCATTCCTTGACTCGTTAGATAGATGACTAGGTAGCTCA
>Ga0307510_10002266_pt1 | contig 21714 bp, 18 predicted proteins | sample 12_EM_MG_FD_207224 | JGI IMG/M metagenome (GOLD analysis project Ga0307510, IMG submission 207224) | Populus trichocarpa ectomycorrhiza microbial communities from riparian zone in the Pacific Northwest, United States - 12_EM | ecosystem: Host-associated > Plants > Roots > Unclassified | place...
CACAGTGGAAAATTAATAGCATATATATCTTCTGTAGTATTGAAATAATTATCTAGAGATTTATGTGCTCTTAAGAATAAAAAAATCTTATAATTTATGCTAAAACTTTTGAGTTATTTTATAAAATACAGACTTTTCATTAACTTCTCTTTAGCTAGACTTGAGTAAAAAAACCAAAAAACCGAGAAAATCAGAAAAAAAAAATAACCGAAAAAACCAAATCGTGAAAAAAAACCAATTAAACCGATAAAAATTTTGAAAAGACCGACCGGTTCGGTTTCAGTTTTGGTTTTATAAGCCTAAAACTGAAAAAACTAAATCGAATCCAAACCGAAAAAAACAGAAAAAAACCGAGCCAAACTGGTTTGAACTGGTTTTTGTCCTAAAAAACTGAACCGAACCGAACCGAAACCAGTCGGTTTGAACCGGTTTCGGTTTTTTTTTTTTAAATAATAAATATAAAATTATTTTTGATATCTTTTGAATCCCAAGGTAATAAAAGCTGGTCATTATTTTTTGTTCTAAATATAAAATTAAATGACTTTGGGGCATATGATAAATTTGGGAGAATATACTGATAAAAATAAACTAATAAATTAAAGTTTCAAACCATTATGCCTTCTTTTACACTTAATTAACTCAACATCTTCTGAATTAACTTTTAGAAAAAATATTCAAGTTATCCAAATTTAAAATATAATAAAAAAACACCTCAGATCACAGGCTGCTGATGGTGTAAAAGGTTTATTCTCATCCTTAGATTTTTCAAACTTTATATGTAAGGGATTTTATTTATTTAAATCATTAAGCCAAAGTGAAAATGAAAAAAAAAAAAAAAAAACTCAACAAGAATGCAAACTTAAGTTTCATTTTCAAGGCGCACTGCCCTCTCCCTTGTATAGTCCTGACCTTACCCTCGGAGGCATCCATCTCAGCTATGGCCTGACTCGTAAGCGTTCTGAAATTATATGCTAAAGACACGACCCTGGCCCAACCTTAGTCCTGGTCCTTGCTCGATCCCTAGATGTCTCAGGCTAGACAATCCACAGACTTGACCATCGAAAGTCCGGACTCAATCCTTAGGTGTCCTATCCTCCACCCCTACACCTAGACTCGATCCCGACCCGAGCCCCTGCATCTCAAACTCGACCTTAGGTGCTCCGAACCCAGCCTAGGCCCGATGTTGGGCATCTTCGGTTAGGTGATGCATGTCCATTCCCTAACATCACCAACCCGACCTAACTCACGGGTTGTAAAAATTAATTCTAAAATTTTTAAAAATCATTTTTTAAAAAAACAACTTGATGCCAGTTTATATTTTTATATAAAAAAATAATTTTTCACATGTTTTTTTTTCTTCTAATTTTAAAAAATAAAAACACAGAACATAGAAAGAAAATATGATCTCAAACAGCACCTAATCATATTTACTGTGATTTTTGTTTTGATAAATGTGTCGTTTTAATAATTACTCTACCTCAAAAACTTACTTTATTATTTGCTAATAGTAAAATCATCGTCACCAAAATGCGATAAAGAGCTTCGCAGGTTGACGTGGCCTGAAGCAACTGGTTGCAAATTCTCCGTCACCATAACTACATAAGAGACGTTTTTGTATAGGACCCAGACAGTCGCTGCGCAAAACAAAAAAACATGGTCAGTCACACATCTACCAGGGCACGCACCAGTGCCAACTGAGGCCTTGTGAACTGGGAAGAGAAAGAACCGAGGAGGAGAACGCGTCACAACTCGGTGAGTCCACAACAACAAGGGCTCTCTTTTATCATCTAGGACGAGTTCAGGTTCTTCATTATTGAAACCCTTTTGATGTTCGTCTATTTTGATGCACTCATTACGCGAAAGTTAGTGTTTTTTCTATTTTCCCGCTTCTAACTAATTTAGTAAAGGTTTTGTCTTTGTTTCATATGGGAGCATGCTATTTTTCAATTCTGTAAAGTTTTTCTTTGTTGTCAGTAGTTACTTTTTTTCATAAGGATTTTTGGTTAAAGCCAGGTTTATGGGTATGTTTTGTTTTTGTCATATCTGTTTTTCTTCAACACGAGAGAAGTCAAGAAGGCAAGAAATGTTAAGAGCTTATTATTTTGGACTTTTTTAACTATGAAAATGTTGTATTGAAGTGAATAAAGTGAATGAAGATGAGTTAAGAGGCTATTAATCAAATTTCTGTGCTTTCTTATGTAAAATGCTATGTTATTGTCTGGTTGAAAGGGACTGATGAGTGCATTGAATTAGTTAATTATGCTTTACCTGGAAGAGGAGAGGACTCTAAATACCTGTTGTTATGTAAATGCGTAAATGAATGGAGTTATTTGGTTTCAGGAATACGTATAATTTTCTTTTGATATGATACAATTCTGGGCCCTTGTAAATCAGAAAATAGGAATGTGTGTCTATAAAACTTAATTAACATGTGGTTCATCATTGTGCATTTTGTTTGGACACTGCAAAAACACAAGTTACAGACCTAATTTGGGTTTAGATTGAAAGTATAGATTTAAAATGGAGTCACACATAAGGCTATGCCAGGGTTACCATGTGTAAATGATTTTGAAACCCTTCACCAGTTTTTGGGGGTGCTAGCAAAGACTCTTGCACATAAACAATAACCATAATACCTGTATGAAACAATTGAAACATATGATGATTCAACCATTACTTTGAAGTACTTTTAGTTGAGTGATAGAAAGTTTAGCTCTTATGGGAGCTAAGACATGGTTGAGTTGAGTTGTATAGAAGAACTGCAAATACCTTTGCTGACTAGGTAGAGGCAATTGACGCTCTAGTCTGATGTAGGAGAACTTGCTGTAGTTAAGACTTATAATTTTCTGCAAGACTACTAGACAACCATCTATATTTTCTGGTCCTTTGATTGGTGCAGTGGTTTCTTCTTGTTGTTGTTTCATACTCCAGGCATATGCATACTTGAAAAACAAAAACTTAAAATAAGCTTAGGGTTATTGCAATATGTTGATCCCTCTCTACTCTTTCGAACTTTATCCTTACTTTCAGTGCTTTCTCTCCTTTGTTTTACTTTTACCGTAAAATAAAGGAGTTGAAATTTATTCTCCTCTTCACTCCAAGGCAATATAGTTGACATGGATGGAAAACTTCCCCTCTGAAACCTTGGGGATGTTTGATCATGTGAGCAAAGGATGAGATAGCTAATGGCTGCATGGTTTAAAATCTGCCTATGGGCTCTGTGGGCTAAAATGTTGTTTAATTCAACCTCATTCACTGCATGCCTTTCTGGATGTTGAGCGCAAGAGGGCCCCAAGTTCCAACTGCATTTTTAAGTTTTGGGCTTAACAATTCTGCTGCTGTCTTTTGCGGTTTCTGTTCTGGTTCATATTTTCTTCCAAGTCGGCTGACTAGTAACATGTGTATAGAATTCTTTAAAAATTTCTTTTAGTTAATAATAGTATCTGTGCAAACCCTGGGGGACCAAAATAATGCATGGGGCTACCTAGTTAATTCAAGAGGTAGTGTGTTTGGCTTTGTGGTTTGGTTTGCAATAGTCTGTCTGCTAGGAGTCTCTTCATAAAGCTATGCTCTCGGTTTCTTCTTTCCATTATTGTTTATTAGCATATCTAAAGCATTTTAGGTGGTGCCACTTAAGTTTGGTAAGACATGACAAATTATCCTCAAATAGTGGTAGTTGACTAACTGGTCCTTAATGTATTCTCGGTAATTTGCACCTCAGGAGTCTTTTCTGTATAGCTGATTATTCTCGGTAAAGCTCCGAAACCGGAACTGAGATTGATTTATTTCTTACCTTTTGGTTTATGACAGGTGAAAAAAGTGGAAAAAGGAAAAAAAATGTTTCTCAAAGTGCAGTTGCCCTGGAATGTCATAATACCAGCTGAGAACCTGGATGCCAAAGGACTAATGCTCCAAAGGTCAATTGTTGTCTGCCTTTTAGCTGACTTTGCTAAAAAACGGGCCACCAAAGATCTCGGATACTATCTTGCTGTCTCAACTTTGGAGAGCATAGGGGAGGGAAAAGTCAGGCAGCACACAGGGGATGTTCTATTTCCTGTTGTTTTCAGTGGTATCACCTTCAAGATTTTCAAGGGGGAGATCTTAGAGGGGGTTGTTCACAAGGTGCTCAAGCATGGGGTTCTCTTGAGATGTGGGCCAATTGAGAATATCTATCTCTCTAGTATGAAAATGCTAGATTACCGCTATGTGCCCGGAGAAAATCCAGTTTTCTTGAATGACAAGACGTCAAAGATTGAAAAAGATGTGGTGGTTCGTTTTGTTGTGCTTGGAACAAAATGGTTAGAGGCAGAAAGGGAATTCCAGGCTCTGGTCAGTTTAGAGGGTGATTATCTTGGACCGGTGTCTTAAAGTTCTACCTTGCACTCAGCTGGAGTATCATATCTTCTGAAGTTTTCTAATCAAATTAGTTTAACTGCCAGCTTGTTGGTTGTTTCTGTAGTATTGTATATCCTTGTGCCACTCTACTCCTTTTTGTGATTGTTGTCTTGGAGTTCTTGCAACTTCAGTGATTGCTAGACTATATGTTTAGCAACTTGATGTTTCCTTTTGTATGCAGATGTTGACAAATAGTATAATTGATTCGAGGACATCTCATCTTTTGTTGATGTGTTTGTGTACCAATTCTCTTAGCTTTTATATTGTTTTGAACTCATGTTTTGCGAGGGAAAGTTGAGAACCGAAACTCAGTAGTTGGTGATGCGCAGGTGGTCAATGATATTCTATACTTTTGTGAAGTTTAAAACCTAGCCTCAGCTATATTGGCTTAGTTTCCCTTCAATCTACTTCTCTCAAATATTTTCTGAGCTTACTCCAGTCACAACCAGAGAAAGCAAATATTTGTCCGGGAGTCTTCCTGCCCAATGAACACAATTGGGTAGCGCGTGCACATTCAAATGCAACCGCGTTGCCGCAGAGCTCTCATGTTACAATGCGGAGTAGAATTTCTAACATGACCCACAAATGTGGAATCATGCCGCAGCTGATTGCCCTCTTGCTGCAAGGTGCAACTTCTTTGATTGACTATACTTTAAAGTTGTTTGGTTGAATATTTCATTATAGTGTTGGAGCCTGGTTTATGGTTCCACAACTTGGAAACTTTGCCAGTAAAATTTGGCAATGAATCTTCAAGGGTAATCTAGTTTCAACAAGAACAATTCATTCAAAAGACGGGAAAAGAGTATTCAGGACATGATCAAAATAAAAAACCTCAAAGTTGATGTATATTGTATGTATTTATGAATCTTCCTTCTGACCTGCAGATTTACACGCTTCATAGCCTCATTATTGCAAGCAAAGCAGAAACCGATAACTTTTCCCATCACTGCACACGCCACAAGCATCCCCCATTTGATACCTTGAAAAACAATTAATCAGGTTACTTCAGAATCTATATCAAATTTGTCTGGGGCTAACCCCAGATCCTGCTTCAGAAAGAAGTGCCGTCCTACTCATCATGAGAACTCCACATTGTTTTTCCACACCGGTGTCAAAATTTTGGTGTACCCTGTTCCTGTTAACCAAACAACAATGCAGCAGCCGCTAAATCTAAAACAAGGGAAATTCATAGGGAGGCGAATTTGTGGAAAAGAGCTGGGTAAAGGGTGGCTACATATAAATTAACTAAAAATTATCATCATTATAAATCAGCAAATAGAGTATAACATCATTAAGGTAAATTTGGAGCATACATTAAATGTAGACCATTAAGTGAAAAAAAGGAATTCATTACGAGAATTCATGAAGAGGATAAGGATCTTCCTACAGACGAGTCAAATAATGATCCCTCCAGATTATTCCAAAAACCCTCTCAAAAGCTCCAATCTCATAAATACAGCTCATGGTCTTGTATTTGTAAAACCATCGTAGAAATAACTGATATCTAAACAAGGAATAGATCAAGCGTACCTTTACATTCATAACCATTCTACACAATACATATCCTTTATAAAGTACCACTTCAAACATATTATTCCTTTCTTTAGTTCTATAATCCAAACATAATCATACAGCTTAATTATCCAAAGGGGAAAAAAACAACAATGCAAAATAAAAAAGTTCACAATATATCATTGCTCTATTATTTTGCAACTGAATAAAGCACCCTCTCGAACAGGTAAATGGAAGATAAAAGCAAAACTTTATTTCTAAGTGTCAAGTGTTTGTGTAACGCAGAAGTTGCAACTAAGAGCCATTGTTCCAAGTGCTCACAATAACCATTAAGATGACACTTTTTGCTTGAAAGAAAACAGTATAACAAGAACATGACATGCTTTGATGAAAATCCAACACATAAACACATAAGCAGCTCCACTGCTAGACTATCTACCTCTCCTCCTCGCCTACAATAGTTCAAAGAATGAAACGTGATCCATGTAAGAGGGAATGAGGTATAACAACCCTTGGTTCAAAATAAACAAACGGACAGGTTACATTGCTCTACTAAAAACCTTATTCTACTCAAAATGAAGTACTAATCATTTTCAAAAAACGTTCAAGAAAGTTCTGACCACTAAATGAAGAAAAGAAAAGAAAAAAAGTAATGGAATTAAGCAGCAACAGAAGCTTTCTTCTTCCCTTTCTTGTTTTCATGTGACTTATCATCTCCCTTTATCATTCTTGAGAGTATATCAGCCTGCTTTGTGTTTCCCTCCTGGTTAAGACTCTTAATCAAATCCTCATAGCTCCTCCAACTAGTGACTCCTCCTTTCTCCATAATTTTACACAAAATTGAATATGCATTGAGAGTCTTCCCTGCTGCTAAGAGAGCATCCAACACTTTATCATAGCTTTTAAAGTCTATGTCACAGTCCCTCTGCAATCCAAAATCTAACAACTTAAGAGCAGCAATGGTCTTGCCCTTTTCAGAAAGAATGGACAGAAGACTATCAAAATTGACATTACACTGACTACTCATGAGGAGATCAATGCGTCCAAGGGCTTCCTCTTCATGACCTCTCATGAGAAGAGCTTCCAAAATCTTAGCAACCAAGTCCATGTTCTCTTTCACCCCCTTCTCCACCATACTTTTCATCACACGACTAGCAGTTTGAACCCTACCATCTTCATACAAACTCTCCATCACTGACCTGAATACTGATGAATCTGGAAGGTGTCCATCTTCAATCATACTATCCAAAGCTGTTTTAGCATCAGCTGGCTCACCTTTCCTCAAGTAGCTCTCGATAAGCAACCTGTAAGCATCAGCATCTCGGGGGATTCCTTTCCTACCCATGATCTTTAGAATTTCAAAAGCAGAATCAGGAGTTCCTTCTTTTGCATGCCCACAGATCAAATTATTAAAGGCAAGAGGATCCTCAACACCCTTTTTCAACAGCTGCCGGAATAAGATTTCTGCTTTTCCAGTCTGTCCATGGCTGCACAAATACTGAATAACTGGGTTATAAGCACCAGACTCCATTTCCAAAGTACTCTGTGGCCTTAAAATAATATCATTCTCAATGAGCTTATCCACAAACTTCACTGCCTGATCGTACTCCTCAGCCTTGCAGAAATTCTCTATCAAGACACCATAATGTCCAGCTTCTGATGGAATGCTCAACTTAATCATTCCATCAAGCACATCCACAGCCGCTTTCAAATCCCCAGCCTTGCACTGACTGTTCAACAACTTCAGGAAGATCGAATTATCCTTGGGTGCAATGCGTCTCCTCACCATTTCCTTCAAAATATCCTTAGCCTCAGTCATTTTCCCAGCATCACAAAGATCTGGCAACAAAGTCGTATACGTCACATTATTAGGCTTAATACCAACCGACTTCATCTCTTCAAGCAACCTCAACCCATCATTAATTCTATCCACTGCAAAATACCCTTTAATCATGGTCGTATAACTTATCACAGTAGGTGCAATATCCTTTGCCTTCATCTCAGCAAACAACTTCTCAGCCTCCTCCATCCTCTTATGCCTATAATATCCATTAATCATCGTATTATAAGTAACCACATCCGGAGATATCCCTCTAACCTTCATATCTTCATAAAACCTGACTGCAGTTCGCAACCTCATTGACAAAAAGAAGCCCCATATCAACACATTATAAGTATGCCTAGTCGGCCCAATCCCTTCATCTAGCATCTTATTAAAAAACCTTTTGGCCATCATATACCTCCCTTTCCTCACAATAACCTTAAACAAAGCATTATAACTCTTAACACTCCTCTCCACACCCAATTCTTTCATTTTAGAAAACATCTTAACAGATTCTTGAACTATCCCAGCCTTACCATAACTATCGATTAACAAAACAAACATATCCTCATCTAATTCAAAACCCTTCTTAGGCATATCTTCTAAAACAATACAACGGGCGTGATTAAGCATAGAATATCTACCCAAAATCTGGATAATCTTCATGTGGGTTTCGCGGTCGTGTTGAATTAAACCCGCCCGTTCAACCCACCTGAAGAATTGGAGCGCGTGATCGGGCTTTCGAGCTCCGTGCAAAACATTATAAACTAAAGAATGATCGAATTCGGGCACTAGAGCTCGAATCGAATTCTGCAACCGGGTCGTCCAGTCCCGATTAGCCATCATTCTACAAATTATATCCTCTAGTTTTTCAGGGCTTCGATGCTGCTGCTTAGCTCTCGGGATTCGCTGGTATTGTTTCTCTTGAGCCACATTTGGGGTTTCGGTTTTTGGGTCAGGTTTCGGGCCTGGAGATGCGGTTGTTTCTGGGTTAGGGGAGATAGGATCTTCACCTGGAGCTGGAATTGAAGTGCAGAAATGGAGGTAGGGTGTGAGTGAGATTTGACAAACCCTAGGTTTTAACTGAAATGGTTTAGAAAAAGCGATATGGTACCCCATTTTTCTTGTGAGAAATGGTGAAATACAGAAAGAGGTCTAAACAACTACTTTATGTTCTTTCCTGGGAGCTGTTAGAGTAAGAGAAGCGGGAGGGTTACAGGGATGCTACGCTGACACTAGGGTTTAAGGGAGGTGAAGCAATAGTTTGTGGGTTTATTCAAATTAATCCCTCAAGTTTAAGTTCTTTCACAACCAACTCCTTAATCTTTTGCTCCCTCAAGTTTAAATGATTTCACAACCAACTCCTTAATCTTTTGTTTTCCCATTAATCTCCTCATAGCAGTGCCCCCTTCCAAGTTCCACCAAAATCTATTAATTTTTCTTGGGGTGAACAATAGAGGCAAGGCTCTAAAATAAGCTTTGACTTGAATGATAAATGGATTGTTTTCGGGAATACTCCGAAGATAATTTTTTTTTTATAAAGGCATTACTTTGGGTGAAAATATCTTTTTCTATGAGAGCCTAGAAAAAAGATATAGTCTAATTATGTTATAAAGCAATTTTTAAAATCTTAATTAAATGATGACGAGAGCTCTATCGGGAATATTATTCAGTAATTTCATGGTGAATGATTTTTATAATATGATTTTTATAAATTTAATTTTTATAAATTATATTAGGGGTGATTATTTTCGATTCGGTTCAGTTTTTATCAAAAAAAAGTAACAAAAAACCAAAATCGGTTCAAACCGACTAGTTTCGGTTAGGTTATTTTGGGAAAAAACCGGTTTAAACCGGTTTGACTCGGTTTTTTCCTGTTTAGCTTGGTTTTTTTCCAGTTTGGGTTCGGTTCAGTGTTTTTGGTTTCAGACTTATAAAATTGAACCGAACCGGTCGTTTTTAAAAAATTCTAATCTGTCATCAATTTCACCATTTACTTTCTTGTCACCATCCTTCTTGCTGTAATGTCCTTCATCTATTTCTTTTCCATGGCTATAATTGAGGTTGGTGTTGATGGTTTCCTCTTCCTTCTCAGCATGTCCATCCAGGTTGATAACCTTTTGCAAACTTGACCCAAGACCGGCCCTGTTGAATAATCCCTATCTGCAGGACAGCATATGAACTTTAAGCGCAGCAAAAGAAATTGAAAAACAATTGTAGTTCAGTATTCTTGTTGAAATGTCTAGTAATCTGCGCCCGGTAAGTTACGCAGGCTTCCCTTGGCATTTAGTAAATTACTATCATTTGCTCCAACAATATCCTGGACGTTCAGATTTTCCTTCTTGATTGCCATTTTATCCACCCTACTGTTCTCTAACAAAGTTGTATCTTCACACAGGGATGCAGCAAGGCAATGGAGAGGTGTGTTCCCCTAGTATCCTTCTGATTTAAAAGGGTGCTGAGCCATAGATTTTTATGGAGATACTCCTCTGCTTCCGGCTCTCCACGGCAAAGTGAAGGACATTCCAACTTTTCTGGTCAACCAGTTCACAACAATCTGGGCAGCGTGATATGAGCTCTCTCATCACGAGTACATGGACTCGGCCTGCTGTAGTGTGGAGAGCTGTCCTTTTCCCTTCTTGTCACCGATGTAAGCAGCAAATTTATCGCATTCCACTAACAATTTCAAGTACTCTTTTGAGTTCTTCAAAAAACATATGATATTAATGTGCTTTTATCTTAAACAAGTGTCACAATATAATCTTGATTGAACAACAGCTTCTTCTGGATTCACTATACAAAATAATGCCCCTATTAATTAGCCAAAGACAACGGAAAAATACACCACCTTAATCATTGTAATACACTGCTGCACGCAAAGCTGTTCTGCCATCGGGGCCCTGATAAATGGCTGCTGTGCAAGTTCCTAATATTTGAGCCACCATGTTTTTGAATCCCCTCTCTAAAGCCATGTAGAGTGGAGTCTCACCAGCATCATTTTCAGCATACACAAAATCAGGGTCATCTTTGGTCGATTTGCTCACCACTGCAATATGATCATGCCGCTCTGCCCCGTACAAGGCTGTGTCGTTCTGGTAGTCATTCTTAGCATCTGTCTTGCTTCTCCGTACTCCTTTCAAAGTCTTCGATTAGCTTTTGCACTTGCAACAAGGAATTGTACTATTGTATGGTGCCCATATCTAGCTGTAATGTGCTAAGGAGTTTCGCCGTTGGAATTTGTCTGCAATAACAGGGACGGACACTTCTCAAGAATAACCATGAGAAATTGGGATGACTTTGTTTTGGCAGATGGGGGAGGGACATTGCTAACTCCTCGCTGCAGCTTTTGTGGTACTGATGAAAACCATGCTTTACTGATCTCGGGGACTCTATTGATTGGTTCATATATCTTCTCAGATAAGGCTGTGATGTAAATATGGAGAACTGTGTTTCTGTTTGGGGTCACTAGGCATTGGAGTTGATTTGTATATTCCAGAAAGGTTTCAGTTTCACCCTCTGCAGCCGCCTTATATAGTTCAGAGTCGATGCATGTAAAAACATGAGTTTGGTCTGCTTTGCTTGTTTCACCACGAATGGAGCATACATTTTCCTCCATCTGGATCAGTTTAGGATCCACCTGCACTTCCTATCTTTGGTTAGGTTGTTGTTACTACTTTCCCCAGATGCTGCAATCTGAATTTAAGTAGACATGTATAATTGCTCTCTCAGCTCTTTCATATATCATATACGAAGCACTCTTTCCACATACGAAGTCATTGGCATGGTACTGTGATAGAAATTAATACTGAAATCACGCGCTTGGAATAGCCTTAGCAAAACATATCAGTGGTGTTCTTTTCAATTGAATCATTGATGATGTCGTCATAGAGGAAGACAGCCATTATGATTTACCTCATGGATAATCCTCTCGAGTATTTTACTTATTACCATGCTAGTGATGCCATCCATATCGTATTGCAGTTAAACTAATTAAATCTTTCCATAATCACTATCAATTAATTGCAGATTTCTTTGCATGTTGGACTTTATCAATGCAAAAAATTAGCACGTCATTTGAAGCATTTTAGCTTTTGAACCCTCATGGCTGAGAGAAAGCATAAAATGACACATTAATTAGTTTGAGATGTTTTCAGGGTCTGGATTGAAGGCAGCTATACTAGCGCTTTAGAGTTAAAAAATTCTTAAATGCAATAATTTCCCCCCCTCATGTTTGCAGCTCAATTGCTCTGTTTGTTCTCAGGTGTGTGAAGCTATCGTTTCCAAGTTCAGAATATACTAGTTTATCTATTACCTGCAAATTGAATCTAGCATTTTGCCTGAACAGCTTCTGCTAATGTGCTGCATCGTATATGTGCAGGTTTTGGCAGGGTGACTGTGTTTTTTTGAGATTGTCATATGAAGGCCCTTAACTTGTATTTACTGCGTGCCGTGTTCTTGTCATTTTTTTTATATTTTTCTTTTCCTGCTAGAAGAAACGCTTAAAACATCAAAACCGTTAGGGCAAAAACAAAGAGGGAGTCAACTTCATGCTCTACTACCAAAGTGGAGGGCCCAAGAATAAAGGAGAGGTGCTTGAAGATGAGAATCGTATGATCTTGCTTCGACTTCCAAAGAAAGTGGGGTGCTAAATAACAAGAAATTAAAAGAAACAATGCTACGAAATTAGAAAGGTGGTCTGTTGGTGATTGATAAAAGCGATGGTTGTTCTGAAGAAGAGAATCGAATTTCTTGAAATTCACATGATGACAGAAGATGGTGGGAGAAGAGCGAGATTGATCGAAGTGTTGGTTTTCGATCTAATGATAGGATCGATATCACGTCATGGATTTAATGAGTTCATTATGCTGTTTAGCTCCACTGGTTCTACTTAATGAATACATTATGCAGAATGTTGGAACTCAGGGTCTTCTTCATCCAGCAACATTACCACATCAAGTTGATTGTATCGTGCAGCTTCATGCAAGCAGTGTTGTGCTTATTATTTGCCATCCTCATCGATGATCTGGCAGCTCCCCTTCCCATTTCCACATCATGGTAAGTGGTTTTCATTTTCTCTATCAGAACCCGAACAACATTAGAATGTCCTCTCTTGCTGCTATGTGAAGAGCTGATGCAAAAGCAACGAACTCGAGTCAAGGATTATCTCCACTCATTCTAACATACCAAACTGCATGCAATGTGGAGGAATGTATTCTTGGTTTCGTAGCTTGAATGTAGAATTGGTCTGGCATTTTCCGGAGTGGATCAGCTTTTCCATCCATGGCAGCTCGGTACAGGTGAGGTTCCATGTATCTGTCACACCTATCTGGCTACCATACCTGGCAATGCCACCAGCAGAATGGTTGAAACTTACAACTTCACTTAGTTTTGGGAATCCAACTTCATTCCCAGGTGTTGGAACTGCCTGTGTGTTTGTGAAGATTGATTCATAGGAAGGCAGCTTTCCATGTACTTAATTTCCTTAAGCAAACAAGCTAGCTCACACACACTAGCTAGGTTGATGAAACAAAACAGTGTGAGAAAATAATGAAGCGATATTGAATCTCTTGTTCTCTCTCACACACTTAAAAGGGATTCTGTTCCGAGAGAAAGATGCTCTCTTCAAGCTTAAGCTGTTAATTTTGGGTTAGGAAACGAGACACTGAAGACGATGAAGCCTGGAAGACCTGCCTTACTCGTGCAGTTAACTAGTCTCCTTTCCTCGAAAATGGGCTGGGATGGGTTGGGCCTCGCATCAATTTTAGTCTGTACACCAAGCCCATAATATTACAAAAGGAGAGTCAGTCAAAGTCATCGTCTACCTAGTTAAAGAAGGTGTTGCTGGTGCCTGCCTGCCTTGAAAGGCTAAAAAAAAATTAACAAGAAGCCTCCTTCCGCACCCTGATTTTTCCTCCTCTCAATCAAACGAAACTCCTCTGATTTCAGAATAAAATTCAAAAAACTTCATCAGCAGCAGAGCAACAATGTCCCAATTCGTGTCTAGCTTCTTCAAAGAAACCACAAAACCCTTAACATCAGGTCGACGTCCATGGTCCGTTTTCCTAGACCTCACCTTACTGAACCTCCCCTCTTCAATCCACGACACTACCACAAGGATAACCCAAAACGTCCTTCATTTCTTGGTTAATTACTCCATAATCCTCTTGATTATCCTCTCCTTATCCCTCTTAAACCATCCCCTGGTGCTAATCGCCTTGTTCATTACTCTAATTGCCTGGCTCTCTCTTTATTTCTCTCGCGAGGAGCCGCTTTGGTTTTTGGGCTATCAAGTGAGTGACTGGGTGGTGTTGGTTGTGCTCTTTGTGGTTGACTTTTTGGTTGTGATTTGGGGTGGGGTTTTTCAGAATGTTGTCGTTGGTGGTGGGATCGCTGTCGTTTTGATGCTTCTGCATGCTGCGTTGAGGAGTACGGATGATCTTGTTGCTGATGATATTGAAACCTCGCCGTATGCCAACTTGCTCTCTGATGATGATGGTGACTATAATGCTCCTCCAACTGGTGGCTTGTAGTTTTGCCTAATTGGATTGAAAAGAAAAGAAAAGGGAATTGTTTGGTTTTAGCTTAATTAATGTCATCTTGACTGTAATTATGGCATTGCATGCTTCTCTGTTATGGTGATTTGATGATTTAATTGTTGCTTAGAATGAGTTACATACCCAGTTATCAACTTATTATGCTTGTTTTGGTCTGTGTCTAAATTACAGTGCTTGGGAATACTGGGACGAACACCTTTAACCAAAAGTTGTACTTCACATTTACATTTAGGTAATCACTCACAATTTTTTACCTATGTCAAATGGATTTTGATGCAGATTTTTTGTTTTCACTACTTGTGTTGGTGATGCTGTTGTGTTGAGTTGCCATGGCTTAGTCTTTGCATTATGTGGAGATTAGCAGGAACCTTCTCTCTATCCCATCCCGTGGGAATGATCTTTGTTGATTGATGTTTCTCTGTTGCTTCATACCTGTATCAAAGCACAGGAGCAAACCTGAAAACTTAGGACGTCAAGGTCAAGTTAATGATGATGTTATCTGTTATTGTAGGACATGGAACCGAGATCATGCTCCGACTTGAAATCTGGGAACAAGTTGATCCCTGCTATAGATTACTTTTATGTATTCATTTCCTCGCTTTATGGCTAAAAGTAAATCTCAAATATATCTGCTTTGCATCTTGTTTACCGGCTTCCTTTTAAGCAGCTGCTGCGGATACAGAGAGGTTGCAATTGTTCTCTTGAGATTTGCTTTTAGCCAGACCCTGAATATTTACAATTTTTTCCAGATATCAGAGGACGTAAAATCAACATCCTGCATAGTAAACAGTAACAGCTTCTTCTTCTTTTAACAGCCCCTTTCTTGATGATTTACGTGCCTTGATTCCTTGGCTTTGGATAAGCTAGAATCTACAATTGATTATCATTGTTTTTTATTGTGGTGAAGAGGCAGAATGTTGCTGGCTTTGAATTTTGAAATTATCACACAAAGCTTCTTTATCATTTTGAGGTCTGAAATCTTGCTGTCAAGAATAACAATGTGTGTATGCTTCTTTGTCATGAACCGAACAAGAGGGATTAAAAGGGGGAAAGGCAAAAGGAGTCTATGCCAGTTGCACATCCTGACTGGGAGGGTTTCAAAGTTGCTCTTATCTTGGACTGGGATTTCATAGGGTTTTTTTTTTTAATCTTCACTCCTCAGCATTAACCTAATTTATTCCATGTAAAATGGTGGCCAATTGGCCATTCTAGCCCAACACAACCAGATGATTCTAAGGTCATACCCAACCTGGAAAGGCTTCGGCTAGTAGCACGAGTCCTCATTGAGCTGTTCTAAATTTAATCCATGGATTCAGGCATTAGTCCAGAATCCCCAAATCTGCTATTAATAAAATAAACAATCCATATTCGTCTACAACTTGTGTATGGTTTCTACTATGTCTGCTCTCCTTGCAAGAAAAGTTGAAAAAGAGAGAAAGCAGAGTGGTTTTAGCAAATTCATCCGCTGTGCATTCACGATGATGCAAAACACACTGTTGTCTCCGACCACCTTGACCAAGATCACTGTTGCAAGAGATGACATTTCGCCGCTGAAGCAAAGATGTTTACGGAGGATGAGCTTTACGACCATACGAGAGAACCATCACAAAATCTTTAGCTGAACTGCCCACAGTTGTCCGTATTCTTTCAGATGCTGAAGCTGTCTGCAACCACCAGTCTACCAAGTTATGCAGCTGCAACGTTGAAACCACTGGCTGACCACGCATTGAGATCTCCACCTGTGGAAACTTGAGCATTACTCGCGGTGTTTTAAAATTTCCTTAATTCCTTAGGCAGTAGTCTTCAGATAATTTAGGAGTACACTTCACCGGCATTTATTTTTTACATGGATTGTAGGTAGTAAACAGTTCCATCATCACAAAAACTGTTGCAGGTCTTGTTAAAGGACAATATCAAAAACAAAGAGAGTAGCAAGACTTTTTCCTGTCATACATCATGGAAGATGAAATATAGGAACCACAGAAAGTAATTTGGACATTCAAGTTCAAAGGAAAGAAATCTACGAATGAAGAAAAAGAAATGCTGTCCACTTCCATTTACAATAGGAAAAGAAGAGGGATTGAAAGATATAAGATTATTTAGTTTTGTATGCACAAATTGATTAACATGATAAACGAACAAAGATGAAGTTACCTCAGCTTCCCTAACAAGACCCAGCTTCTGGGCAAGATACTTCTTTATGTATGAAACAGGCAAACTACCATCCCTACAATAAAATTGCAACAACTGATCAACAAAATAGTTGTTGGTATATTTGTTAAAAAAAATAGAAAAAGAAAAGGGTTCTTGGTATAAAGCAAACTTCAGGTGAGAACACAATATAAACAAAAACAACCACAGGAAGGGAAAAGATAGAGACTAAAATATGCTCTATATATTAACATTCGCAGATGACCTGAAATCAGACAGTTGAGTTCTATTTTTGCAATGGAGCAGAACAGAAGCAGAATTTTGGAGCAAATCTACAACTTTAAAGTCACAGATACTTCAGAATAATCATTATTAAGATTCTAAATGAAATTCCGGCCTAGAAAAAGAAATTCAACATCAGGCATGATGTGCAGAGTTCATGTAATCAATTAAAATACTTCATGATAATATGATGATTGGCTTCATTTTCACAGGACAACACCAATATGTTTTTTATGCTATGTGCCCCTATTTTGATTGTGACCGCCAGTGTGCAATCACAGACTTAAACATAACTAAGCATGCAAAACCTCACAGACAAAATTGTAGTTGCAACTGCCCATTGAAGCAATGAAGTGAAACTCCCTATTTTCTGAGGCTTCTAACATTCAAAATTTTAAAAACATGGTTTCAGGTGTTGCTGATATTTGAAAAGAGTGTTTGCTCCTGGACTTTCAACAACATCATTCTCTCAATCTATTTTCTTCACAGAATTTCATAGTTATGTAGAGTGAAAGAAATTGGGGGGATAGCTACGAAAAGGAGTCATAAATATAGTTTACTTCTAGGCTGTGATTAGTTTTGTTTTGCTGGAGTGTACCTGGAAGTACATGTTCATCGAAACCATAAATTGTAAATGGAAATGGACATCATGCTATTATGATGAAACAAAAGGGTATAAAAGCTTACAACATAAGCAACGGGAAATTCTATGTAACCAAAACAAATAGAAGGGAAATCAAAGTGCGCATAGAAAACATCAGATAAGATACAGTGTCATTGTCGCTAAGAAAATATATCTACAAAACTTAGCATAGATGCAATTACAATTTCACATAAATGAAAACCACGGAATTTGTTTTACAAAACTGAAGAAAGGTGGCGATAAAACACATCGTTTAACCAGAGCCTATGTCAAAACTCAAGAGCAAAATGGACACTGACAAGCAAACCAACATTATGAATAAAAACCAGGTAGTGGGGTTAATGAAACTCACTTAACCCTCAAGTAGCACGAAGATATCTGTGGCAAGGGCGCACTTCCACCCCTGAAATTATGCCAAAAAGAAACAATATTTAACAACATGACATGGCGTGCTTGACCAATCATCAATGAATCTTTAGTAATGGTAAAGAAACAAAATCTCACTGCTCATGATCAGAAGCAACTAATGAGAACCATATTGGACTCAATCTTGTATCACATTTACTGTTTGCATCGACAATAGTCTGTGCTGGAATATTCAACCCCTCAGAGGGAGCTGCTCTTTTTTGTTGCATGCCTTGCAGCCGTCTAGATTTCACGGAAACTGAAGGCCATGAAGTCGAGTTGGATTCTTCACCATTAACTTTCGATTTATCACCGTGCTCCTTAACACTGGTTTTGAGTGATTGAGCTTTCTCCTGGGCATCAAGCTTCTTTATTTGGACAAGAATTTCCTGTAGTTCTGACTTATTAGACTTTGTTTTGCTTGAACCTTCAACCGAGCAATTTAAGGGTTTCCAAAAATCAGCTTTCCCTTTACATGGTTTAACACCATCCTCTGAAACTTTATTAGGTTTGTGTTGTTTGGGTGACTCGGCAGTAGAAGAATTCTACACCATGAAAATAATTACACAGGAAATTACTACGCATCAAAGGAAAGGCACGTCATTTTCAAAGGACCCAAAACAAAAAGGTGAGAAAAGTTTTAGCAAGAAAACTTGAAGTTTAACGACTTCTACCTGCCTTTTAGTTTGTGCAATTTTGCTTAAAGTCTCGGGTGAGCTTAAACTCTCATAGTAATCGTCCACTTTCTTAACCAGCTCCTTAATGAGAACAGGAGATTCTCGTTTTCTGGCAATAGGTTTTGATCTTTTTCCTGTCAGAAAAGACTTGACGGATTTCTTAGGTGTGCTGACTACCAATGAAGAGAGAGATCTCTCCTTTCTTCTACCTATCAATGGAACTGAGTGATCAGCTTCTTGGACTGGCATGGATTCTGGGACTGCTGGCGCAGTTTCTGGGACCGAGGGCACGTCTTCTGGGACCAAGGACACTGTTTCAGGTTCCTTGGCCTTCTTTCTATTGGAAAGGAAGATTTTGGCCCTTAAATCTTGCCAGCTGTGGTCTGCCCTGTTGATTAACATAAAGAAAGAAAGTTAAAACAGACCAAGACCATGCTGCTGTAGTGAAATCCATGACCAGTTTCTCAATTTTGGTTGTCTTCCAAGTTGAAAATGGACTTCTAATTGTTCTGTGCCATATAAACAGGTTGAGGCACAGGTTCAATCATAATATTTCAAGATTCTATATCAGAGAATCCTAATAAATAAATTATGCATCCCACATGAGTGGCAGGGCAGGGATGCTGCCCAGGAACATGCAGCATGATAATTGATTTCCTAGTGTCACATTGCATGTCTACAGTTTGCAGCATATACTTACTGTTTGGTGTAAATGTCTAATAAATTGACTCGGAAATTTGATATCTTCCTTCCAAGTGCATTAATTAGTAGTGTCAAGGATTGGTTCTGCAGTTGGAAAAGACAGAGAATGTCTAGAAAATCATTTCAGTGATTATATAGCGTCCTCCTTAGTCAATCATTCTGACACCCTAAGATAATTTCACTTGCACTGCATGGAGACTACTCAAACAACATTCGAATACGTCCTACATATGTGTAATACGATAGTCCAACTATATCAGAAACAGCTATGTATTGTTTTGCCACGGCATGCACTTAAGATGCTTTATTAAAAATTGCTGTGGCATAAACTTGGAAATCATAAGAGAATGAGATGATCAAATACCTGAGCTTTTCAAGCGGAGAACAACCTAATTCAGTATCACAAACTGGACAACTGTCCAACTCCTCATCAGTTATCTTCTTGTATATGCATTTTCTGCAAACTGTTTCAAAAATTAAAATGAAGAAGCAGGCATCAGATATATGCTCGATGAGAGAATATGTATATAACAAGACACACTTAAAACATACTGATTAAATGATAGAACACTAAGGAACTGTTTCTAAAGGAAAATAAAAATGCAAAACCTTTATTCATCATCCCCCAAACACAGTACTGTTCTCACTTGACACGGCATGAACTTATCAAGGACCTGACAATTTTGATGGACTTGAAGAGCACAGCGACCATGCAAAAGCTTCGAACAACCCCAAGTTAAAATTTTACTATTTCAGCAAACAAATTTACTGTAAGCTCACATCATACGTTGCTCAAACACAAAAGAAAAGGCTATATTTACCAATCAAATTTCAATCTTTTCCTTAATTTCAAAATCAAACTCCCAATCCATTGAGCAAAGAAAGACCAGGAAAACAAAATGAAGAAAAAACAAGATCATAAAACCGCATTTCACTCCTCTCCATATCACAAAAATAACCAATTAAAACAATAAACCAAGCTCAACTCCGAAAAATAAAAGATGATACACAGATTACGTGAACTAACAATTAAGCGCCCACAACAAGAAACAAAACAAAACAAAGAAACCACATCGAATATCACAAAATAGAAGAAGATGAGCACACACAGAAGTGAGTGAGAGAGAGAGAGAGAGACTCACAAGTATGGAGGCACTCAGAGATAGTAGTGGCGTCTCTGAAGAGCTTGTTGCAAAGAGGACAAGTCATGCATGCCGCTATTTCCTCTCTTTGAACCTTCACCACCTGGCCTAACATCATCTTCGCTAACACCCCCACCTGCCTTTGGGTTCTCACTAAGCCACTAACACTCTCCCTTGTTTCACGTACCCGACACGGTGCATGTAATCAAGACCCCACAAATCACGAGAGTTATTTATTCTTCTCCAAGAAAAAACCACGACAATCACAAGCAAGAATCGGCGAGAAGAAAGGGTGGTAGTTGGGCTGGGTTGGTGATTAACGATTCTAGACAAATTCTTTTGGCAGTGGCTTTGTGCTTGGTGGGCGAGAAAACGGAATTTAAGAGAGCGATATTATCAATAAAAACAAAAAAATGGAGAGAGTGAAATCTTGGAGTATTAGAAGAGAGGGCTGGCCTTGTTCGATTTGGACAATGGTAATGGCCTTGATATGATTTGTTCGAGGCTCTCAATGTTTTCGAATATAATCGCACAGCCTCCTCCTACATGACAAAACTAATACAATCTCTAAGCCTTGCTGTTGATTTATACTTGCGAAAAAATTAATTTTTTTTAGTTTTAAATTAATTTTTATTTTATATTTTTAGACGTGTTAATATCAAATTGGATTTTAAAAAATAAATAAATAAAAATATTTTAATATATTAAAAAAAAACACTTTAATTTACTACGTTAACCATGCCTGTTTTTATTTTTATTTTTTCCCTAGAGGAAGCGACTAAACTTTTTTGGAGAAACCTCGAACAAGTCCTTCATTATATAGGAAATTTAGATTGAGTTTCCAAACATTCTTTATCCTAATTAATTAAATCTGTAAAAATCCCTAATTGAGTTACATACCTTTTCCAGGCTTGGAGCAGTTAATTATGTCTCGATTTGTTAATGGATTCTGTTTAAATACTAAACTTTTTCCAAAAAAAAAAAACTTGATGTTTTATGCTAAAATAGACGGTCATTAATGGGCAAGTAATGCTGAAACCTTTCATTTATTTTTGAATATTTAAATAATTTATTAATTAATGATGGATACTGGAATTATTTAAGTTCCTCCTCTACTATTAATCTCTGGTTAATTAAGTGAGTATTTGAAAACACGGTTATACCCGTGTTTTTAAAAAAATTAATTTTATTTTGTTAAAAATTAATATTTTTTTATATATTTTAAATTGTTTTGATGCGCTGATTTCAAAAATTATTTTTAAAAAATAAAAAAAATAATCATTTTGATGCATTTTAGCATGAAAAATACTTTAAAAAATAACCACAACCACGTTCCCAAACAAGCTTTAATTTCACGTTCTATATATCAATATCGATGTCTCTACAAATATAGAATTGTACATGATTTTATGTTTTCTCCGAACTTCAT
>Ga0307510_10002267_pt1 | contig 21713 bp, 22 predicted proteins | sample 12_EM_MG_FD_207224 | JGI IMG/M metagenome (GOLD analysis project Ga0307510, IMG submission 207224) | Populus trichocarpa ectomycorrhiza microbial communities from riparian zone in the Pacific Northwest, United States - 12_EM | ecosystem: Host-associated > Plants > Roots > Unclassified | place...
GTGACCATACAACACATCTGGCCAACCCAGATTGCATAGTGCTCCTAGATGCCCAACTCACAGGCGACAGGGTCCGGACTTTGTTGATGAGGCCGGGAATTGATCTGCTTCGATTTCATTCATTTCCAGTCAAATCAGATCAATTACTTGTGAAATGTTTTGTTATTATTTAATCTCATTCGATAACATTTGACCTTGCAATATGCATTTCTCGCTGGGGTTGAACGACTGATCAAAATTGCCACTTCGGAACTGGTTCTGAGATGCCCTGATCCTGAGCGGCCATTCAAACTTGAAGTAGACGCTTTCACTTTCGCTGCAGCCTGCAAGGGCAGTCTTGATCCAACAGGATGAACGGGGGAGCCGGCGGCATGTCGGATACTTCTCGAAGACGCTAAACAAGACGGAGAGGAACTATGACATTTGGGACCGCGAGTTTATGGAGGTAATCCTGGCGCTGAGGAATTGGGGGCACCTCCTCCAAGGGAGTCCCCATAAGATCGTGGTCCTCGTCAACCACGCAAACCTACAGCATTATCGTCACCCGCAAAATATCAACCGCAGGGTGGCCCGATATGTCGCAACATTGGCAGACCTTAACGTGGAACTGGGGCACCTACCAGGCGGAAAGAATCGTGCCGATCCATTAAGCCGAAGACCCGACTACAGTACGACAACGGGTCAGGGACAACGAGCCGGTCACTGTGTTACCCGACAAGCTATTCACAAGGGTAATCGAGACAACAGCCTTGGACCAACAGGTCCGACAATACTAGTCCCAGGATAAGAAAGAATATCAAACAGTGGGGTCAGGGTCCACAAAGCGAGAAGGAATGGGGTGGAAGGGCTCCGCATTGGTGGTAACAAGACCGAACGCGTTCGCGAGAGATATATTGGAAACCTATCATGACAGTCCCACCGCCAGACATCCGGGGATCTATCGCACGTATCGACAAGTCCTTGTTGACTAGACTACCGGTGGCCCGATCTGCTGAAATTCACACAAACATATTTCAAAGGGTGCGGAACATGCCAGCAGAATAAAACTAAGACACACCCAAATCCCCAAACTTTACATCCTATCAGACTCCCGAACTCGAAAGGGCATGATTTGATCGTAACTGTAACCGACCAAGGGGCAACGAAGGCGGTGATCTTGCTTCCCTGAAACTAGGACGAATTAGTATCAACTTGTGGAAGATAAAAGTGTTTGGAAAGTCGAAGACTAGATCCGATACTCACGCGATGGGACCGCCATTCCTCACGAATTTACAAAATCAGAACTCGAGCGCCTTAGAAAGAAAGGATTGGAGTAAGAGATTGGGGCCCGCACAACGCAAGAGTGAAATTGTGTCGCAAAAGTCGACCCTGGACCGGAGGGGTACCGATTTGATAGTGATAATTGCCGCTGCGGTGAGGTATCATAAAGTGAGTACTACAGTAGTATAATCGTACTTGTCTGGATGGGGCGAGAAACAATGTGCAAATATAGTTATAGTTATTTGCAATGGGAGATTCGGTGGGACCTCACTAATCCATCGGGCTTGTCGAAGAGTTCCACGCTGCGTGAGTTCGAAGGGTAGTCCTTGAAAGAGGCGTGTTCACAATCCCGAAGGGAAAGCAAAGGTACGAGGGAGAGAAGGTGAGGGGGAGGTGAGTGAGTGAGTAGCGCGCGCGCCCGAAAGGCCTGGAGCAAAACGCAAAAGGAATTGTAACGGGGCGTAAGGAGAGCTCGAGACGGCCACGGCATGCGAACCAGAGGGGGAAAGAGTCTATTGCTTCGATAGGGTTCTGGATTGATCGCTCCCCTGGCCAAGGCCAGCGAGGGTAGCTATATACAAGTACGTTACTGCGAGTAGAGGGAGCGGTGCGTCCCGTGTCCGATGGCTAAGTAGAAAAGGAAGGTAAAAGAGGCAGAGCGGAAGTTCTAAGCAAAAGAGGGGTAGGGAACGTACTACGAAGGAGTCCTGAACAATTCTATACACTTTAAAACCAAGTCCGGCAAGATTTGGTCCCGAGCGAGGGCCCGACAGGCGAGGTGTCGTGTACGTCGTGTGTGAGGTCGGAATGACGGGTGTCAAAGCGACGCGCACTTGGCGTCAAACGGTTAAGGTGGGCGAACCGTGCGGGATTTGAGGTGCGACGAGAGTGGAGTCGAGGGGCAGAGGACGACGAATCGGTCGAGGCGATGGTGGCAAAGGACAAGGCGATCACGACATGATGACACAGCGAGTTACACAGGCGTCACGTGGAAAGTACCCCCGGAAGGAGCTCGATATATATCATTGTGACATTGTTTGTTCAAAAACATACAGAGAGGACCAACAGACTCCTTCAACTCCAAGTCATGCACCGTAATGAACGAAATTCACCCATCGCTCCAAAGTCATCGTTCTCTTTCTTCTCAGCACCTGCACTGCATCCCTCAGAGCTTCCGCTGTTCTCTCGTAATGTGGCATTCCGCCCCACCTGTTCGAGAACACCGACCCATAAAAGTTCGCAGCAAGGTCCGGACCGTCGACATCAGCCATTTCCCACATCGTCCCCACGACGCTTCGAAACCCGCAGTACTGGACCGCACCCGCGAGATGCAGTCCCTCATCCGCAATGCTCTCTGTTGTGAGCTCGGCTGTGTGACAAGCAGAAAGAAACGCGAATTCGCCAGTGGGAAGCCTCGATCGCACGATGTCGAGTAGCGTGAGACGTGCGCCTTCGTACAATTTGAAAAACGCGTCGAATGGTTTTCCCGTCTTGAGATTGCCATGACATGATACGTGGACAAACGGGTAATGTCTGAGGTGTTCCAGCACAGCGCTTGGTGTTGCTGTTTCCCGGAGAAGTGTCGTTGTCGATAGGCTAATAGACTGGATGACGCGCATCTCCTGCAATGCCTTTGGCATCTTGGAATCGGGCTGTATCACGAGAAGCATCGAAGGCTGGTCGAGTGGCCGTGACCTGGGTTTGCGGGATTCTATGAGTGCGCCAAGTGTTGGGGTGTATGAAGGGATGTACAAGTCCGAGAAGTAGGACTTGACGCGACCTTCTGACCAGATTGGACCCATGGCGTGGAGGGCAAGGGAACAAAAGACGGAAGTGGGGCAGAACCATATGCGGGACTGTTCTGGTATATTCAAGTCGTGGAGTCTCTGGATGACAGGGCGCCCGACGAGGTCATAAAGGGTTTTGAGTACGGAACTCAAGGCGTCATCATACGCGCCCGATTCGAGGCCATGATTTCGTGCGCTCAATAACTTGTCCTTCAACTGATTCGCACGGTCATAGAAATTGTCGGCAGTATAGATGAGGGAAGGAGGTGCATCACGGAGGAGAATGATGATATCTGAACGCCACATCGTATGGTTGATAATAATGACCGGTCCACACTCGGCAGCAGAACGGAGGGTGCCGAACGAAGGCGTCGTCAGGAAAGTCTCGAAGCCTGGAAGAGATTGAATTTGGGAGATGAGTGTGTCACGCTCCGCAACAAGTGCTCGTTGTTTGATCAACAACCGGCCGAATGGGTCCATCAGCTCGCCACTGTCAACTTGGCCATCATTTAGCCAGATACCAGCTGAGCTCGATGTCGTCAAAGCCTCAAGGTCGTTGTTAATAGCTGCGAACCTCTCTGCCAAGGGTAAGTTTACGAGACGGAGTTGGTGAATTGATATGCGGAGGCCACGCATCTCAGACCAGAGCAGGCCTCTCCCTCGTTCCAGAGTCTCAACAGCTTGCTCAAGTCGACCTATGTAGATCTGATGTGATGCGTAGTGCAATGGCAGCGTCTCGTAATTAGAGCGCCCTGAGACAAGACGATTGTGCTGTATTTCAAGGGTAGGGCCAAACGACAAAGAGTCTTTCATTAATGAGATAGCCTTCTCATATGCGGTAGAGGTAGACGGATGCCTATAACCCCGCGCCAACGCTGCCCATTGACACGAAAAGTGAAATCGGTCGGGTATTGTCGCATACGTATCGGCGGCGGTTATGGGATATAGCTGCATCATTTCTTCAATGTCAACCGTTTGACGTAACCGGAAGACTCGGGAAAGCAAGGCTGAAATAAACCCTTGAAGGATAGTAGGCGGCCTAGGGCGGGTTGATGGTGTAGCTAGACTTTTGTGGATGTCACGGAACAAGGTGATTGATTCGTTGAGATAAGCCATGTCGTCTGTGCAGTCGAAAGCACGCTTGAGGACATTGGCCAAGCGGATAGTATCCGGCAAAGTGGGAAGATTAGTTGATTGAGATGGTTCAAGGTAGCGCCGGCACCATTCTATTACTTCTTCGACCCCCGCTCGATCGGTTGCTTGAGTGAAAAAGCGGAGTAAGGTTTCGTGACGATGCGTATCATACATATCCTGCGTCATCGGGGTACGTTCGCTAATGTCCGATCTAGTTGTTGGAAGAGAGGAAACCAGATGCGAGGGTGATGGATGATTAATAACATCTGTGTTACCGGTATCCGCTGCTCGCGAATGACTTGCGACAGAAAACGCATCGAAGCGTTCCTTCTCGAGTTCTTCCAACATACGAGTGATTTCTTGACGCAGCGGATCTTCGGAGGACGCCGTCCTAAGATAGGTACGAATGCGGATCATTGTCTCCTCTAAATTCTCTGGGTTCCAAAACATGTAGAGCCTCATTCGTGCAAGCGCTACGGCTATAAAAGACGCCCACTTGACAGCCTCCGGACGAGGGAAGGGTCCGTCCACGATTGACATTGCGTCCTTGTAGTCGGTACGTGAGTGAGTTGCCACGAAGCGCTGGAAGAGAGACAAAAGAAGACGAAGAGAAACGCTGTCCTCATCAGGAAAGCGGATATTCGCTTCACGAAGGCATTCAATGGCTTGGTCCGGCGGGGGTCGGTCCATTGAAAAGGGTTCGTCATTAATGGCCCGGACTAACGCTCCAACAGTCCTAAGCAGGAGTCCATCTGAGGCATCCGAACTGAGAAGCTCCCGGCAGAGGATTGCCATCTCTTCGATATTTCGCGTTGGGTCGATGGATTCCATTTGGACCTCATTTGCTAAGGCCACCGTGAAGGCTGTTATGATGCGGTCTCCTGTGATGTGGGAGGTTTCAAGCGACTGGTCTCTGAGGTAACGCAAATATCTGACACAGTCCTTGCTATCGCCACGCTGCTTGAGCTTAGCTAAGCGATAGGAAAGGGTGGATGCAAGGCGGGAGAAGTCCGTGACAACATCTGAATTATGTCCGATCTGGGGATCAAATGAGAGTATGGCTTCAACTGAGCGGGAAATTGACTCCTCCAGGTCTTCGTTCTCATCTGTTAACAGATAGCGCGCCGATAGTGCCATGGCCAAATGTGCGAGGATTCTAGAGCGCCGAGGGTCAGCCCGGGGTAATGACGAGAGTTTATTTCGGGTTTGCAAAATGTCGTTATCGATTTCGAGTAAAGAAACTATGACGAATTAGGATCAACTCGCGGAAGGTAAAAGTGTTTGGAAAGTTGAAGATCTGACACTCACGCGATCGGACCGCCATTCTTCGAAAACTTTCAAAGTAAGAAAGTAATTGACCCATGAAGGAAGAGATGTAGTGTTAGAGATTGGCGGCTGCACAAAGCAGGCGTGAAGCCGTGTGGCAAAAGCTGGACCGGAGGGGTACCGATTTGATAGTGGATAGTCGCCGCTGGGGTGAGGTATTGTAAAGTGACTAACTTCCTAGTACCGTTGTACTCGTCTGGAACCCGTGGGAAACAATGCGCAAATATGGTTATAATTATTTGCAATAGGACACGCGGTCAACGGTACGCATAGGGACCTAAACTGCATCCTTCACTGATCTATCGGGCTTATTGAAGAGTTCCGAGAAGTGCTGTAGCGCAAGAGGTAACTCTACGCTATGTGGGTTTGAAGGGTAGTTCTTGAGATCCGAGGCGGGTTCGCAATCCCGAAGGGAATGCAAACACGTGACGGAGAGAAGGAGGGTGTGGAGAGATGTGGCCGTGCACCCGAAAGGCCGGGAGCACGCGAAGGGAATCGTAATAGGGCGTTAGGAGAGCTTGAGACGGCCACGGCACGCACACGGGAAGGGGAAAGAGTCTATTGCATCGATAGGGTTCTGGATCAATCGCTCCCCTGACTGAGGCCAGCGAGGGTGGTTATATACAGGTACACTACTGCGAGTAAAGGGAGAGGCGTCGTCCTGCGTCCGATGACTGAGTAGAAAAGGAAGGTAAAAGAGACAGAGCGGGTGTTCTAAGCGAAAGACGGGTAAGGAACGTATGAAGGAGTCCTGAATGATTCTACACACAGTAAGACCCAAGTCCAGCAATATGTGGTCCCGAGCGAGGGCCCGGCTGGCAAGGTGTTGTGCATGTCGTGTGTGACGTTGGAATGACGGGTGTCAACGCGGTGTGCAGTTGTGGCGTCGGCCGGCGAAGGTGGGCGAACCGTGAGGTATTTGGAGTGCGACGAGCGGGGACTTGAGGGACAGAAGATGACGAATCGGTCGAGGCGATGGTGGTGAAGGACGAGGCGGTGGTAGTGAGAGTTACGATGGCACATCGAGTTGGCAAGCACACAGGCGTCACGTGGTCGAAAGTGCTCCGTTCCGAGGCTGCAGCGACCGCATTTTTCCTTGCGTATCTGCGCAGATGCAGGGTGTGGGTGTGCCCCTCGAACGATTCTCGATGCCATATTCGTATAGTCACAGTTTGGACAGTGTCTCGAAGATACATTGGGATGATGGGTACTAAAGCTGGCCTGAGCGTGCAGAGTGCGACTATGAAACTGCACAACTTTCCCCTCTTCATCTGAGCCCACGTCACCCATTCCTTCTCATAGCATCCGCCTGCTCGGCAAGGCAGACGCACCGCTATCCCCGAAGCTTACACATATCTTTTCGGGGCGCAGTGCCTCGCCTCGTTTTGCATTGCCCTCGCAGGGTACATGAGCCCTCCTCACAGGACCCCCGCGGTCCAAAAGCCTCCCATGAGCTCACCGGAACCCGTACGCGCACCAGGCCCGCTCGACCCATCGACACTCCCCGAATCCGAGCCTGGCGGTGCTGGCTTGCAGAGGGTGCGCGCAATGCTGAATCCTGGGTGGCCCGCGCTCTCCTTCCTCCTCGTTACGGATCTCTCCCAGGCGCTCTTTGGCGGCGTCCTCGGGGCGCTCCAGACCCTCGCCTGCACAGCGGGGTGTTACCCACTCCGTGTGACGCTTTCCTCGCCGCGCAAGCGAAAGTCGCCCTCCCCCCACGCGTCATTTCCGCACTCGCGGCCGATGACCCACCACAAGTCCCCGTTCCCCGCACGTCGTTCACCCGTCTCGCTCGAGGGCCTCGCAGGCTAGCGGAAGTGCCACCGGACTCAGTCTGTGCATTTTGGCATGCTTACGCGCGCTCGTTTTGGCTGCGTTCTTTCTGGCTGGCACGCTATAGGGATGTACTACCCACCACAATCAATAACGACAGTAAAACACAGCACAGGTAGCGGCGCTGGGGGCCAAGATGAGCCCTAGGACCGGAGTGTTCAACAATGGGGGTTCGGAAGGCGAAAAGAAGAAAGGATCAAGGCGCCCATGTCCCAAACCCATCGATGCTGTACTGGAGCTGAGGCCGCCCGAACTCACCAACAACCGACACGAAGTAGATCGAGAGAATGCGGGGACACTGCCAACGCTTTGAGAAGCCAGAGCTTTGCGCCAGCAGGCACAGGAGGAAACCCCCCTGGCGGAGGAGGCGGAGGGGCTGGCCCACCTGGGCCTCCAGGAGGACCAAATCCCCCAGCGCCCCCGACGCAAAACCCACCACCAGGACAGGCGGGTCTGGTTCCTGCTGCCAACGGGGCATTGAAAGGCCACGCCCCCGAAATATTTGACGGGGATCGACGAAAGACGACCAAGTTTGTCCTCGAATTCGACCTGTGGAGGATGTGTAACATCAATGCCAAAATCATGATGAATCCATTTCAGAGGGTCGCAGTGGCCCTGTCCTATATTAAAGGCCCTCGCGTTGGCGATTGGGTTGCCTCAAGAGGCACAGAGGGTGGTCACCCGCGTCCATAGGCGACCGCACGACGTCCTACCAGTACAAGCCGCTCATCAAGCCGATGACAAAGTCCTGTGGAACGACGTCATAACCGACTTTACAGGCGCGTTCGCGGATGCCGCATCCGCGGAACAATCATACGCCAATCTGACGAAACTCGAGATGAAGGAAGACGAAATTGATGAGTACATTGCGGCGTTCGAATACCTGTTAGTTCGAGCTGGTTGGCAAGGCGCAAGAGGGGGTCGTTAGAGATGTTCAAACAAGGCCTACGAAAAGCCTCACATTGGACAATCCTCCAATGCGACCCAATGCCAACCACCATCGACAAATGGCAGGCCGCTGCCCGACGCAAAGTCCAACGTCGCAGGATGGTGTTTGCCAGCCTGGGATCGAACAGCGGCGATTTCCTCAGCACCTGCCAGAATCGCCGACGAGATCCCCTGAGACGACCACAGGGTCAGCAGCCTCAGAGAGACCCCAATACCATGGACGTCAACGTGGTCTCGTTCGGAAAGAAGAAGGGGACTGGAGGCGGAGGATGAAATGGCGGAGGTTTGAGCAAGGAAAAACGCTAGACGCGATTGAATGAGGGCCGGCGCTTCTAGTGCAGCCGCCAAGGTCACCAAACAAAGAATTGTCCAATCAAGGATGGTGGCAGCGGCGGCGGCGAATGGAGCAGACGGTCGAGGGGGAGGACAGAGCGGGCGGGACTCGTTGAGGCCAGAACGGCAGGCCAAGGAGGTCAGAGCAACGAATAGGAAGAAAACGACGACGACGCACCTGGACCCGCTCCTGCCTACGACCCCGCGTCCGTCATCGACTATGTGAAGTCTCTGAACCAACAAGAGCAAGACGATTTCTTGGACCGTGTAATGGAAGGTGGCATGGGGTTTCAATGCCGCTCGACGCATCGGCCAACGATCGCGCAGAGAAAGGAGGAGTCTGTACAGTGTATATTAGAACGCGATGAAACTGGAGTTTACCGGTTTAGCTTCAAGTCTGTACAGAGAGTGGCCGAAGAAACAGCGCTGCTGGACAGTGGCGTCAGAGAGAACTCCCTAGACGAGGACGTCTGGAAGGGCCTTGCTATCGGACGAGTGTGGCTCAAGCGACCAATTCCGGTTGATAACGTCGATGGGACTGAGAATCGAAGCAGAAGAATCGAATATTACTGCTGGTTGCAAGTCAAACCGGAGGAACGAACCGATAAAATGCGATTTTACTTAACGAATCTGGGAAAGGACCATTTTATCCTGGGGTACCATTTCTTGTGGACCTTCAACCCACGGACTGACTGGAAGACGGGACGATTGCTCGAAGGAGAAGTCGAAATCGAGACGGTGAGATTTGAAGATGCTCAGGGTTTGGTGACAAAGGTGCAATAACAGGGCAGCGGGCCAAGGAAGCCAGGAAGGAAAGAAATTCCCACGGATTATCAACGGTGTTTGACCTGAAGGCAGCGGAACGCTTCCATGCAACGGGACGAAGATCTGAGAATCGAACTAAGTTATTACTGGGAGCCCCAACTGAAATTAATTGCATGCTCCACCCATTAAACCGAAAGGAGACCGATATCCTTCAAAATTCCTCGGAAGAAGAAAGAAAAGGGTGTGTCGCTCAGGGTCAGGGGTCCCCATATACGTCGCTGGTTTTCTTCGGTGGAAAGAAAGATCCGGATGAACTACGCCCGGTGGACTATAGGGAGATTAACAAATGGACTAAACGAGATCGCAACCCATTGTCTAACATCCAGACAGCGCCATAAAATCTCCACGAAGGGGGAGTTGTACTCCAAGTTTGCCATTAGGTGGGGAAATAAAAACCTGAGAATCCCAAAGGAGGATCAGCACAAGGCTGTTCGGAACGTACATACCCAAAGTGACATATTTCGGTTTGACCAATGCGCCACCTATGTTCCAAAGGAAAGGATCATTCACCAGGACCTGCGACCGATTCTACAGAACTATCCCAAGAAATTGACACGAATTTCGGGAACTACCTAGACGATATTTAGATTGCCACATGGAAAAATCCTGAAGGAACGGCGCTACATCGAAGAATCAGTCACGAATTGTTTGACCTAATGGAAAAGAAGTCGTACTTTTCAAATTGGGAAAGTGCTGATTCGAACAAGAATCCATGAATCCATGAACGTTGAACCTTCTAGGATGTGTGACGCCGACAGTGAGTCCGTGCCCATGAGTTCGAGGAAGGAAGAATAGAAGGAATAGACGGAATAAAACCAACGCCGCGCCCGAGATAGGGACGCGCGATGGAGCAAGGTGGGGGTGGCGGATTGACGGTTGTTAATCGTGCGACCGCCGGTGGGCACGTGTGATCGCGGAACGATCTAGAGATAGTTTTTAGCTTTTTAATGAGAAGAGGAAACGTGCAGGACTGCGCGCGGCGTCGTTGTTCGACAGCGAGCAGCGTCGTCACGGAGGGTGCAGACGGAAAGAAATCGAGAAAAGTCGCACGTGAGAGAGAGAGAGAGAGTAATGGGCCGCGGTTGCCTGCTATGCTGCGAGGTTGGGCGATGGTATTTATAGGGCGGGGCTGATGCGATAAAGACAAGTACGCTACAAGTATTTGTGAGTAAAGGGAAAGAAAAAGAAGGAAAACGCGTCAGCCGGCGACAATCCCGCACGGCGATGTAATCAAGGAGTGTTCGGTATTCAATTTTGAGGGGTAAAAGAGCGTTGTATTGAGGGGCGCGACTGCGGGCACGAGGCCAAGCCATAGACGGTGTTTGTGCTTGGGCCGTCGGTTAGGTGGAAAAAGGAAAGGAGAAAGGAGCGTTGTGTTGGGCAGACAAGTGGAAAAGGAAAGGATAAGGAGGGCGGGGATTATCTACGACAAAGGAGCGTGGCAACAAGGCGGAGCGTGCGTTGTTGTTGCTGACTTGAGGCGAAATGTGGTGGGCGATCCAAGTATCTTCGGCACGGAACTTGGGCACGAGGGCTTGGCAAGGCGAGATGTAGGAGAGTGGGCGATGTGAGGAAGGGGGTGGCGGTGGATGGCGACGATGAGCGGGTGAGGAGAGGCGCGAACGTGTTTGACTTGTTGAAGGGGGCCAAGTCACGTGGATTCGTCAGCACAGACATGAGACGCTCGGAGCGCGAAGGCGGATCCGCGCTCAGAGATAAGGCGCTGTGGGTCACGGGACTCGTTCCGAGATCAACGCGCATACGCCATCCTTACAGATGGGAGGTCGGCGGAGGAGAAATCCGAATTGATCCAAATAAAGTCGCCGTATTAGAAGCATGGCCAGTAGTAGAACTGAAAACGCAGGAAGACGCCCAGGTCGCGATGGGCCTTATGAACTACATAAGGCCGGTCATCAAGGGATACGCGGAGATGGCCAGGCCGGTCACAAGCCACGAAGCTCTTGTAACGTCGCACCTTGTGATGCGGGAGGTTTCAAGCGACTGTTCTCTGAGGTAACGAAATATATGACACAGTTGCTATCGCCAAGCCGCTTGAGCTTTTGTGAGCGACGGAAAAGGGAGTCCGCGAGGCAGTAAAAGGACGTGACGACATGTGAGCCATGTCCGATGTGGGGCTATGGCTTCGACTGAGCAGGAAATCGACTCCTCCGACTCCAGGAGTCCAGGTACAAATATTTATTTGTAATCTGCTCACAGCCATAGGAACGTGAACCGCATCCTTCACTAATCCATCGGGCTTGTTGAAGAGTTCTGACAAGTACATAGGACCTGCTAAATATGACCGTGACAACGTTTCTCAAAAATATACAGAGAGGACCAATAGACCCCTTCAAATCCGAGTCAGGCGCCGTAATGAACGAAATTCACCCATCGCTCCAACGTAGTCTTTCTCTTTCCTTTCAGCACCTTCACAGCATCCCTCAGGGCTTCCGCTGTTCTCTCACAATACGGCATCTCCCCCCACCTATTCGAGAACAACAACCCGTAAAAGTCCCTAGCAAGGTCTGGACCGTCATCGTCCGCCATTTCCCACATCGTCCCGACGACGCTCCGGAACCCGCAGTACTGGACCGCACCTGCGAGGTGCAGTCCCTCGTCCGCGATGCTCTCTGTTGTGAGCTCGGCCGTGTGACAAGCGGAAAGAAACGCGAATTCGGCAGCGGGAAGCTGAGATCGCACGATGTCGAGTAGCGTGAGACGTGAGCCTTCGTACAGTTTGAAAAACGCGTCAAACGGTTTTCCTGTCTCGAGATTGCCATGGCTTGATATGTGGACAAACGGGTAATCTTTGAGGTGTTCCAGCACAGCGCTTGGCGTTGCCGTTTCCCAGAGAAGAGTCACTGTAGACATGCCAACAGACTGGATGACGCGCATCTCCTGCAATGCCTTTGGCATTTTGGCATCGGGTTGTATCACAAGAAGCATTGAAGGCTGGTCGAGTGGCCGCGCCCGAGGTTTGCGTGATTCTATGAGTGCGCCAAGAGTTGGGGTGTATGAAGGGATATAGAGGTCTGAGAAATAGAACTTGATGGGACCTTCTGACCTGATTGGACCCATGGCATGGAGAGGAAGGGAGCAAAAGACAGAAGTGGGGCAGAACCATATGCGGGACTGTTCTGATATATTCAAGTCGTGGAGTCTCTGGATGACAGGGCGACCAACGAGGTTATAAAGGGTTTCAAGTACGGAACTCAAGGCGTCATCATATGCGCCTGATTCAAGGCCATGATTTCGTGCGCCCAATAACTGGTCCTTCAACTGATTTGCACGCTTATAGAAATTATCAGGGGTAGGAATGAGGGAAGGAGGCGCATCATGGGGGAGGATGAGGATATCGGAACGCCATAGCGTATGGTTGATAATAATGACCGGTCCATGCTCGGCAGCAGAACGGAGGGTGTCGAAAGAAGGTGTCGTCAGGAAAGTCTCGAATCCTGGAAGAGATTGAATTTGGGAGATGAGCTTGTCGCGCTCCGCTACAAGTGCTCGTTGTTTGACCACCAGCCGGCCGAACGGGTCCATCGGCTCGTCACTATCGGCATGGCCTTCATTTGGCCAGATACCAGCTGAACTCGACGTTGTCAAAGCCTCAAGGTCGTTGTTAATAGCTGCGAACCTCTCTGCCAAGGGTAAGTTTACAAGACGGAGCTGGTCAGTTGACATGCGGAGGCCACGCATCTCAGACCAGAGTAGCCCTCTCCCTCGTTCTAGAGTCTCGACGGCTTGCTCAAGTTGACCTATATCGATCTGATGTGATGCATATTCCAATGGTAGCGTGTCATAATTATCGAGCCTTGAGACAAGACGAGAATGCTGTGTTTCAAGGGTAGGGCTGAAAGCCAAAGAGTCTTTCATTAATGAGATAGCACTCTCATATGCGGTAGAGGTGGACGGATGTCCGCAACTCCGCGCAACTTCCACCCAAATACATGAAATGCGAAATCGGTCGGGTATTTTCGCATGTGTATCGGCGGCGGCTATGGAATATAGCTGCATAATTTCTTCATTGTCAACCGTTTCATGAGACCGGATGGATCGGGACATCAAGGCAATAAGAAGACTTTGAATGATGTCAAGGCTGGTGAATGGTTTAACTGGACTTTTGAGGACGTCACGGAGCAAAGTAATTGATTCGTTTAGATGAGCCATGTCGTCTGTAGATTTAAAAGCACGGATGAGGAGTTTGGCCAAGTCGATAGTAATCACTGAAGTGAGAAAATCACTTGGTTGAGGTGATTCAAGGTAGCGCCGGCGGCATTCCGTAGCTTCTTCGATCGTCGCTCGATTGATTGGTTGATTAAAAAGGCGGGAGAAGGTTTTGAGAACCAGACGGTCCGGATGATGCGTCATCGGGGCAAGTTCGCCAATGACCGGTCTAGCTATTGGAAGAGGGGGAACCACACGTGAGGATGATGGATGGTTGTTAACTTCTGTGTTACCGGCATCATCCGCTGCTCGCGAATTACCTGCGACAGAAAACTCACCGAAGCGGGCCTTCTCGAGTTCTTCCAGCCTCAGAGTCATTTCTTGATGCTCCGGATCTTCGGAGGACAGCGTCCTAAGATAGACACGAATGTAGTAAATTGCCTCCTCTAAATACTCTGGGTTCCCATAAAACTTGAATCTGAGTCCTGGAAGCCTTATGGCCACAGAAGAAGCAAGCTTGACCGACCCCGGATGAGTGAAGGATCCGTCCGCGATTGACATTGCGTCTTCATAGTCAGCATGTGAATGAGTTACCATGAAGCGGTGGAAGAGAGAGAAGAGAAGACTAATGGAAACTCTATCCGAATCAGGAAAGCGGATATTCGCTTCACGAAGGCATTCGATGGCTTGGTCCGGCGGTAGTCGGGACGGCGGTTCATCATCAATGGCCTTGACCAACGTTTCAGCAGCGTTAAATACGAGTCCATCTGAGGCATCCAAACTAAGAAGCTCGCGGCAGAGGATGGCCATCTCTTCGATATTTCGCGTTGGATCGATCGATTCCATTTGAACCTGCTTGACTAAGGCGTGCGCGAAGGCCGTTGTAATGCGGTCTCTCGTGATGGGGGGGGTTTCAAGCGACTGGTCTCTGATGTAACGAAAATATCTGACACTGTGCTTGCTATCGTCGGGCCGCTTGAGCTTTTGTGAGCGATGGAAAAGGGACTGCGCAAGGGAGAATAAGGCATGGACGACATCTGAACCATGTCCGATGTTGGGATCAAATGAGAGTATGGCTTCGACTGAGAGGGAAATCGACTCCTCCAAGTCTCCGCTCTCATCTGTTAGCCCATAGCGCGCCAATTGTACCAGGGCAAAAGCTGTGAGGTACATAGAACGCCGAGGGTCAACCCGGGGTAATGGCAAGAGTTCATTTCGGATTTGCAAAATGGTGTTATCGATCTCGAGTAAAGACACTAGGATGAATTAGGGTCAATTTGCGGAAGATAAAAGGGTTTGGAAAGTCGAAGACCAGATCTGACACTCACTCGATGGGACCGCCATTCTTCAAGAACTTGCAAAATCAGAAGGAAAGTGCCCTAGGAGGAAGTGTAAGGCGGGAAGGTGTTGTCAAGGGTGTTGTAGCCTCGCGGAACGGAACGAGGACAATTCGACCACGTGACGTCTCCCGAACAGCCTGCCACGGTTGGCCCTCTCGCTCTGCCTTGCCCTCCTCGCCTTGCCTTCATTTCTCCGCCTTCACCCTCGTTGCCATCAGATCGACACTTTCCCTCGAATAGACAAGCCTCGCCCCTCATCGCACCCAAGCCCTATCGCCAGAGATATGCGCATCGCTCAACTTATTGGCCGACTCGTAAATACGCACTGCCCTGCACTGGCCACAGCCCCATATGGCTCGCGCCGTTCACAGCCCCTTGCTGGTCAAGCTCAGTTCGGGACTCCATTGCCGTTATAAAAAGGTCCTTACTGTATCTAGGACGATTTCGTATGTTTTTCTTATTTCCATTTGCAACGTTTTGCTCTCCATGTTAGTGATGTTACACTTCCCAGTTTGATCCTAGACACTACCATCGAGCACCGCAGCACCCTTTCCTCATCTTTGTCACCCTCGTGCTCAATGACGCGCGCCTTACGATCCTTCAGCAAAATTTCCTTGCTTTTGGACACCGCTGTACATCGGTTATCATGCGGCGCGGCCTGTCGCCGGCAGCACCGAGTTCGTCTCTTCACCTTTTCCCCCTTTAGCTCACCTCTGCGTAGAATACTTGTCTGGTATCGTCTCAGCCTTGTGTATAAGTACCCCCGCGGCTGGCCTTGTCAAGGTCAGGCAACTGCGGCACATCTCTCCCCATATTGTTTCCTGTTTGTTCGCTCTCGAGGGCAACTGCGCTCCATTCTCTCTCTCTCTTTCTCACTCTGCTTTCGTGCCTTGTGACTCTCGATCGACTGGGGCAAGCAGAGCCCTCTCCTTCCCTCAACCCCACACCATTGTGTGTTCTTGGATCATCTGGAACATGACTTTGGTTTTGGTTTTATTTTATATCTTTCTTCACCCTTCCTTATTCGAACTTACATGTGGACTCTATGTCTGTGTTACAGAAGGGATGGGGCGTTAGGGATTGGGGCCCACATAACGTAAGCGTGAAATCGTGTGGCAAAAATGTCCGCTGGACCGGAGGGGTACTGATTCGATAGTGGATAGTCGCCGCCGGGGTGAGGTATCGTAAAGTGACTACTGGCACAGTAGTACTCGTCTAGAAACGCGAGAAAGAATGTACAAATACAGTTATCATTATTGCAATAGGACGGTTGCATAGGGACCTGAACCGCATCATTCACTAATCGATCGGGCTTGTTGAAGAGTTCCGAGATGTACTGTGACGCGGGAGGTAAATCCACGCTATGTGAGTTTGAAGAGTAGTTCTTGAGATCCAAGGCGAGTTCGCAATCCCGAAGGGAAAGCAAAGTCGCGAGAGAGGAGGGGGAGAAGCGAGCGAGGGAGTGGCTACGCGCCCGAAAGGCTGGGAGCACGCGAAGGGAATTGTAACGGGGCGTACGGAAAGCTTGAGGCGGCGACGTCACGCGAACGAGAAGGGGACAGGGTCTATTGCATCGATAGGGTTCTCGATTGATCGCTCCCCAGGCTGATGCCAGCGCGGGTGGTTATAAACAAGTACGCTACTGCGAGTAAAGGGAGCGGTGTCGTCCCGTGTCCGATGGCTAGGTAGAAAAGGTGCGTAACTTAAAAGAGGCAGAGCGGGAGTCGTAAGCGAAAGGGGGGCAAGGAACGTACGAAGGAGTCCTGAACAATTAGCGAGTTGGGTGCGTTGTACTGAGAGAGCGCGATCTTCGTCATCATACTCGCGCTGCAGACGCAAAGCATACTTAAGACCATCTTCGCGATCAACGGGTTGGGTAGGTGGGCTGCCATGGCGACCAAGCGTGCGATCGGATCCTGAGCCAGCGGAAGAGGATGCGAATGTAGAAGTGGACGTAGAGGGTGGGGTAGACGCCTCAGAGGAAGACGGATGATATTGAAAGCGCGTCGACAACTATGAAGCAGAGGATTGTCTTGGTGGCGTGGAAGGACGGTAGTATCTGGAGTTGGGTGCAGACGATTCGGATTGTTGAATGCGCCTCTCTTGCTGTCGACTCTATACTTCCGCCTCCTCGATTTCACTCTCCAAACGTTGCCGTTCGCTTTTAAACAGATCGCTCTGTGAGCGCAAATCGGCAAGCTCTGCCTGCGTGGATAATTGGGCCTAGCTGGATTCGAGAACCGCTTGCCATAATGTCGGCGTGGACATCTCGACGCCGTGTGGTACGAACACGTGGCCACTGTAATTGCCTAGAAGCTGAGCCCGCCATTGAAGGAAACTGTCCCGAAGGTCGACGGTAGGAAGGAGTCCGGCAAGTCGGCGGGCAGCGCCTTCGATCGAGGGACTGGTCATCATCCCTGCACCATTGGAATAGGATGGACGCGGGTGAGAGTCGAAAATGAAGACGGTTGGGCTCCTAAGTCGTAAATTCAAGCAGGCGATGATTTCAGGAGGGCGAGTAATAATGGCGACCGCGAATGAGTCGATGTCGCATAGTTCTCTTAATACGGGGATATTTGTTAGCCACCGCGTTCGAGGTGCGATCATGCCGTGTACTCACGTGAGCAATGTTTTGAACTCTCAGACCCCATGTTGGCCGTATGTAGTCGTCTTTAGCTCCAAGGCCTTCTCAAACAATGGGACGCGACAGATATATTCGACGTCAAAGGTCAAGGCGGAGATTACCGGACCGTGACGCGCATACAGCGGTGGTTTCCTGGAGAAATAAGGCTGTGCTCAGGTAGGGGATTGTACGATGCTCGCACCTTGGAGCACTCGCAAGCTGATACGGCCTGCAGAAGAGCTGCGTCTTGCAAACTGCCTTGTTCGATGGAGAATGCGACCTTCGCGAAATTCAACGCTGCGAGTCCGCAAGCTGAAGCGGCCATTCTGTCTCTGCTGTACTTGCCTGTACCGCCGTAAGAAACAACATGCTCTGTGCCCTCCGCCAAAACGATGTGGGCGATAGCTTTGTATCCATTTCGGGTGATCATTTTTGAGGGCGACTGTGGTAGAGATGTGCTGCCCTGAGGAAGTCGATGTCATTGACGGTGCTGGTGAACAGGAGATGTCAAGGACGGGCTTGACCATGCTACTGTACCAAAGTTTGGGTTCTGACATGCTGACATCCGCGTAATAGGGTTTAATCATCGTTCGCCTCCGCTGCGGATCGCACCAGTATTGCACCTTGTCATTGGCCACCAGTCAACACGCGTATCGCAGCATTTATGCATGGCATATGGCACCATCTCGTGACTATTGAAGTTGTATTCGACAAGAGAACTACTTCGAGTCGTTTGCGGAACATAGGAGGCTGTCCAGAATCCTTGAGCAGTTTCGCCATGAAGAAGACTAGAGACGAAGATCGATGGATTCACGGGACAGTCTGCAGGAGCCACGTAGCTCGAGTTGAGGCGTTGAATTCATCTTTGGTAAAGTCTCAGTCAGCGGTAGACTCTGAGTCTGATATAGTGGATGTGAGCACCTGAAACCCGGCGCGTGACGATGCGCTCTCTTCCTGTTCATTCCGCTTTGCGACCTCATACGTGAATAGTCGGTCGTCATCACCAGCGTCGACATCCATAGATTCTTCATCGTCATCATCGTCTCCCCAGACTATGGACGCAGAGTGCTCCACTGATAACAGCGCAACCACTTGATCGTATATTTTCGTAGGGTCATGGGGATGGGATAGACCAACAGAGAAGGGATAGGCTGCAGTCCTCACCGCAGAAACGTGACTATTCCGACAAACTGAAGAGACTGCCGAGTCGTCCCAAGTTGAGTCCTCAGGCCAATATATGACATAATGGTGTTCCAGAGTAGGACCCGTCTTTCCAGCAGTGATGACGTATAGACCAGACGATAGGGATAACCCAGAACCACCAAGCTCAGTTGGCAGAAGTAGCAAACGACCACTGCGGACGTAATTGTCAGGTTTAGAAACGAAAAAAAAAAAAAAAAAAATGACGCACAGGTCGTCGCCAACTGCGTTAAGAGCTCGCAACAAGCGTACAATCTCAACCTTGGATCCATGTATACCGACAAGTCTGATTATGAAATTATCACAGAACTTTGAAGTCATCTTTAGTGATGGGTGCGTATGCCGTATTGTTTTGATGATGAAGCGTTTGACGGGATCCTGAGCGATGATGATCTTATCAACTACGTGAAGAAATATTAGCCCATAGGTAGTGCGTCTGGAAATGCCGGTTGGGAAAGGGACGCAAGAGGGCCGTTAGAGGTGTTCGAACAAGGTCTACGAAAAGGCTTGCATTGGATAATCCTCCGACGCGACCCAATGTCAACCACCATCGACAAATGGCAGGCCGCTGCCCGACGCAAAGTCCAACGTCGCAGAATGGAATTTGCCAGCCTGGGACCGCGCGGCGGGGATTTCCTTAGCACCCACCAGAATCGCCGATGAGATCCTCCAAGACGACCACAGGGTCGGCAGCCTCAGAGAGACCCCGATCCCATGGACGTCAATGTGGTCTCGGTCGGAAAGAAGGATGGGACCGGAGGCGGTGGACGAAATGGAGGAATTTTGCAAGGAAGAATGGTAGAAGCGGTTGAATGAGGGCTGATGCTTCCAGTGTAGCCGCCAAGGTCACCAAAAGAAGAATTATCCAATAAAGGGGTGGTGGCAGCGAAAGGAGCAGATGGTTGAGGGGGAGGACAGAACGAGCGCGAGTCGTTGAGGCCAGAACGGAAGGCCAAGAAGGTCAGAGCAACGAACAGGAAGAAAGGAATGACGACGCACCTGGACCCGCTCCTGCCTACAACCCCGCATCCATTATCAACTATATGAAGACTCTGAACCAACAAGAACAAGACGATTTCTTGGACCGTGTAGTGGAAGGTGGCATGGGGTTTAATTGCCGCTCGACGCATCGGCCAACGATCGCGCAGAGAAAGGAGAAATCTGTACAGGTTTATATTAGAACGCGATGAGACTGGAGTTTACCGGTTTACCTTCAAGTCTGTACAGAGAGTGGCCGAAGAAACAGCGCTGCTGGACAGTGGCGTCAGAGAGAACTTCCTAGACGAGGACGTCTGGAAGGGCCTTGCTATCGGACGAGTGCGGCTCAAGCAACCAATCCCGGTTCATAGCGTCGATGGGACTGAGAATGTAGAAGAAAAGAATATTACTGCTGGTTGCGGGTCAAACCGGGGGGATGAACGGAGAAAATGGGATTTTACTTAATGAATATTTGAAAGGACCGTTTTATCCTGGGGACCCATTCTTGTGGACCTTCAACCCACGGACTGACTGGAAGACGGGACGATTGCTCGAAGGAGAAGTCGAAATCGAGACGGTGAGATTTGAAGATGCTCAGGGTTTGGTGACAAAGGTGCAACAACATGCCCAACGAACCTGTGGAAACCGGGTAAAAGGTCTAGCCCACTTTGTGCGTAGTGGGCCAAGGAAGCCAGGAAGGAAAGAAATTCCCACGGAGTATCAACGGTGTTTGACCTGAAGGCGAACGCTTTCCCCCACAAAGAGACGAGGATCTGAGAATCGAACTATTACTGGAGCCCCGACCACAATCAACTGCAAGGTCTACCCATTAAACCGAAAGACCGATATCCTTCAAAAATTCTTAGAAGAAGAAAGAAAAGGGTAAGGGTGCGTTCGGTAACGTTTTTTTGATGCGAGATACCAGCCAAATCTTTTTTTCGTCCAAACATTATTTCGTGTGAAAAATTGTGCTGTTCGGTAATGTTTTCACGCGCGTGAAAACGTTATTTGGGTCTGATAACACCAGCCAACCCGAAATACGACCTGGACCCTCGATTTCGTCGAGATTGCGTGACTGTGTGACGCCGCGTGTGACTTGTGTGATGCAACACTCACATACATGAACGGAATTTCCTCACGTGCAGGCACATCCTGGGTCATGTGTTGTCACGTGCACGCACACATCCGAAAAGAATTTATTTATTTGGTTCGTGAAAATGAGGTGTTCGGAAAACACAAAACATTTCTGAGGCCTCAAAACCACATCTCTATTTGGCACCCCCCCAGATTGAGATCACGCGCAAACATTATTTGGCCCAAAAAGTTACCGAACGCACCCTAAGTCATTCAGGGGAGCTCCCCAAACACAGCGCCGGTTTTCTTCGTCAGAAAGAAAGATTCGGACGAACTACACCCAGTCATGGACTATAGGGAAATTAACAAATGAACTAAACGAGACCACAGCCCGTTGCCTCACATCCAGACAGTGCTAGAAAATCCCCACGAAGGGGAGCTGTACTCCAAGCTTGACATTAGGTGGGGATATAAAAACCTGAGAATCCGAAAGAAGGATCAGCACAAGGCCGCTTCTAAAACAGTGTTCGGAACGTACATACCCAAAGTGATATATTTCGGTTTGACCAACGCGCTGCCTATGTTCCGAAGGATCATTAATGGATCATTCCGAGTCACCAGGACCTGCGACCAATTCTACAGAAATATCTCAAGAATTTCGGGAACTACCTGGATGATACTTGGATTGATTGTCACATGGAAAAATCCTGAAGGAAGGGCGCTACGTCAAAGAATCACTAGCATGAAGAAGAAAAACATTCGTTTCAGGCGGACAACAGAATGTAAAACGGTGTTGGAACGACTCATCAGAATTGCCACTTCCGAACCGGTTCTGAGATGCCCCAATCCTGAGCAGCCATTCAAATATTCAAACTTGAAGTAGAT
>Ga0307510_10002269_pt1 | contig 21696 bp, 8 predicted proteins | sample 12_EM_MG_FD_207224 | JGI IMG/M metagenome (GOLD analysis project Ga0307510, IMG submission 207224) | Populus trichocarpa ectomycorrhiza microbial communities from riparian zone in the Pacific Northwest, United States - 12_EM | ecosystem: Host-associated > Plants > Roots > Unclassified | place...
TTTGTCGATTTTTTTTTTAATATTGAGTTGGTTAAGAATTATAATTACAATAAAGCTAAATCATATGAGAAAAGCGTTGTAGTTTTTCTCACAAAACACTGTGGATTGCTACAATATTTCTCTAAATAGTTTTTTAGTTTATTTTATTGGGAAAAACGCTATAGTTTTCCTCACAAAACATTGTCAATTACTGCAACATTTTTTCTCATGGGTTTTTTTCCTTCCAAAATTATTTTTGTTGGTTTTTTTTTAATATTAAGTTGGTAGAGAATTTAGCTTTATATTTTTTATGCTTTTTATTAACTGAAAAGCTAAATCATGTGGCGAAAGCACTGTATCTTTCCTCACAAAACACTGTAGACTGCTACAAATCATTTTGTTCAGTCTCTAAGTTTTTGATCACCAACACAACTTTTTTTTTCCGTCATGAAATATTTGCTTCATCATACCTTTAATTTCTATTACTTATCTAGCGCTGGTTCATAATTATAACATTATCAAGTGCATTTGTTTTATAAGCCCGCGGCAGCGCGCGGGCAAGTCATCTCGTAATCTTTCTAAAACATAAAAAAAAAAAAAAAAAAAATAGCTTTCACTAAAGGCCTCAAAATATATTATCAAACCTTTAATTAATTTTATAATCTCTACAAGATGTAGATGAAGGGTCGATCTGGGCTCCTTTGTATCATGATTTTAAAGTAGGATAATAATATTAATTCATTTTCTCACCGGGGACCGAAACATAAATCTGTGAAATCTTTTGAGAAATTAAAGGCGTAGTGTCTTTGACACATGCCAGTCTCTAGGGAAATTCTCTCATCAAGAAAAAGAAAATATATAGTAAAGTCCCTTGATGTTATAATAATGTCAAGAAATTCGATCCCTCATTTCATTCACGTTAATATAGGTTAAGAATGAAAGAGAATTACCCCCCTTGCTTAACCATGCCATTAGATGTAAAGCAAAAAATATAATAAAATAATTGGACTATATATACAGAGTAGAAATATTTTTACAGAGTTCGTAAAATTCAGTCCAGATCCGATATATAATCAAGAAAGTCAAGATTCAAACAAAAGGTTTCAAAAAAAGAATCATGAACAGGATTAAAAAGCTGATGATGTAATTTGCAAGCATTTTGAAAGTGGTTGAAAGTTGTCGAAAAAGGAGAAGGTGAGTGGCGTTTATTTAATTGGCTAACCTTTGAAGATGGTGGCATGGCAGGCTTCAGGCCTTGGCAATATTGGAGCAATTAGCTAGCCTTGGCAAGTATTGGACAAGGCAATCATGATATATAGTTACATCACCTTTGTGGTGTTGTTTGAGCATCAATCATAAGATGGAATAAATTCACAAAGGGCCATTTCCACCGCCTTCACAAATTGTTTCAGCAGGGAATATTAATTAATGATTCAATCGGCTCGTCCACTATATATCTCCACCGTGAGTTAAAAATGCCGATGTGAGCTCTTGAGAGGTGGAGGATTCAACACTTGATAGTCACACAATCCCATGCTCGGGCCATAAGAACATCAATCATCTTGATTGTCTCATGTAGGAGAAGAGCTTCTCATCAGGGTACTGGACTGGCTGGAACAGTATTAGAATTTTTGGGATTTTGAAATGATGAACCGATATAAAAAAAAAATTATGTTTAAATCATAAATGAAACAATATTGAAGTAAGAACTATAAAGATAACACGTTTTTTGGTGTATTTTCTATGAAATAAGCTTTAATTTTTTAAAGGGAGTTATTGCAAAATTCAAATTATAGGATTGAAATGTAATTAAGGTTCCTAAGATTTTTGGTCCTATCCCCTGACAATAGCCCAAATACGACTTGATATTAAAAAAGAGAAAAAAAAAACTTTTTTATAGTGGAATAACTTTCAAAGTATTCTAAAAGAATATTGTTTAAAGAAAACAAAATCATGTTTTAAATAGAGTAAATTGACAAAAATCTTCCATCAAAAAGTTTTGTTTATATATATATAAAATCATACCTACAAGCTGCTCAAACCAAGGCATCTGACAGCTTTCATGAAACATAATTATATTTTGTGTTAAATAAAAATTCTTTAAACTCAGTGATCGCGTAAATTCACCAGTACATAGTGGTTGATTTTATTAGATAAAATATGATTACTTGATAATTAATATTACGATACAGTATCAAAAAAAGTATATAAATCCAAGGATTTATTCAATAATATATATATATATATATATATATATTACTCTGTAGCAGTGTGCATCCAGCTAAGATACAGCTCCACCAAGATGAATTATTGTCAAATCGGATCAGGAATATGAATGTGGTACTGATAAGTAATTAAGCCAGTCACGGTTCACACAGTGTGTTTATGCAAGACTATTGAAGAGCAGTAGCTAGATTCAAGCATACTTTGTTTTCCAGCAACAAAGAATAAAGCAGTGTCTTCCAAGGACCTTGTGACAATGACTCCTGTAAATACAAAGCATCTAAGCCACACGTGCTAGATAATAAAACCAAGTGTTTGTTTACATCATTATTACCTAAAATCCTTCGCAATTAATTATTTACGCTATCTTATTCTCCTTCACGATTGTTTAGGTGTTCTCCTCCATCCTAAATAAATGTAACCATATGGTGACAATAAAACTCAAAGAGTAATTCAATTTAATTATATATGTAATGACCCAAGGATTGACGAAAAGAAATTAGCAGTAATATGTTATAAATATGGCGGGAAATAGTTACTCAATTGTTAGTATATTTTACATGTGTTGATTAATATATTTTAGCACGTGAAGAATAGTTAATTAGTTAATAGTTAGTTGCATGAAAGTTTCTAGATAGTTAAGGTTAGTTCATTGTATAAATAAATAAAAATGTATGACAATGGTGGAATCCAAACAATAAAAATAATGATTTTTTACTTAATTGTAGTTCTCCCTCTTCTTTTTCTACTATCTCTCCTACATCTCTAGTTCCTTTGTTTTGATGAGGGAGACATTAACAATTGGTATCATATTCCAAGGCCAAAAGGAGGTTGTTACTATGTAAAAGCAATTAACAATGGTGGAAGACAACCTAAGAAAGGTTTTGAAGAAGCTTTCTTTGCAAATAAAAACCATGTTGGTAACCCTTAAATCCTTTATAACCAACCAAGAAGTAATTAAAGAGACAATGAAGCTTAAAAGAATCATCTCTAGTGATTCTTTCATCCATCAAATCAGTCTAAGCAGAAGCTAATCATCCAGATGATCAAAGTCTAACTTCTTTCAAGGAGGGTTGTTCAAAAAATGACTAAATCTTTCAAAGTTATGAAGTTTCTGAAATTGACTTGCTTCAGTTATTCCATATATTAGGGATTATAACAAAGCTTGTTGTGTTTTGTGATGATAATCGAACTTTCCACCAATTACAAGATGTTATTTCATTCATGAATGCTCTCACAAGTGTTCAGCCAACTATAAAGGGAATGAATGTTTATGTTCAATTCTTATAACATCAAGAATTTACTACGATGGATCAACATATTTTTAATGAGATAAAATGCTCTTCTTTAACTAAATATGAGATTAGTTTAGGAGAGAAACAAGAAGCGGGCTTTGAAGAAAATGAAGTAAAGTTTGATTTTTTAAATAAAAAAAATATTGCTTATTGTGAATTGTTATGAGAGTGGAGGGTTTGATGTAAAGATTGAGAATTCTGGTGTGAAAGTGCAAGAAGATGAAAATTATATGGATGATGGATCAAAGAATAAAAGATGAGGGTGATGTTGAAGAAGTTGATGAGGAAAAGGAGACTGAATCCAAGAAGAAGAAGACTAAGGAGGATTAGTGGTAATTCTTTAAGGAGGGAAGTCTATATGGTTATGGAGGCCTTGGGAGATTTCCAAGAAGGAGTATGCTTCTTCCTACAAGATCTTAATCAATGTTTGGGAGGATTATTTGATTGTTAAGTACTTCTCTGTTAAAGGTTAGTTGGAGTTCAAGGCTATTGTTTTTGTGTCAAAAAAAGATGCATTTGATTTTTTGCTACTTGCAAGAATATAGAAGATGAAAAACATCAAGCTTTATGACAAAAGGTCTTCATTATGAACAACTCCTAATAAAATTCTCAAGATTACTAGGAAGAACTCAATGAAATTTTTTTATATTTTTGCATGAACTCTTAAGGATAGAAATCTCTAAAAAAAGAGAGTATTGTTTTACGAGCCAATAATCTATGGAAAGAATTTAGTAGCAACATGATTATTAAAATTTAACGGGTTGATCTAGAAACTCCGAGACTTCAAAGATGAGCTGAGTTGGATTTTTAGTTAAATTAGATAAGATAATAATCTAATTAAATTTTTAATAATTTGGTTGAGCAGGTGAAACCCACTTCAAACTTGTAATATCTTGTAAAAATTAATAAAACATTAGTATTTTAATCAAAATAATTTATTTTTAACTTTGTGACCCAAACTTTTTTTTTTAAATTCAATTCTTTACTCAACAACTATAATTACAATAAGTGATCAACCCCATTTAATTTGTCCTGCATAAAGGCCATATATGATTCCCCCATTTTGTACATCTAAGAATCTAGGTCATGTGGAACCAGCCGTGCCCATCACAGCTTGTTCACCTATAAATGTGCTAATTTTGTTTCATCTGCCCACATACACTGATTTAATCCTGGCATCAAGCTCAAGATCGTGATTTGTGACCGACTTTCCTTCCTTTTCATAGAAAACGAAGATTTTCAAGGATACTCGGGAGAGAAATCAGAAAAGATGCATTCCCTTTTAATATATAGTCTGTATCATAATTATTACCAGATTCAGTAGATTAATATGAGAAAATCGTAAGTCACTATCATTCTAATTGAGTTTTAAATTAAATTAAATTTGATTAAACTAATTAACTCGGGTGAGTTTTTAATGATATAATTAACTCCGAGAATATTTTTCCAAATCAGTGCCAAATCTAACAACTATGAGCTGGTGGATGCTATGAAATGGTATATAATGACAATGTTTGTGCTCATAGTAGGACAAACAAAGCCACACCAAGACAGGATCTGTTCTGGTCTTGATTTGAAGAATATGAATGATGTAAAAATGCAGCTGTCTTTGTTTCTTTTTTCTTTTCAGGTGAGAAAATGCTTCGCATACAAACAAGATCTTAATAAAAGCATGGCATTTTATAGAGATTAGGGCTTAAATGCCTTGTCATCGTCATATCATCAGAAACCGATACCAGCACGATACACTTGGATCAGCCCACCTAATTCATGAATAAAGAAGATTTTCTAGCTTTACTCTTCCAGGGCTCTGTTGCCTCGGCTTCGTTGCTTAGTCTGAGAAAAACAAATTTGGAATTAGGTACACTTGATATTGGTGACGACTGTTTAGTAGAGTTTGCTATGCAGATTCTTAGATTAATGAGAATACAATTACGTTGAAAATGAAAAGTCTTGGCAATTTATTTTTATTTTTATTTGGGAATTCAAGTAAAATAATAATAATATAATATCAAAATACATATTAGTTGTTCAAATGCGTCATTAGCTTGTAACAATTGTATTGTTGTTGGTGGAAGCAAGGGTATGTTGGTCACTTAAAATAAAAAAAAAATAAGAGAATTAAATAAAAATAATTACACTCCTAATTACCTCGGGATCTAACATTCCCCTTATTTTGGGAGGAACTAGTTTAGAGGTCGGTAAGAGAGAAAATATAAATATTAGAGATATTTACTTGACAATGTTATTAAATCACGTAACATATCAACCTTAAAATGTTTTAATTTGATTTTTTTTATCTAATCTAAATTTAAAATTAAATTATATAAAAATTATTTCGACATATTCTAGTTAACTATACAAAAACAAACTAAATAACCAATAAAAAAACCCAATAATAAAATTAAAAAAAAATTATAAAATTAACAAGAAAAACCCTCTCGATAAGATTCATTTTCTATATTGAATTTAAAATTAAATTATATAAAAATCATCTTTTTATAATTCAATCCACTTAATTCATTCAAAAGCTGTTAAAAAAATTAAAAGGATGAAATTCATTAAAAAAAATGAAATAAAAAAAAATAAAGGGAATTGAACCAAAAAAAATTTAACTTTTTATATAAACAGTGAAGCTGATATACAAGGTAATCACGATCCATAGTTTTGAGAGAATGTGATGTCTTTGTTAAAAGATCACAAATATCTTGAAACTCAAGAAGTCTTGGGAAGAGGAGCTTGAGATTCCTCTTAAAATAACGTTGGACACTTGAGTCTGTACAGAATTGAACATGACACGTTCCTGGGTGGGACTAGCTTTTACTTTTCATATAAAACGGTGTTTAGACTATCTATTAGCTATATTTCTATCCCACCTCCCTCCTTTTATGTGAAAAGTCTTGTCTCAATGTTGTCTCCTTGGTGCCATTTGCCTCACGGAACACACCTGTCATCAAAATTTACCCTTTCAAATGTTTCCCCTCCACTTCGAAAAGTAAAGTTAATCCAATCATCTACCCTTTGACACGCTTCTGTTACTTGCCTTCCATGGCAAGCAAAGCATTGCTAGTGGAATGCAACCTCTTAGCTTCCTATTCAATTGCTCTTGAAAAACTTTATCCTTCCACGCACGGGCGATGGCTTCTTTCGCCAACTCCCAAAGTGCTCTATTGACTTTCTCAATGCACTACTGAATGCCGAGGATAGGGAAAGCAAGATAATGGCAGGTTATTTGAGCATTGACTAGCTCAACGCAATAAGTTACCTACAGCCCAAAATCCACTTCTTATTGGTACAATAAAAGGTATATCAAAGAGCTGGTCCCAAAAACTCCCAACGCTTGTAATTGCCAGCATAAGATAAAGTTTCCAAGATCAAAATTGTATGCTGATTTAACAGGTAAAAGGATTTGTTACTCGTTCGAATAGAAAAGGCAAATGAGTGACATTTTGCATCCACAACAAGCAGACTGAATCCAGTCATTAACTGCTAAAGATGTTTCTTAGAGAAACATTCCTCATCCAACACCAACACCAAAAGCAACAATCTATGATCATTATGTTAGCTTTCTGATCAAAGCAAACTTACCGCATCGTAGTGTAGATGGAAAGTTGGGAAAGTGTGAAACTCAATTTGTTTCAGTCAGGAGGAGTTTCGCACATAGCTGGACCGCGCGATGACTGACCTAATAAAGGCATTTCAGTGAAATAGTAGTAGAGCTCAGTTTTTATCTACTAACCAGTATAAATATACTACAACTTTTAGCTGGTTACGTTCACACAGACAAAATTTATTTCCAGCAAATTAATGGCCTGGATGCTCCGTAAATCATAGTAAAATCTACACAACAGAGGAATGGCTTGCTCAAGTTCATGGCCCAACAGCAGCTGTGAGCTACGCAAGTGTTATTGGCACGCAAATGTGTTAATAAGTTCCTATAATATAACAAACTGCGAAAATCTTCACGAAAAAGGGAATTCTAGCATCTAAATATCCAAAACTACCGATTCATCAATCAACTGTGCTAGACACAAACACACAAAAAAGATGAACAAACGCTGTGGCACAGGGAAATAAAAAGAAATGGCTCTTCAAATTGCTTATTGGCTATGCATTTGCCATTTACAGAAGATGTGTTCAAGGGTTTCCAGGACAAAGAACCCAATTTGATTATGGAAAAACCATAGTTTTAAGAGTTGCCGCGATTAAGGAACACAAAACAGGAAAGAAGTTACAGTTCCAGATAAGAAATGATCAGAACCATACAAACAAGAAAACTGTCGTCTTTCTCATTATTAAAGTTAACTGTTAGACAATTCACAAACCAGAGTAATCTCAACAGAATATAACTTACAATCCTTCCACTATCACTGCATTTTGTTCCTTTTCAAGTATCACTATGAATCAACACCTAATTTACACATTTCCATCTACAAGTAACAACAAACAAATATGTAAATAACTAACTAAAAATACAATCCAAGAAACCATTAGTTCATATAGATCAAAGTTCAAGTAAGAGACTCAAACCGCGAAATCCCATTTCTTTGCTCCACCCTCAACAGCTTTCAACAATGCAATCGCTTTGCTCTTCCCTTTCGCGGTCCCATTCTCCCTCACATCCTTGATCCCCTCCACTGCGCCCGGTCTCATTTCCTTCACCTCCCTCATCACTCCTCCCCCTCCACACCTCACCAAATTCAACAATGCCCCAACCGCATTCTCCTTTGTCCTCTCGCTCGAACCCGTCCCAACATCCAACAAGTCCTCCAAAACCTTAACCCCCGAAACCTTCCAAAATGCGCTCTCACTCTCCTCACACCCTGCAATTTGCGCAATCACCGCCGTCGTATCCTCCACAATACCCACTCTCCCATCCTTCAAAACCAGCGAAAACAACGCCCCCGCCGCACCTAAATCAATCAAACCAGCCCGATTCAACGGAAACAAAGCAATCCCAAAAAGGGCTTTCAGCGCATCCTTTATAGACCTCGGCGGCGAATTAGGCCTCTTGATTATTTCAATCAAGGAATAAGCAATATCACGCTTAGCCCCGATAATGGATCGGTAAGAATCATCAACAAGAAGGCTGTACAACGTAGCAGCAGATGATTGGACAGCTGAGGGTGAAGAATTGGTGGCATGGTGGCGGAGGACATGAGAGATCGCGTCAAGAAGGCCGCGCGTTGACATCAAGGGGGCGCGTGAAGAAATAGAGATGTTCAAGAGAGTAGCAGCTGCGTTATCTTGTGAGTCGTGAGAAGAAGAATAAAGGGTTTCGGCTAGATACGGGATGGCACCGGCTTCGGCAATTATCAGCCGTGATTCCGCATCGTTTTTGGTCATTAAGCGAAGTTCAGCTAAGGCTTCTGACCGTGTTATCTCGGACACAGAACCTAGTTTTTTAACTAGTGAGCGCGCTGTCCTGTGCTTGACTTCCATACTGTTTCGGACACAGGTTGATTCAGGACAGGAGCTTTTCGAGGCTTCAAGATGTCTGGTTAAGGAAGTAGATAAGATTAGAGAGGGTTTTTGAAAATGAAAGGAGTACGACCTTTTCAATTAAGGTTGGTTGGTTTGACAAAGGATTTCAAGCCACCAAACCGAACCGGTTTCACATGGTTAATAAACTAAACTCTACTGTTTTTCTCGGTTCGTGTAGCTGGCACGGTCTTGTGGCGTCATTTGCTGCCAAATTTGTTAGTAGCTTGTTGTCATGTATCCTTTCTAGGCTGAGAAAGCAGAAATTCATGTAGGGTTATTCATGTAAAAAACATTAAATATTTTATGTTTAAAAATATATTAAAATAATATTTTTTTTATTTTTAAAAATTATTTTTAACATTAGTATATCAAAACGATATAAAAAATAATTTTTAATTTTTTTAAAAAAAATATGGTTTCAACCATATTTTTAAACACTATTTAAATCTAGTTTAGAATTTTACTCGACTAAAAATAAGATTGATAAGTCAATACAAGATTACTTTAAAACAAAGTTTTTTTTAAAAAAAAATCAAAATAATATTATTTTGAATAGAAATAAAGGTGAAATGATATTATTTTTTTTAAAAAATAAATAAAATTAACTTAATTAATTTTCACTTGAACTTTGATTGGATTAATTAAGTTATCAAATAATCTGCTAACTGATTCAAGTTTAAATCTGCTTTAGAAAAATAAAAAAATAATTTAGTTGAAGTTTTGAATCAACAAATCTAATTTTCTTAAGCTTTTGAATTAGGCCGGTTTTGAATTAAGCCGGGTTTTGAATTATAGGCCTATCGAATTAACATTTCCACAACATGGAATAAACATGAAAATTTTAGAAAGGAGAGTGTTCTAAAAAGATTAAATCATCCTGAAACGAGATTGGATAAGTCAATTAAAGCATTCAGTGATTCTCGTAAATTTTCTGGAAAAAACACCAAATCATTCCACAAGTCTTTGATATCACATTATCTGTCAACACATGAAACATGCCAATGCTCTATATCAACAAATTTACAGTGATTGCAGGCAGGCAATCAGTAGATCGATGTATTAATTATGATTAGTATATGTATAAAATATGGCATGTCGATATATCTCTTGTTATAATGTTATATATATATATAACGCTCACCTTTATTTCATATATTTAGCGTAAAGTCCATTGACTGTAGTCTCCAGCCATTTGAAATGAAATCTCAATTTCCCCTGCATCTATAAAGGACGTAGGTGGAAAAGTAGAAATTCGGAGTGGACGCAGCATGCTGCATGATGTTTTTAGCCTGCAAATTTGCAAGGGCAAGTTGAATTAGCAAGGTAGGTTTTAGACTTTTCGTTCGTTGAGATGATATTGGGCTTCACCAAGCCTGGATATCAATTTTAAGTAGAGGCAAACCCATCTTTGTCTATGTTCCAATTGGCCCTGTTTGTTGTGCCTGTCATGATGGTTTTGGTCGGCTCAAGCTGAAGATCATAACTTTGAAATTAAGATGCAAATGCAAGAATCTCGAAGCTTTAATAGTTTAGAAACTTCTAGTGATCTTTAATACCTGTAGACATGAAATCTCAATCATGAAACTAAACTGCTAAACATGTTACATGGCCAGATCAATGGAGGAGCGAGCACTAAATCACAGCACTCGGAGAGAAAGAAAAAGTAAAACTACGGCCATGAAGCTGTGAGAAGTAAAAGGAATCGACGTAAGTTGCTTTGATTTTCTCTCATATTTCTGTAAATTAAAGCAGGAAATGGAACCTGAAGCATGAGATTATAATCTTCTCCAGCAGGTCACAGAACAATATTGTAATCATACTTTATGGAGGGGATGTGTGAGATGAACACCCACTATTGCACAAATACTGAGGATTAGAGCTGCCACGCAACAGTCTTTCAGGCAGACACTCGAGAGCTTGACAAATTTCAATAGTGATAGGTGTAAGCATAGTTGGCAATCCCATATAGACTTGGACACCCCTCAAATTCCAGGAAGGTCAGAGATGATGGTTTGTGCAGCTCGTGAGGTAAATTCTCTAATAATACTGAACAACCATATATCTGCAACTTTTGAAGAGAACTCAGGTGCTGAAATCCAGCTTGGTTGGACAACGTGGTGATGTCACCACAACCACCAATGGCTAAATCTTCCATTTCTGTCAGGTGTTGCAAAAAGCCAACGGCTAAATCAAGAACAAATTGGGCTAAATCACTGATGAGGTCATGCACAACAAAAATTCATCATTGCAACTTGACTTTGAAAGAAAGAACTAGATAATAGATCACGAAAATACTCATCACCTACTTCTTCCATTTTCTTCTGCCTCCTCGGTTGCCTGACAAGACCTTCTGCCATCCATAGCAAGACAAGCTTATCTCTATCAAATTCAAAACCCTTAGGGAAGACTGAACAATAAGCAGAGAATTACTTAATTTTTTTTGCCTTCTGAAACCACTAATATCATATTAGAGGGGGCAAACTTGTGAGATTTTCACTTTTCCCTTTTAGCTATGGAGCTCGGGAGGTTTATCCCGAAACGACCCATTAGGCTTGCCCAATTCCAACTAACATTGGGCTAATCCCTCTTTTATTCTTGAGGAGATATCCCGAAGCCCCACAAACCAAAACGAAGCTAGGGACATTGAACCAGCTTCCAGCAAACCATACCAGAGTTCTGGAACGAGCCTCCTATGCCCCAAACTTCCCCCTTCTTTGGACCTCACCAGGGGATTCTCGCGCAAATGTATAAAGCCCCTAATGGCATAATTGTTAGATCCTACTGCGACTGACCCGAAAAAAGTTATCGGATTATTGAGTTAATTTATGAGTTATGGGTTAATAATATTTATTTAAATAATATTGTTTTGGTTTTTTTAAAAAAAATGTTATGATAACTTGTGAATGAAGTTGAGTTGAGTTAAATGATTTATTAAGCCATTACATAATAAAATTTTAAAATGTAAAATTAAACCTTCAATCATAAATAAAGAGAAAAAAACAAGATTGAACAGTTATGTTTTATTAATAGAGTTTCAGAACATTTTCTAAAGGACAAGTCTTGAAACACATTACAGGCAACCAGTGAGTGAGATGATACAACCTTCTAAGATATATCATCAACTTCAAAATAAAAAAAACAAAAGAAAAAACACATACCAATACAGAGAACCCGTGACAACAAGAAGAAAAACCTACAAAATAACATCAATTTTGTCTCATGCTATCTTACCTTTCATCTTTTTAAATGACATCAATTTTGTCTCATGCTACCTTACCTTTCACCTTTTCTCAAGTTAGTGACAAGTCCTAAATAATGTCCAAATATTCCACCAAGCAATACTTGGAATTAACCCCAGGAACGAGAAAGAAAAGCTACCAAAATCAAGAACATTGCTCACGAGCCACACCAAGCCTTGAATTGGGCACATCGAAAAGAATCCTGTGGTTTTGTTGCTGCATGCTGGCTATTACGTTCAGCACCGAATTCACATTATCAGGGGCAGCAGCCATGGCCAAGCAAGAGGTGACCCCAGCAGTGCTGTGGATTAGGAGGTTTTCTGGTGGCATTGTTACGTTCATGCCTGAGAACATGAATGTTATGGTGGGTGGTACAATGGGTACTGAGTAACATGTGTCGAACCCGCCTAGGGATGACACGGTTGCATTGCCAACACGCTTCCTGAACTCATTGCGGACCGCAATGTAAGCCGGGGCAACCAGTCTGGTGAAAACAGTGCCTGAGAAATGAAGAAAATTGAATATCAATTATGATCCTAACAAGGTCATTAAAGTGTGTCTGGTCCGAATCAACAAGTAAATTCAAAATAACATCGTTCATGTTCATGGATTAACTTGCCGGATCATAGAATTTAATTGGTCAATCTTTACTTGGTTTAATTTAAAATTGATCCAGTCCCAAAACAGCCGGGCCAGGTCTAACAAAACAGGCATTTTGAAAAAATTGATTGTTTTCTTGGAACTCTACAGTATCTAATCAGAATGATAAGCATGGCGTATTTTTTGGTCTTTGGGTTGTGATTTGTGAAGCATTGCGAGGACAATATGCCACTCTTGGCCCACATCAGAATTATTAGATGTATCTTTTGACTATGCTGTGTACTAATGCATGTCACTATTTTTTTGTCCACATTTGATGATTGAAGACCAAATGCAGTTTAGTTGAACCTATTAGGATCTGAAAGCTGGAAGGCACAACGTGCCATTAACAGCCTCTAGGCCTGATCTTCATAAATTGAGATCAAATCTTACTGTTTTCCATATGGGTCTAGCTTGTTGATATTCTAGCTAATTAGAAGAGATTTCTTTTTTGGTCTAGCATCAGGATCTACCTAATGATCTAAGAGATTAGTGCCAAGAGGGACATCAAGACAAGGAATGTTTCATAAGAATAGAGGATAAAGTAAGTGATGGGTGAAGCATTACCTGAATCAAAGATGGTCCCAGCACCAGTTGTTGGATTGAATGCCAAAGCATTACGAGGAATATCAACAATCTTTCTACCAACCCTAATTCCATTCAATTTCACATAGTATAATGATGATCTCCTTGGGTTCTTGAGCAGCGGAGTGGTCTTGATCCTCGGGGGCTGACCGACTGGTCCGAGCCTCAATGACCCAGAAAAGTTGAGAGTCCTAAAGCTAGGCAAGCAGTATGAGAATGTGGATTTGTATAGGTTTTGGGTTTGAGACAAAAACGACAACGGACCTCTCCCGAAGCCCAAAAGTCCCTGAGGTGGCACTGAGCTCCCTGTGGCTTTTTGGATGCAACCGAAGGCGTAGTAAGGGACAGGATCCATGGATAGAGCAATTGTGTCCCGTGTGAGGTTTGATAAAATGGTGGAGCTGCCATAGGTAGTGTTCCATGTGCATGTGCTGCCACCGCAGATGGGGTTTGGTACCTGCAATTTTACAAGCATTTAAGTTAGTATATCCCGTGTATGTGTAATCAGGTAATGAATGGTAATGATCCCTCATTTGGAAAGTAGTTTTATTGGTGTTCTTTGTCCCGTGAACTTTTTGACAGGGAGGAACCTGTCAGTTATCATTTCCAAGCTTTTGTACCGATCAAGAAATAAATAATGTGCCATCTCCGTTTTGCCCTTACATGTTTTCTCACAGTATGGGACCCTGAGCTTGACACAATTGCAATATTCTATCTACTACGATGGCAGAAATGAGTCACAATTACCTGCTTGCATTGAGGAGCTCCACAACCAAGGGTTTTGAAGGTAGTGGACTTCACAGTGTTAAACACAGTAGAGGAACACCCAACACAGCCTTTGCAAGGAATCCAAGCAGCATCGTAGCTATTATCTAAAGCCATGAGCAATGTCTGAGGTGGGGTCCCAACCTTCGCCTTAACAATGTAAGATGGGCTCTGAATAACCCCCCTGCCTGAAGCAATCGGCACCACAGATTTCTTGGCCACTAAGCTTGACAAGAATTGAAGCCTAGCTTGATCTTTGGCCATCATTTGGAGCACACTCTCTTCCCATGATATTGGCTTTGAGGGCCTAAATGGGGACTGTGAGCTGTAGACATGGAAGACCTTGACGGTTGTGCCTAGGCCTTTGGTGCTGAGCCCTTGGGCCAAGGAACAGAAGAGAAAAGCTAGAGAGAAGAGGTAGGCTTTCATGGTTGCGAAAGAAAAAGAGCTTTGAGGGTTTAGGGACTGAGAGGTCATGTGTGTCGTATATATAGACGGGGGAGGGTAATGTCAAGCAGGGTGTCATGTAGAGGGTAGAAATAATGTAAGAGTGAGAGGTTGTACGCTAACAGACTGTATTCCATTTCCTCTTGTAGGCTGGACCTCTACTGCCCTTGTCAATTTCCTACTGGCTACATATATATAATATTTCTTTATTATTACATATTTTATTTGAGAACTTAGATTTGGAATGATTCGGGATGCGCTTTATATAGTTAATTATCCATGATGTGAAAAAAATAGCTAGCTTAGAGACAAACAAGGGACCTAGGCAGCTCCATATGAGCCCATGAGGGAGGAAAAAAGGTAGCCTTTTGAGCTCTTAATTGTTTGTATTTTTGTTATGAAACAGAACGACCACCCTGTAGAAGATGTACGTGCTACACTAATGATGATTAGAGAGGGTGGAGGGATAGGCAAGATCGAGGGAGCCATGTTAGCAACAAAGCCAAAATGTTGGGATATTTTATGTACCCTTGCTATATTAATCCACAAAAATCTCTTGAAGAGACACCATGGTAGTTTCCCTCAGAAACATCACAGTTACCTACAGCTTTGTATGATCTAGATCTTTCCCAGTTTTCTTCGAAGGTTTTTACATCAGAAAAACTATTTGATTCACCATCTGCGAAGTGTAAAAAGGGTTTTGCACAGAGTGAACGTCAAGCAGGGAAACAAATAGCTCAACTGGCCTACAATACCCATCTAGGAATCTACTCTTGTTTGATAGGAAAATTTGATGCGGTAGAAAATGAAAATGCTTTAATAAATTTGTTTGACTTCGTTAGCACATGGATTCTTCATCAGATTGTTGAATCATAGTACACGTAACAGTATTAAAACACAACATTTCCCAGATCAGCCACATGCAATTTCACTAAACACTTGATTGACAGGCATTACAACATTATGACCAAGTGATTTGCAAAGTTAATTTTTCATTTCTTTCTTTTTTTTTCTAATTTCATGCAACTACTTTTAACTTGAAAAAATATTAAAATAATTTTTTTAGATTTTCATTTTTTTTTTAACACCCATCAGTACATCTAAATTATAAAAAAAACACAACCATCTAGGTGGTGGGCCAGTGGTAAAAGCTTGGGATCAAGAGGTTTGCTCCCTCTGTGGTCTCAGGTTCGAGCCCTGTGGTTGCTCATATGATGGTCACTGGAGGCTTACATGGTCGTTAACTTCAGGGCCCGTGGGATTAGTCGAGGTGCGCGTAAACTAACCCGGACACCCACATTAAACTAAAAAAAAATTATAAAAAAAACACTATTTTTTTTTTAATAAATTCAATTTTAAAATGCTATGTTCAATCATGCATACAGGTTTTGTCGTGCTTGCAAATTTTCCAGGGCTTGTCAGCTTTTTGTAATATATGTAATTAACCACAGCATGCCACTCCGAGAAAATGATGAGGACATTGTCATTTTCATTGCCTTAATGTGATGGGCTCTGCCAGGGAAGCAAACGCTGACTGATATATTCTTTAGCGGTAGATAGAATATGCTTTCTTTCTTTCTTTCTTTTTTGCTGTAGTCTATAGATTAGTATATGATATTGGTAATGAAATGCTATGAAAGACCACAGATGTTTAGAAAAAACTTGCCCCCATCTTTCCACTAGAGGAAAGTTGGGAGAGATGTTAATTAGAGGCCATCCAGAGGTATTTCTTGATCAAACCAAAATAATAAAATATTGATTCTTTATATTAAGAATCGCACTTTATAATTGTAAGTCGAGGATTGACCGTCAATGATCTGGAAAAGCATTGTAATTTTCTGTCATTGTCTAATAGAAATGGTTACAAGAATAGTTATGGGGCAATTCATGGAGTGTTAAGTAGAAAAACATTGCTAGGGGTTCTATACATCAACTCATGCTATTAATTTTATTTCAGGTTATGATTTCTCAATTAGAAGTGAGATCTAGATTAAATTAAATTATAATCAACATGCTTAGAACAAGATAAAAGCTCAGTGCGATGCAAACAGAGATTTGATAAAATTAAAAAAAAATATTGTTTAAATTTTTTTTTAATGTATTAATGTCAAAAATAAATTTTAAAAAATAAAAAAAATATTTTAATATATTTTTTTTAAAAAAATTATTTTAAAAAACAATCATTATTAAATTTCTAAAAAAATATATATATAGAGCATATGATGATAACTAACATGACTGTCCAATCTGAATTATTAAAAGGTATTTGAAACAAAGTGGGGTGAGATGTGATTGTTGTTTTTTGTACGCACAAAAAGCTACCATCTAAAGCAATTTTTATTTTATTATTTATTTTTTTGTATGGATACCATAAAAAAAATCAAAATCTAATTAATTAAACTACATCTCAATCTCAACATCACGGATATGAGTTTTTTCGTTTAAGGGGAGTTCTTGTTTCTATCTTCTGAACTTTTGACAGTGAAATTTCTTGGTTCAGCATTCTCAGCTCTGTTTTAGGTCAAATCATATCCTGTTTTTCTGTCCACTGGATATTGACATGACTCTTATGCAAGCTAGGTACAATTGCATAAAACTGCTTGTGATTGAAATAATCAAAAAACAAAAATAAATTATGCTCTTAAAAATTGGATAACTGTATCTCTTTTGCTCATATATATTAGATGAATTTAATCCTTATAATTATTTAATGATGGGAGACTATAGTACATGAACTCAATTGATCAGTGCGTGATCGTTATATAATGTAGGATGATTTTGAAATGTATTTTTCATTTAAAAATATATTAAATTGATTTTTTTATTTTTTAATATTATCACATTAAAATCATTAAAAAATACTAAAACAAAATCAATTTGATAATTTTTTAAAACAAATATACTTTTTAAAAAGTATCTAAAAACAAAAACAAATTTTTATAAGAGTGCTATAATGCACTTATTACTGTCATTGACACTACGTTAATGACTTCCTGCTTGTGTTTGCAAGCTATAGTTGATCAATAATGTGTTTATTTTAGTATTTAAAAAATATTTTTGAAATTTTTTGAATTATTTTTATTTCAGATTAATTATTTTTATGGTTTTAAATCGTTTAGCATTTCACATATTTAATCACCCCGTTTCAAACTACTAGTATAGCAGTTTATGTAATTAGAAGAAATTTATATTCTTAACAAGAAGAAACAAATATGATCTCCCTCTATATTAATTGTCTGAATTCATCAGTTGATTTAACGTTTATTTCCGAGACATAGTGTGAACTTGGAACATGTTATGAAACAGAAGGTTTCAGCATTTGTCCTTCCACATGATCCAACATTAATATTATTATTCTTGCTGTGAATGATAAGATGAACTAGGGTTTCCCGTGTTGTGTCCTAGAGAATTTGAAATACTTGGGATAGAAGAAGCCAACCATAGAGCCTATCTCTTCCCGAGAAAGCATGGAAATAAGGGTGTCCGTGAAGACGATGTCGGTTTCCTTGGATCCAAAGAGGTCACAACAGAGTCTAAAAACTCAATTCAGGACGTTTTTCACTGTACCAAAGGGCCCAAGTGAAGCATTGTTTCATGTGCCCAGAGTCATTCGTACCCTTTATTTCAGTCATATACTTTATACCATCAAATATTAAAGGTTCTTCAGTGCACCAACAAAGCTAGTTGCTACGTAAAGATTAACAGAAATATATGAGAAAACAGCTATTAATCTCAGAGCCAAATCCTGGAGGTAATATATTCTTGATGGGAAAAAGTTGTAACATGGATCACGAAAAAAGCAATGTACTTTATACCATTAAATATTAGAGGGAGACAACACATGTGAATGCTGAATAATTTTTTTTCTTTCCTCGTGAAGAAAACTTTTGGTTTCCCTCTTTCCACGGGTAAAGATTTTAACCAAAATAATCTTAGAAAAATCAGTCTCACCGACAACTTCTTGATGCTCAGTGGTCCAGTTGCAGATGCACGAGTTTGCATGCTCTCATTAAATGCAATCGATCTTGAGTGCTCAAAATTTTCTATTAGAGCTGTAGGTGCTTGAATTAATTCACCATTGAATACCTTAGAGTTCAAGCCATTCTAATTATCAAAATAGAGCCATTTAAATATGGGTTTTAGCACAAAAAATTAAAAATATTAACTAAATAACAATGTTGCCAAAAGTTTATAGTTTCAAAACATGACATATAAAAAGTCGGGATTAAAAAACATGATATTAAGTCAATATTGCATTTTAGAACTGTGAGAACCATCAAGATACTGGCAAAGAAGATTTTATTCCGTGATAAGGTAAATTATCATATTTTTTAACCGCAACATTCATGAATGCCACGATTAAAAATTACAACAGGCTAAAATTATATTATTTTACCAATTTATTTTTAAATTGTGTTATTTTACCAATATTTTTATTTTAACGTTCTAAATTTTTTTAAAAAAAATATCAAAACAGAAACAATTTTGACCTTATAGATTTCTATGAGGCTCCTAATTTATTTATTAATCCACACATTGATTCATAAATGTGACTAGTTGTTTAGCCATGATGATTTCTGATCTCTTGTTCTATAATCAAGTCATTGACTTTCAGAATTAGAAATCCTTTGCATGAATTGTGGCTTTGGATACTTGTAAACTAATTGATTCTAAGTCTAGAAACAGGGCTCCAGCCTCCGGGTTTATGGTGAGGCAGCAGAAGCCAAGTGAGGCAAACCATCAATGAATTAATGGAAAATCATTTTAATATGATTCTTTGACTCTGAGTGTCCTTGAAATCACAAGCCAAATTAATGCTGCCTTAGTCCAAGCTACTAATCGAACTGAATTTTGCTACAAAATATTAGCTTCTTGAGATATATAACTTTGACTATCAACCCCACTTGAAAGAAGAATTTTTTTTTTTTCTAATGTCAATTAAAAAAAAGAAAAAGAAATGAAGCATGCATGCAAGCAAATATAAAGAAGTAAAAAGGAAGCAAGGAACCCTACTTTCAACATTAATAGCCTACTTGCCACTTGATATTCAGCTGAGGTGACAAAACATCTCGAGAAGAACCAGCCAGCCCTAGGTTTGAGCTGTGTTAGAGGGAGTTATTATTTATTGTCGACCTCCATGGTAGAATCAGCCAGGGCTTGGGAGGAATACGTGCCTTGTCCAACTTGCCCACGAGACCTAGCTAGAAGCCCTAGATCGGCTCATTTCAAGGCGATTTGCCAACATCTTTCTTGTTCATTGTAATAACGAGGTTAACTTAATTTCAATACAAATGAGAAAATATGATTTGTTTGTAAACATAATAATTAAATAAAAATCATGTATGCCGTCGTACTAAAGTTATTGGTTCCTTTTGTTCTTGTCATGTAAAATAAGTTATTGGTAACAATTACTTTACAAAATAATTTTTATAATTTATTAAAATGATATGAAAATATTAAAAAAAAATTGAAATTTTTAGAAATACAGCACCATAATAATCTAAAATCGACTGCAAAGTAAGTGAGAAGGAGATGAAAAGGGAATTGATGTAAGTATGTCAGTCAAGAAAAGGGTTTGAATTTGTATATTCACCTTATTAACTTGGATTAATTATTTTTTTTATTAAAACAAGTTTTGCTTTTTAAAAAAAGTTGCTTGTTAAGGAAGTAATTTGGTTTGGATAAGTTAATTAAATCATCGAAAACTTAACAGAGATAATCAAATTTTATTGAATTCAATTTAAAATCTAGTTCAAATGAAGTTAAGAATTATAAATTTTCTTTATCAACTTAAAAAAAAAACAAAAACAAATAAATTAAGGGAACTTTCTGCAGGCTTGTTTGTTGTTTCCTTTACTCTTTTTTTTAATTCTTTTGCTGGAGATAATAATGATACACATGCTGCAGTGGAGTGGAGTGGAGTGGCGTGAGCCTGATTGCATTTGAGTGGTGAAGGTGAGTGGTCTTCTCTCTTCTCTCTTCCTCGGCCGACACAAACTCAAACGCTTTCATGTGCTGTGTTTATGCCTTCTTACGTCACCACGAGCTTCTTCAACACGTTGGAAATTAATGTAAATCTAGAGGATTTGATGCTGACTGATCTTGTTTTATAAAAAAAAATTAAAAAAAAAAAGAAGAAGATGGTTGCTTTCCCCTTAAAATAATAATAATGATTTTTCAACTATTTAGATGGTGGTCCAGTAATAATAGCTTGGAATCAAAAGGTTTGCTCCTTCTGTGATCTCAGGTTCGAGCCCTGTGGTTGCTCATATGATGGCCACTGGAGGCTTACATGATCGTTAACTTCAGGGCCCGTGGGATTAGTCGAGGTACACGCAAGCTGACCCGGGCACCCACATTAAACTAAAAATAATAATGATTTTTCGATTCTCACTTGTGTACTCTTTGTGCATACATGTTTGATTATGGAACTGGCATTTATGGATAGAGACAGAGTAAATATATTCTTGATAAAATTTCATTCTAAAATTGTTTTATAAATATTTATATCAATATTTCTCTAATTAAATATACTTTTATCCTTTTGTATTTGTTTCTTTTATTACGGAATACTAACTAATTAAAAGCAAGTCTTGTTTTAGTCATTAAACACTTATTACTTTATTATTTAATGCAATAATTTTATTTTTTGTACCATATATATATTACAAAACAAGTGTAGAGAAAAAAACCTTGAGTAGTGTAGTTCAATTCCTCAGGATTTTGATTTGCTCTCTAGAAATCACTAGTTTGAATTCCATAAATTTCAGGGTCACATGATGCTTACATGATCGTTAATTTTAAGATTCACGAGATTAATCGAGATACATGTAAGGTAATCCAGATACCCATAATAAAAATATATATATATATATATATATATAAAGAGAGAAAAGGGTGTTGATTTACATATGATAAGAGTCTCGAATGTAGCAAAGGCCTTGACTAGTTTTTGCATGCAAATGATAATTACTTGGAGAAGGATCGCTACAAAAGTTGGAGTTATCCTATAGAATTGATCATTTATTAATCATTTTTCT
>Ga0307510_10002270_pt1 | contig 21685 bp, 23 predicted proteins | sample 12_EM_MG_FD_207224 | JGI IMG/M metagenome (GOLD analysis project Ga0307510, IMG submission 207224) | Populus trichocarpa ectomycorrhiza microbial communities from riparian zone in the Pacific Northwest, United States - 12_EM | ecosystem: Host-associated > Plants > Roots > Unclassified | place...
AGACCGGTAGCGGAAAGGGGCGCAAACGCGCGCCCGGGCGATGCAGCGGAAAGACACGAAAGCGCGAGCCTGGGCGCACCGCTTGGGGGGGGATGTGCAACCGGGACCGCCGCGGACGGGTTCGCGCGAGTGAAATAACCCTCAGCAGGGCCGCGCGCTGCAGCGGGAGGGGACGCGCGCGCGGAGGCACGCACAGCGACGTGAATGCGCACGCGGCCGGGTTCTTGGCGATGCGGCAACCGGGACCACCGTGGACAGGCTCGCGCGAATTAAATAACCCTCAGCGAAGCCGCGCGGTGCAGCAAGAGGGAACGCGCGCGGGGTGGCACGCACAGCGACGCGAATGCGCACGCAGCCGGGTGCCTGACGATGCCGCGCCGTTCCGTCTTTTCCGTGAAAAATCAACTTGTACAATTTTTCGTGTCTGCGCCACGCGCCCCGATGATCGGCCCGCTTCTGCCGCAAATTGTTACCCGTCGCACGTGCGCCTTTTTAAATTCATTGAAAAGACGGAACGGCGCGGCATCGCCAGGCACCCGGCTGTGTGCGCATTCGCGTCGCTGTGCGTGCCCCCCCGCGCGCGTCCCCTCTCGCTGCACCGCGCGGCCCCGCTGAGGGTTATTCCATTCGCACGAACCCGTCCGCGGCAGTCCCGGTTGCCGCATCGCCAAGAACCCGGCCGCGTGCGCATTCGCGTCGCTGTGCGTGCCCCCCCGCACGCGTCCCATCCCGTTGCAGCGCGCGGCCCCGTTGAGGGTTATTTTACTTGCGCGAACCCGTCCGCAGCGGTCCCGGCTACACATCCCCCCCAAGCGGTGCGCCCGGGCTCGCATTTTCGCGTCTTTCCGCCGCATCGCCCGGGCGCGCGTTTGCGCCCCTTTCCGCTACCGGTCTTGTGTCCGGACAGGCGGGGACATCCCCCGAGATATATGTTAGTTGAAATAACACGCGGGAATGCACTCGCGCGCGCGCGTTTATCCCCGGGGCTCCCCCACTCGACTTAGACAGATTTTGTTTAGCGGCACGTGCCTTAGCAACACGTGCCTTGTGTTTATTTCTTTTTCACGTGCTTTATGTTTGTTTTGCTTACACCAAAAATTCCAAGATCTTTTTATTTTTCTGAGTGCGAAATTCTGACAGCGCTTCCGAAATAGTGGGCACCTTCCTTTTTGAGGGTGTCACAAAGGCCGCTGAAAAGGCCGAACTCCCATCACTACCGTGACAGCAGATGCCGTCCATTTCCGAGGAACAGACCTTCGCGAAGAGTTTCGTAGACGCCGTTCGGAAAGTTTCTACAAACTGAGAAAACAGTATTCTGTTCCGTAGGAGTTGGTTATGCACTGTGTGGACTTCAAATTTTATAGACAGCTGGCCAATCAGATTTCAAGATTTAGCATAAATCGAGAGCGCCACTGCGGCCACTCCAACTTGAGCTCTTCATCCAACCGACCAACCGCGGTCAACTGACTCGAGCTCAGCAGCCTTATGTCCGCTTCCTGCCGTATTCACTGTCGTACCAATGAGATCGTGCCATCGTGACAAACTGGCCGGGCGTGTTTGACACCTCCCCTTTCCACTGGTGCTCTCCTTCATAGCTATCTTTCTTTCCAACATCCTCAACACCCCTCTCATGTCCACCAATTCTCCAGATCTGGCTCACTATCAGCCGTTAACTCTAACAACCTTCCTTCCCCTTCTTCTGGGCTACTATGCTCAGGCAGTGTTCGCCATCCTCCCAAACACCTTCATTTTCAAGCTTTTGTTGCTCCCTTTCATTTTATTGCAAGCTTGGAAGTGTACTGTGAGATATGACTATGCTATATTCTTGGCACAGTCGCTCGGACACCAAACCACTGACAGGCTCGCTTTCCTGAATTTGGTTTTTGTGGTGCGTGCGCTATTTCTCAAAGATGATGTCCATTGATGAACATTTGCCTGAAAATTGGGTACAGTGCGCGGTGTTTGGAATGGCACTCAGTACAATTGAGTGGGCGTTCATCAAGAAACCGTTAAGGAGGTACGACCCACCGAAGCGAAATCAAGACACCCCCGTCGAACGACGTCTGTCGGCCTCAACTGTCTTTCTCGACGCATTAGACCTCTTGGGAAACCCACGTGGGATCGGATGGTCGTGGTCTCCGAACCCATTCCCCCGCGACAGCACTCCGCCGCCTTCGATCACCCTTCTTTTGGTCAAGACACTTTTCAAATTGACGTTGTTCGACGCTTCGCGTTATATCGTTCTGTGCGTCTGCCCTGGGATAGACAACCCGAAAGGCGGGAGTATCTTCGACCCGAGTCTTGCCTTCGTTCCTCGCGCCGCTTCAGCTGCATTATGCGGCATATGCGCCGGCTTGTGTTCGTACGCGACGATCGACTCCGTGCATCACATCGCAATGTTGATCGGACGGATCGTCTATCGCCAGCCGGCTTTCATGTGGCCGCGCCTCTTTCACCGACCGTGGATGTCCACCTCGATCCAGGAATTTTGGAGTTTCCGCTGGCACCAACTCGCGCGACACACTTTTGTCGTGTATGGAGCTCGTCCCGGAGGAGCTCTCTTCGGGAGACCCGGCGCCGTCATGGGTGCGTTTGCTGTATCCGCCGTCCTTCACCACATCGGCCTGTGGGGGGTTGGGAAAGGGACGGAATTCATCACCGCTGGAGGCTTCTTCCTTCTCATGGGTGTCGGTGTAGTCATGGAGGGCGCATTTACGAGGGCGACTGGGTTACGGGTTGGAGGATGGATCGGTTGGTTGTGGACGGTGATTTGGACGACACTGTGGGGTACCTTCATGGTCGATGGGTGGGCCCGACATGGTTTATTTGCTACTCAACTTCTCCCGGATGGATTACATCCAGGGAGAGCAATCGTCGACGCCATCATCGCACTTTCAAAGCCAGCGGCTATCGCATGACACTTGGTGGACTTGTAGGGATGAAACCTGCGTTGGATGTTGCGTCAGCAGGACCACCAAGGCCGACAGTTGCTAGCTATACTACATATTGTAATACTAGTACCATGAGAGATGACAATGCTGTCCTAAATGGGCTTCCATAAATCACCGAATGTGAGAATGTGAGAAGTTGAGAACCAACGGATACCATCAGAACAGAGCTGAGTTGAGTTCGCAGCTCGACATCCTAGCTCAACTCTTCCGCTTCCGAGTGATTCTCGGCTGCGGTCATTTTGCTGCGCGTAGCGAATTGCCACCGCGACACATTTCTTCAGTCCATACCGCCGCGTGCCCCATGATCAGATGCTTGCTCTGAATGGCAAACTTAAGCGCGCTCTCCAAGCGCCTCTTCATCGATGTCCACCAACACCGTCGGTCCCCTTTCAACGACCGTCTATTCTTCAGGTCCGGCTTTTCGTCAGCCGTTGACTCTCGCGGCGGTATTACCCCTGTTTCTGGGGTACTATGCACAGGCAGTGCTCGCCATCATCCCAAACACCTCCATCTTCAGGCTCTTGCTACTCCCTTTCATCTTATGGCAAGCTTGGAAGTGTGCCATTGGACTAGATTGTGCAGTGCTCTGGGCGCAGTTTCTTGGACGTGAAAGCTCCGATAGGTTCAGGTACTCTAATCTTGCTCTTGTGGTGCGTCCTTCGAGGACAATGTCCGGTAGAACGCGTTTGTTGAAACCAGAATATAGGCTTCAATGCTCAGCATCGCGCTGAGGTCTTTCGAATGGACATTTATCAAGAAACCGTTAAGGCGGTACGAACCACCGAAGCGTGGTCAAGACGCTCTCGTCGAACGCCCCACGTCACTCCCAAGTATCCTTTCCGATGCTGTGGATCTCTTGATCAACGTGCGCGGTATCGGATGGTCGTGGTCCTCAAAGCCGTTCCCCCGCGATAGCACCCCGCCGCCTTCCATCACCATCGTCCTGTCCAAAATGCTCTTGAAATTGACGGTGTTCGACGCTTCGCACTATGCCATCCAGTACCTCCGTCCCCCCGTGAACGTCCCAAACGGCGGCAGCATTTTCGACCCAAGCCTCCCCTTCGTCCCTCGTGCCGTCCTGGCTGCATTCTGCAGCGTTTGCGGAGGCTTGTCCACGTACGCGATGATCGAATCCACGTACCACTGCGCGACCTTGGTCGGGCGAATCGTGTTTCGCCAGCCCGCTTCCGCGTGGCCGCGTCTCTTTCACCGACCGTGGCTGTCGACCTCGCTTGAAGAGTTTTGGGGCGTCCGCTGGCACCAGCTCGGGCGACACCTCTTCGTCGTGTTCGGAGCTCGTCCCGTTGGGGCACTCTTCGGGAGGCCCGGCGCCGTCATGGGCGCATTCGCCGTCTCTGCCGTCATTCACTATATCGTCGTTTGGGGGTTCGGGAACGGATCGGAATTCGTCACTGTCGGGGGATTCTTCCTCCTCATGGGTGTCGGTGCGGTCATGGAGGGAGCGTTCATGAGGGCGACGGGGTTGCGGGTTCGAGGATGGTTCGGTTGGCTGTGGACGATGTCATGGACGATTCTGTGGGGTACGTTCATGTTCGACGCGTCGGCCCGACGTGGAATAATGGCTAGCGAGTTTATCCTGGTTGGACCTCGACCGGGGAAGATGGTCGTCGACGCCATCATCGCACTTTCAAGCTAGTGACTATCGCATGACAACCGGCTTGGCTCATAGAGGTGGGACGCATTGGGTGTTGCGTCAGCAAGACGCCAAGATGGCATGTCGCTGGCATTAATACTGGATATGGTACTACTAGTATGCACTGCTTGTGCTTGATTTTGGAGCTAGAGCTTGGGATAAGCCAATTACATGTTAATATGAGAGCACACGGAGCGCGCAGACATGCGGAATCCGCGATAAGAACAACATGCCCACTGCCTAGATCATGCATAATGATGCATTCAAGCTATTCAAGGCTTGTACCTAGGGCGGGAACAGAACTGGATTGCATTGGGGCAGATGGGGCACCTAATCGGCCCTACTAGTAGTCCTAGTAATCCTACTACTGTAGTAGTAGTACAAGGACTGATCTGACTTTGTTTTGCACTTGTCATTACATCTGGATGCCTCGTGTGGGATACACTGCCATCCAGACTCTATGACTGGCCTCAGAGGGCAGTCTGTTGAGAAGGTATAAAGTGTTGGATGTACAATCTGTTCATGAATTCAAAGTGACAAAAGAGAAGCCGTCCCATTGATTTCCCCATGGCTAGGTAGCTCAGTTAGAAGAGCACCTGGTATATATTCAGGGAGCCTGGGTCCAATCCCCAGTCTGGCCACAATTCTATTAGATCGTGGTGATCACGGATCGGTCACGATACGCTACCTCATGTGCACGTGACCCAAGACTACTTCGCGTCGCATGTGCGCGCTCCTCCTTTCCCTCAGTTCACATTCGTTACAGTCAGTGACTGAGGGACCATATCTAGGTTCTAACATTCTAGGCTGCAACAGGTTATGGGCTCACCATTTCACAGTCCATCCTTTCCCTCTTTCCGTTTCGTGTGCACCCACTCTCGCTTGACTGCCCGACGATAAACCGCGCTGCTGAGCCGTCCTTCGTCACGGTACGCGTTCAATATCTTCTCCATAAATATTACTTATCTTCTTGAAAGCTTGAACGTTTGAACAGGCGGCCAACGAAGGTCATATGAAGGATCTCAAAACACTTCGCAAACATGCCTATCGTTACATCCCCTCGATAGAGGACTATCGTGACACTTCCCCTTTCAACAATTTCGCGATCGCACGGTTACTTTGCCCCCGACACATGAGGGATACTTTCGACTTGGATAAGGAACTTGAAGACTTCTGCCACTGTGTACAGAATGGCTTGTATACTTTCAGCCACCACCTCTGGCCATCGTTTTTGTACCCAGAGACTGGGTACAATCCAGATGCAGAAGAAAAGGGTCTGCTTCGTGGCCCATTTCTAATCTCGGTAAGTCTTTTTTATATTTTCACATGCACGTGCGCGCGTCCTCTTCCCTGAGACATACACACGCTCACGGGTCCCTAGTCGATGTCGTGAGGAGGAGTGTTGAGGCGTGCTTATCACAGCCTAGATCACGACACCTACCTAGACTCATACCCACGTAATACAGCGCGTGTTTATATCAAGACTCATATAGTTAGTTACCTTCTCCCCTCAGTTCTGTCTTCCATCACGAACTGAGGGTGTTTCTGCTAGGTTCTCAAACAAAGGACTGGCATTATAAAGACATCCTCATCTGACTGTCTTTGATTCTAGTACCATGACCGCCGTGAACTCGTACGCCGGGCCGCCGGCGCCGCGCGGACAATCCAGATTGGATTGCTTGCCGCGACTGAAGTTGGGGACGACGGCGATTGTGAATCGGACGCTAGGCCGTTTGACATGCGAAGAATAGTCATGCCAGTGATTAGGCCCGGGGCGACTCGCCTAAAGTAATATGGATGAGATGACAATAATGCTCTTAACGGGATGAGGCGCGAAGTAACTTCGTGCTGGGGATTAGTGATATCCTGTTGCAACTTGGCTATTCCTGGTTAAGGCGCGAAGTCGAACAGGTGTGTGAGTAGACCAGAGGCCGTTTCACATCTCCGATCCTCGTTGTGTCGGCAATTCGAAAGTCGTATGGGATCAAATTCACTGGTGACGATACAACAAAAGAAACCTTCTCAATGCCCAAATCCATCGGGCGGACTACTATAACTCTCGTACGTCCCCGCCCTGCGTTCCATAATCTCGCGGAGCGGACCTAGCAACCTCGTGAACGCCTGCGCGTTCAATCCTGCCACCTTGAGCCGAGGAAGATCTGACCCAGGCGGCCGGCGGATGGCGCTAACCGTAGCCGCTCGCGGTGCCAATGTCAAGAGCGAAAGTTCTGTGTGGGTATGGCCAGACAGTGTGTGAGTTTCACAGCACAGCACAGCACAGCACAATCAGCTGAGAGGGTCAAGTCGGATCGAAGCAAAAAAAACGAACCGCCAAAATAATCTCCGCGGGAGTGGTGGCCCACGACGATCTCGCACTTTTCACCATGATCGTCGCCTCGATGGGTTTTCGTGACCTCGGCCTCGCCTTCCTCGACGAAGAAAAAGGTGTGGCCCATGTCGCCTTGCCTGACGACCGCCTCGCCGTCTTCGTAAGATCGACTCACGAGGGCATCCGCGATTTTGCTGCGTTCCGTGGACGACAGCGAGGACAACAAGGTCACGGTCGACAAGAACTGCTCGTACATGGTCCGTCTGCGATGTGCCGCGTTCAATATGATCGTCCGGAACGTGATGCGGTCGAGGCACCAGAGGGTGGATGCCTCGATCGCGACGACGGATGCGGCGTGTGGGTGACCGTACATCAACGCGAGTTCTCCGAATGATGTACTTGGCGTGTATTCTTGAACCAGTTTGCCGAACTGGGGAGGGTCGTCAGAGCCCCCTGGACTGCGGCGTCCCGAAGGGGATTCGGGCGCACGAATATAGCGGTGCAATAAGCCCGACTCGACGACACAAAAGAAGTCACCTATGTCTCCCTGGCGGATGACCACTTGCCCCGCCGCGACTTGCGTCTCGCACATAGCGTTGAGCACGCCCGTCTCCTGCTCCTCGTCTAGATCGCGGAAGAGGAAGTTGTTCTTCGTGGACGTTTTGATTCGCCTGAGTTGATCTTCTGTTTTTGGGTAGACCGGCAACGGCGGGTGGTTCTCACTGTCGACGGAGATGGGCTCGGCGCTGACGGACGTTCGTCGCCGCATGACATTGGGACCTACTGGGTGTAGGTAGCCTCCCGGAGCTGGTGACTGGCTTGGGGTGATGTGATCGAGGACTGAGTGTGGGTCTACTGCGGCAGCATAATCGTTGTCGAAGCGAAAGCTAAGAAGGGGGAAAGTGGGTGTGGCGGTAGTGCCAATGTTGGTGGGATCAGGCATACCATCACTGGAGAACAAGCCGTTCCCATGAGAATAGGAAGGGCGTGCTTGCAATGATATGCGCCGCGGCTCGAACGAATCGGTAAAGGGAGAGTCGGAAGTGCGTGTGGGCTGGGGTGCAACGGGAGCGTCGATATAGTGGTCCAGCGGGAGGTCGGAAGCTAGCGAGGGGCGGTGTGCGAGCGCGTCCCGAGTACGAATCCTTTGTTCCTCGAGGCGGGACTGAAACCAGGTTGCACAGAACTGGAGAACATCCTTTGGTTGAACGCGCTGGACGTCTCTGGTTAAATCAGCGACGAGTGTGTCAAACGTGGACATGAAGTTCATTGAAAAGACGTCGAGCACGGTTGCCGATTTATAACAAGAAGAGAGACGTCGCGGTACAAGTAAAACCATCCCGGGCCCAGGCAGGAGTCAGTGAGGCTCTCAAGAGTACCCATACATGCTCATGATCAGATGACGTACCTAACCTAAATCCTACCAGGAGTAGTACAAGGACTGATCCGACTTTGCTTTGCGCCTGTCATTACATCTGAATGACTCATGTGGCAGACACTGCCATCCGGACTCCGTGACTTGTTTCGGAGGGCAGTCTGTTGAGAAAGTACAAAGGACCAGCGTTATAAAGACATCCCCATCCAAAGTAGCATGACCGCCGTTGGAACTTTGTACAGCGCCGCGCGGACAATCCAGATTGCTTGCCATGATGAGGGTGACTCGTGTAAAGTACCATGGATGAGATGACAATGATGCTCTTAACGGGATGCAGCGCGAAGCAATTTCGTGCTCACGGGGATTAGTGATATCCTGCTGCAACTTGGCCGTTCCTGGTTAAGGCCGGAAGTCGAACAGGCGCGCGGGTAGGGCAGACCAGTGGGCGAGATCGGAGATGTGAAACGGCCTCTTGCCTCTAGAACCCGCAAATAAAAAGTCCCCTCACTCCATCGCGGATGAAGCTGTTAACATTGCGACAAGATGTCCTGGATAGGACCGTTCGATGACATGACGTGTTCACTGTCGGCAATTCGAAGTCGAATGGGATCAAATTCACTGGCAACGATACAACAAAAGAAACCTTTTCAATGCCCGAATCCATGGTGCGGACTACTATAACCCCCGTACGTCCCTGCCTTGCGTTCCATAATCTCGCGAAGCGGGCCTAGCAACCTCGTGAACGCCTGCGCGTCCAATCCTGCCACCTTGAGCCGAGGAAGATCTGGCCCAGACCGCCGGCGGATGGCGCTAACCGTAGCCGCTCGCGGTGCCAATGTCAAGAGCGAAAGTTCTGTGTGGGTATGGCGGACAGTTGCACAGCACAATCAGCTGAGAGGGTCAAGTCGGATCAAAAAAATATAACGAACCGCCAAAGTAATCTCCGCGGGATAGGTGGCCCACCACAACCTCGTCGCCTTGATGGGTTTTCGTAACCTCGGCCTCACCTTCCTCGACGAAGAAAAACGTGTCGCCCATTTCGCCTTGCCTGACGACCGCCTCGCCGTCTTCGTAAGATTGACTCACGAGGGCATCCGCGATCTTGCTGCGTTCCGTGGACGACAACGAGGACAATAAGGTTACGGTCGACAGGAACTGCTCGTACATGGTCCGTCTGCGATGTGCCGCGTTCAATATGATCGTCCGGAACGTGATGCGGTCGAGGCACCAGAGGGTGGATGCCTCGATCGCGACGACGGATGCGGCGCGTCGGTGACCATACATCAACGCGAGTTCTCCGAACGATGTACCTGGCGTGCATTCTTGAACCAGTTTGCCGAACTGGGGATGCTCCTTCACGTCTGGCGGTGGATTGTCAGAGCCCCCTGGACGGCGTCCTGAAGGGGATTCGGGCGCAAGAATATAACAGTGCAATGAGCCCGACTCGACGACATAAAAGTAGTCACCCGTGTCTCCCTGTCGGATGACCACTTGCCCCGCCGCGACTTGCGTCTCGCACATAGCGTTGAGCACGCCGGTCTCCTGCTCCTCGTCTAGATCGCGGAAGAGGAAGTTGTTCTTCGTGGACGTTTTGATTCGCCTGAGTTGATCTTCGGTTTTTGGGTAGACCGGCAACGGTGGGTGGTTCTCACTGTCGACGGAGATGGGCTCGGCGCTGACGGACGTTCGTCGCTGCATGACATTGGGGCCTGCTGGGTGTAGGTAGCCTCCCGGAGCTGGTGACTGGCTTGGAGTGATGTGATCGAGGACAGAGTGTGGGTCTACTGCGGCAGCGTAATCGGTGTCGAAGCGAAAGCTAAGAAGGGGGAAAGTGGGTGTGGTGGAAGTTGGGGGTGGGGGTTCGGTGGTAGTGCCAGTGTTGGTGGGGTCAGGCATACCATCACTGGAGAACAAGCCATTCCTAGGAGAATAGGAAGAGCGTAAATTGGTCTGGGAAGAGCGTGCTTGCAATGATATGCGCCGCGGCTCGAACGGATCGGTAAAGGGAGAGGCGGAGGTGCGTGTGGGCTGGGGTGCAACGGGAGCGTCGATATAGTGGTCCAGCGGGAGGTTGGAAGCTAGCGAGGGACGGTGTGCGAGCGCGTCCCGAGTACGAGTCCTTTGTTCTTCGAGGCGGGACTGAAACCAGTTTGCGCAGAACTGGAGAACATCCTTTGGTTGAACGCGCTGGACGTCTCTGGTTAAATCAACGATGAGTGTGTCAAACGTGGACATGAAGCTCGTTGAAAAGACGACGAGGACGGTTACCGATTTATAATAAGTCGTTGCTGCGGTACAAGTACAAACCGTCCCACGCAGAGTCAGTGATGCTCTCAAGAATGCCCATGCTCATGCTCATTATCAATCTCACATAGATACAGTAACCGACACTGGGTGAGGTGTGCCTCATGCTACCAACAGTATCCGGTCATTCGTTGTATTTGTAAAAGGGCTGCTGCGGACTGTTCAAAACCATTCGGTCGTGGTGGGTCACCCGGCCATACGGGGGGCTACCCTCCATCACAACCATCATAATAAAACCTTCCTCTGCATCCTGTATTCAGAACGCTGTGTGGGTAGTGCACAGCCTAAGTTGATGGGTTCTGTTCACGTGGTTGCGCCCGTAGTGTATGTGTATGTACCTGGGCTTGAGGGGCGAGTGGCGAGGCGAGTGGATCCCATAGGTCCATTAACCGAATTCCTCTCCAGTCGTCCATCTTTACTACGACTTCCATGTCCCGTGCCACCGATATTCCGGAGCAAGACGTGGGAGGAACGGATGGTGATGGTCTGCCAACTTACGAGCACCTTGAGCAAGCACATGGCCCTAATTCGAGGTTGCGTCCGTTAATACTCTTACGTCTTGCGAATGCTCAGCGCTTTTCCCGTCCCGCAGGTTCGGCAGGTGGAGGGGCTGGATAGAAAAAAGGTGATCTCCAATGCTCATGTTTATCAGGACAACGCTCTGAGTTTGGGTTTAGAGCTGCTGAGCGGTACGCGGATATCACTCCGGAAGAATTGGAGAGGCGGAGACGAAGGGGCTGGGGTCCCAGTGTCGCCGACGATGTACGTACTCCCTTGAATATCTATCTCCTTCCACGACCGCCCCTGGTGAGCAACCACTCAACACTCTACTCAGACTCAGACTGTGCCTCAAGACGGTTCCTCGACACCAAGGCCCTCGTTTCCCGTCCCCACTCTGCAACTACAAGCGTCCATCGACTCCTTGCCAAGCCCACCAATCCAGCCGGAGGAGCTCCTCGAATATGATCCCTCGCGGCCCATAGTCGGTGAATCGTTAGAACCCGCCCACCTCGGTCTTCATCAACTTGGCTCTCGCTTTCTTCCTCACACGACTTCTCCCATACGCGCCCTCTTACCTTTACTTGGGCATCGTTTTCTCCTAATCGGTCACGACCATGGCCTTTCCGTGCTCAACATGTTCCCACAAGAATGGACTGATAACGGTGTGCAAACGAGGGGACCAAGAGAAGCCGAGGCGCACGCCATTTGGACGGGAGAGGGGTCATTGGTTCTCAATCCTTGATATCCTGGATGCGACTCTGACGTCTTTCTTCAGCGTTTTACAGATGTCACTTCTTGAGGTGGAGGATATCGGCGAGAGCTCGCCTCATGGCGTTGTCTTGTGTCTCGTCAGTTCCGATTCGGACAACGGGAAAGAACAAGAGTCCAACCGCATCTTGCGTATGTATAACCTATCAAGTCTTATCAGCCTGGCGAAATGGGCTATATCTCACAAAGTGTGTCAACCGCTCCTCGTCGAGACGACGATGCTGAGAGACTGTATAGGGTGCCAGACCGGTAGACCTCCACCGACCACCTGGGTGGCATCCACATCGGTCGACATCGAAAAAGCCAAGGTCTTCTGGTCCTTTAGCAAAAGGACTTAGGTCACTCATGTCGGATCCACCACAAGGCTCCGAGCCTCCGTCGTCGTATCATGCGATGCTCCAGGTTCCGTCAGGTAGTACCAGAAAGACCGAATTCAAACGCTCCTCGAAAGAACCTCAGGCTATCGATGCGGGTTGGGACGTTGTGGACGACCTTCCGCTCCGATGGGCGACCGACTATGTTCCTCTGGCCGTCCCTGGATCTCGACTGATGAATGCGTCGGTTCTCACCTATGCGCTCTGGCGAAACGACGACCAGCCTCGTGGCAGCGCACTATTAGCGGTCGCGATCAAGTCGGCGGTGCTGCTCTACGAATCGCCCAAAGGCGAACGGGCATTCCGATTCGTAAAAGTGAGCCCCTCAACATCATCATAGAGTATATGGCGTCAACAATGAATTTTCTCTCCTACGCCCAGGAATTCTACACCCCGTTGCATCCCCGCAGCCTCACATTTGTCCACCAGTGCCTCCAGGACAACCTCTCTCGGAGCCTTTCGGACGCTACGGGCGTCGTGCGACCCTCCCCGCACGGGCGAGGACGAGGATCGCGGCACAGCATGTCTCAACAACGCCCGCCACTCACGACGGTGGCGCTGGACCCTCAACTGACCCTCTTCGTCGTCTTTGAGAAAAAGGTGGGACTCATCCGCCTTTTCAACTCGGCCGTGGGCGACGTCACGCTCTTCGAGGAACCAGCCCCGCAAAACGCGCGCGAGTTGGGCCCTTCCTCCTCCGTCTCCTCGTCCACCCTCTCCGCCTCCTCCCCCGGCTTTGCATCGCTCTCGGGCCGCCGCTCGCGCACCTCCCTCGACGGATTCGGCCTGACGAAGGACAACCGTGGTGCCTGGACGCTCCCCGCCAAACTCGACCTCCCCCGCACGAGCACCGCACCCTCCCTTACTGCCACGACCTCCACAGGCACGTGGGACACCGCCACGCTCCCCGCCACCACCAACACCACCAACAGCAATGCCACAGGCACGGCCACCGCCACACGTCACGCGCGCTCCAGCTCCAGCCCCGGCGTCGCCTCAATCGGGGAATCGGCCGCCGCCGCGCAGAGCAGCAGCAGCAGCAGCAGCATCTACGTCGTGACGCGCGGCAAACAGACCTTCGTGCTGCCCTGTCCGCTCCCAGCCAATCTCCAGTCGACGGCGCCACTACTGGTATTACCGTGGCGCTCGCACCCGACCTTCGTCTCGCCGCGCGTGATCGACATCGAGTACCCAAACCCACACCCCACCAGCGCGAGGAGCGACGCCTCCTACGATTCGACGTCGACGGCAGCAGCGATGGCAGCAGCGGCGGCGGCGCCACCGGTGCCGGCGCGCAGGCGCGTCCTGCAGCTCACGGCGTTTGGCGAGGACGGTCTGGAGATACAGGAGGTCCCGCTGTCGTCGCTTTTCGGGAATGGGAACGGGAAGGGCAAGGAGCGTTGGTCGCGCTACGATGAGCCCGTCGTGTCGGAGGTCGACATTGGCGAGACGGGCTTCCTCTGCGGCGGCGGGCACTGGCACCGGCCGTACGATGCACCGCTCGATCTCAGCCGGTCGTTTTCCATGCGTAGCGGGGTCTCCTTTGACAGTATGGCGACCGAAGAGGTGATATTGCGGCTCGAAGCGGATCAAGGAACGTACGGATGGCAGCGGAAGGGACTTGAAGATTGGAGGGTGTTTTGGATCGGTGGCGCTGGCGACGAATCACGGACAGACGATGACTGATTTTTGATCTTTAATATAGACAGTTACATACTCTATGCGGTGGGTGATTGTTCGACGAGGATCCATTTGTAAGTAGGCAGGGAAGTTAGTTAAGCAGGGAGCCCAAAAAAAAAGTCCGGCAGAATTCCCTGTCGTCCGGAGAGTAATAAAAGCCAAATGCGAGCGAGTGATGAGTGATAATACTTTGTGTATGTGTGCATGTATGGATATTACAATGGTCCAAAAAACAAACAAACGTGCTATTGATAAACAAGGAATCGGGTCCGTCGCATCGTCGTCAATAATTATACGGGAGAGTTGTCTCTGCCACGGAGAACCACGAATGATTTGGCCGGCGCCAGCGTCTCCGAGGGTTCACTACTGGAACCAGAACCGCTGGCCACTGGCTGTGAGGATTTACGGTCGCGCAGGACGACGAACGAACGACCTGTCTCGCCAGGCTCGTCCGTCAGTACGTCTTGTTTCGCCCGTGTTTCGGTACCATCGCTGTATCGTCGCGCCCTGCGCAGCTGGAACCAATGACGCTTTTTGGTAGGCTGGTTCACCTCCGAGGCATCGTCATCCAAAACGGGGCTGAGTACCTCCGAGAGTTGTGAGTGTCTGCGGAATGATGACAGTGCGGCGCCGGCGGCGAGGTGGGAGGACGACGGTACCAGCGCAGCTTTGGGTAGCACCGGAGCATGCTCGATCACAGCGCTCTGCGACTTTCGACGAACGTGTGGGGGTGGGGCCATGGCCCCGGAAGGAAGGCTAGAGAAGGGTTTTCGCTCGGCATTCGTGAAGGATGGGGTGACAGATGGATTGGATTCATGCGAAACTCTCCGCGGCGTGGGGGGTTGATCCACGGATGTGGACGGGAACGTATGCATTGAGCCAGTTGCGATAGAATACGGGGTATCAAAATGTGATCGGCCACCTCCAACACGGGAGAAACCTGTCTTCGCGGGAGATTCTGGGGGTGTCGCATGATCCCCGATGGGGCCGTAGCCTGGTCCTGGGAATGGTCGCCATGCACCCATGATATATCCGGTATCGTCATCATTCTCTTCCCTGTAGGGGCGAAGCGCATGCTCCGGACGGAAGACAGACGGGGGTGCAGACTGCGCGGGCGTGGAACCCTTCGGGGCTGTAAGGGGTAATGTCGTTTGAGAATTGTTGAGCTGGGGTAGGTCCGAATGTGTAGTACGTCGGGATTTCCGCTGCTTGCGAGGGCCACAGCATCCTACCAGAACGCAGACCCCGACAAGGCCGCTGTCGACGGTGTGTCGACTACGGTCGAAACCCACACCGCCGATAATGCGTATCACAGCTTCGATGATCTTGACCAACAATAGGAGAACGAGCGCCAGATAGACAATGGCTATAATGAGTAAAATCACGTAGGCTACCCATTGGCCCGCTTCGCTACCGATGGACACCTGTACATCAGAGACAGACCCGATTAGGCACCGAAGCGAGATGAAGCCGCAAGACACGTACCGTGGGCGTCAAGATGACGAGTAGGACCGCCACCACAATACGAGCTACACAGAAAAGAAAACTGATCAAGCCCATGCTCGCGCCATGAGCCCATGGCAGCCAGATGCTGGTGACGAGGGCCGATACCACCTCGATCAACAGGATGATGACGGTCTGAGCAATGCCACTTTTCTGACCACAACCGATGGTGATGCCCAACCCCAGACTTGTGGCGAAGAACATGCAGGCAAATAGCTGCGATCCATGACGATAATGATTATAAAGGGGCCCAAGAGCGAGCAATGTCCACGTTTCATCGTACAACTTGCCTGTTGAAAACACGAAGAGGCGGAAAATCAACCAGATGGGAATAATGATGGAGAATGAGGCGAGGGACAAAGCGGCGAGTGCGATGCTCAAGGGGGACGCTTGACCATGCCCTATGGTCAGCTCATAGGAGGAGAAGATGGTCACTGGAAGATGGAATAACATGAGGATGCGGACGAGGTTGCCGTGAAGGATGCTGAAGTGGAAAGAGCTCAAGTCCGGGCGAAACCTGAACCAATTCCTGCGCGTGTGCGGACTTTGGGGAAATTTCGAAGCCTTGAACAAGAAGTGCGAAGAGTGAGAGTGAGAGCGGTCTTCATCGGTAGATTGCGCGCCTGGTAAACTATCCATCATTTCCTTGCCCGCGGTAGAGTAACGAGGGCTCCGTGTAGGGCCGTATTGGTTCTTCCGGCGATCGCTGAAATGAGAGTTGATAATGAACGTCGCCATTGAGTCAAGTGACCATATCAGAAGGCTAAGAACGATCGTTGCGGCGATGATGGAAAGGAAGAGAATCACGCAAACCGGAAAGAGGTCCTGGGGCCGCAGACCAACGGTATATGCAAAAGACGATAATCCGGATGTGGCATTTTGCGGAAGGATGAACAGCGTATTTGGTACACTGGAATCGATGAATATCGGAGAGTTTTGATCATTCAGTTGGTCAGTAAAGTTGGACGGTGGCTGAAAGGTCGGCGCCGAGATGGGATCCCAGTGTTTCGAATAACTATCGCTACCTTGGGATAACGTAACATCTTTCGATGCAAGCTTAGAATGGCGTGAATGGCGTACATAAAATTACGACACGTACTGAACGAGAGGGTGGTCCATGCCGTTTGCGTGAGAAGGGGGTCTAATCATGTGCGTCAGAAAAGGCAATCAGGCAGAGAGAAAAGTAAAGGGGGCGTTTACAAATGAACTCGGGCCATTGTACGGCGACCATGGCGAGCGCAGCACACCACTGCGTGTGAAAGAATATGTCGCGCATGGATGGAGTGACTGTGGAGTGGTGGAGTGGGGAGAGGAATTGGGAGGGAAGAACAAGGGTAACTTAATCAGAATGCGCTCCAAACCACCAAAAGCACCGAATGATCAAAAGCGTACCGAACCGAATGAGGGCGGGGGATTTGGCGAGACCCTCCCCGCTTATGGCGCTGGCGAGAACGATGCTCGCATTCTCAACGCGCGACCAGAACGCGCGACCAGACCACCCGGAGCGTCTGGCCCAAGCGGACGACAGGCGGGCGACGGCAACGAGAAGCCAGTACGCCGCGCACAGCGTAATGGTGGCGTAGAAGATGATCTTGGCTTGACCGTACACGGAACCCAGGGTGCCGGGCTTGAGGGGTGTAGTCTCGATGTCGACACAGAGCAGCTCATTGCTGAACGGGTCCACGGCACGGACGCGCGTCTGCAGGGTGGAGAGCTCACGACTCTTGGTGAGGGGCGCATAAGTGGAAAAGGCGAATGGACCGGCTGGGATGGGACAATACAACCCCGTGGTGTTGTCCGGTGAAGGTAAGGGGGATGGGGGACGTAGGGTTTGGCAGAAGAACGAGATGTTATTGCGAATGTTGAATGTTAGAATATTGGTAGTAGAGAACAATGTGGCTAAAAAGATTTGCGTTTGAGCTCGGGGGAGAGCACACGGGATATACGGAAAGGTGGCAATGACACGCACCCAAGTCCGAGCTGGTATTGGCTGTTCCCTCGATCGGTTGAGGAGATTCACCGAGTAAGGTGATATTCAAGTGCCTGCCTAGAGATGGTGATGTGGTTATCTGAGCGTATACGGTGGAGATATTGAGTTTGAGGGCGGCATTGCCAGAGAAGCAGTCACTGAAGTGTGGGATGGCCACTTGGGCTGCCGCGGTTGTGAATAGAAAGGCAAATAGGGAGAGGAAGAATAAGAAAAGAGAGGGACGATGAGGAGAAGACATGATGAGCGAGATGAAGTCGTTCGGTCGGGGTTGGGACAAAAGAGAGAAAGAGAGAGGACAAGCAAGAGTCCGTGTTCCCTTATTACGTCACAAATTTGACATTTACATTTATGGTCAGAAAATGCGAGTCACACTGATCACTGATCGTCTACCCAGTCTCCTCCTCTACGCACTCGTTCCATATAATCACTCACCCACCCTGGTCGACGAGCATCCTCCCCTCTTAAACGCCCCAGAGTCTCATTCGCCTGTCCGTCACCGTTGCCCTCACTCGGTGCTGGCGTACCCAACGCATTCAGCTCTGTGCGTACTCGACCCTCCCGATGTCTAAGAATCGCACGCCGACGATCCCATACCGCCGGATGCGCCGTCAACACTAGCAACTCTACAAATGTCTTGATCCGATGTCCAACTGTCGGCGGTGCCAATGCCGCTGGATGCGAATCCAACGCGCTCGTTTCTTCTCGCAGATTGACACTTGCGAGCGTATCCATGAGCGTTTCGCTCACTGGGCGCTGGCGCTGAATGGGGGCCCGATGTGGCGGTGCCGGAGGTGCCCGGGGCGGTGCATTAGGGACTAGGGCGGGTGCTGCTTCCGGAGGACGCATGCGAGCATCATCCGCGAGATTGGCCCGTAGACGAGGAATCGCATTCCGGATCGTATTCCACGTTTCGTACAGTAGCCACGCGGCCACGATAATCCCAAACACCGGTTTTTGGAACGGCGAGAAAAAGTAGAGCAGAAAGAGTGTTCGCAGAGTAAGCATCAATAAAGGCCCCACAAGTGCACGCATCGGCACAGCTCGAAGCTCAGCAATCATGGCATTCTCTTGGCGAACACGAAGCGGGGGAAGGCCGATCTGCTGCAAGTGCGCGTTGACATGAACGGGAAGGTGCGTGTTCGCCAGTGGAGGCCGGGGCATCGAATACGCCGATGCAGACGGAAGAGGCATCGAGAACAGCGCAAACGTGTGTTCCAAAACACGAAGAGCATACGCTTGTAACGGTGTAGGTGTCCTGGATGGATCAACGAGCCGGAGATAATCCTCGCCACTGCAGCACAGATGAGAATCTGAGGTATTGAAGAGATAGCGATACCCACTCAATCGTCACTTGTTCATACTTGATCCCTGCGGACTCATCCTCTGCAGGAGGGTATTCATCATCGAAGACGGATGGCCATGCATATCCCCACTGGGTCATCAATTGCTTGGCCATGATTTTCGACTCGACAAGGCCAGTCGGAGGGTCTTCGATCACGGGACCCGATCTCAGGATGGACGCCGCACTGACGTGTTGATAAGCGATATAGTTGATGAACCCAACCGATATCGGGGCCAGACCCGGGACGGACGTAGGCGCTGGAAGGGCCGCAGGTGGAGGTGCACCTTGGCCGGGTTGCGCCTGTCGAGGGATAGGGCCAGGTTGTGGAATGGATGGCGGCGGTTGGGAAGTAGCAAAATAACCCCCTGAGCCATGGCCGGTGGTTGGTGGGGGAGCACGGGCTCCAGACACAATGGTTACAGGTACCGCTGGACCAGCGTTGGCCGAAACCGTGGCAACGCTAGGGGGTGCGCTGGCCCAGGCCGATGGGTGGACTGAAAGATGCACAACGGGCAAATCATTCTGCGACTATCCACCCAATAACCGACGATAACAGATACCCATGAGCTAGGGACAGAAGCTCCTGGTTGGTTGGGGGACACGACGCACCTTCCAGATATCGAGCACCTTCTCGTCGTCACCCAAGAATCTTCCTCGCCAGATCAGGCGCTGACCGTGTACACGTGGGTTTCCTGCGCAGACTTTTTCTATTTCGCGCTTGACATCATCAATGGTTCCAATAGAGGGGACAGAGATTTGAAACGAGTGAGAATAAGTGGGGAGCTCGACGCGGATGGGCAAAGACATGAAATGAAAGGTCAAAGTGAGTGATGATGGCGCTTGCGCTGACTCTCAACGCCGAACGCCGCGCAATACGTGTACAAATGAGTCACGTGAAGGGTACAACTGGCTATACATAACTTAACTATAAAACTATATTTGAACGAATAGTATGAGACTATGACTCCAGAACTCCATTGTTGGAATCTGTCGGGGCAAATGGGCACAATCATGTGCACCAGCCATTAGCATTGGTAATCATACTTCCATCCTACATCTGGGGATCTGTAGTATATAGTGAATGCTCTTGAATAGAGTGGGTGTTCCACATCCAACCTCCACATGCACTCATCACAAGAGTTAGTTCTATCCTCAATCAATTACTTCTATTCACTACAGGTTATGGGCCCTGTGGCCTGTAACTAATCCCCTCATTCTTATCCTATGCACATGCTCTCCAAGTAAGCAATAAACCATTGTTCAATAGCTAGCCCCTATTCTCCAATATGCCTCATATTGAAGAAATCAAAGATGAACAGTCATCTATTCACATGGATGATGAATAGATGACAATGAAGAAACTAAGTTATGATACTCTCCATTGTAAATCTCATCACTGTTAGTATTCTCACTCATATCCTCAGCAGTAAGGGATTTACAATGGAGAGTATCTGACATAACAGATGGTAATTAATAAAGATGTTGTGCCAATGGATGATGTGCAATGTGGTACTATACCAGATAGTATGGATGTCCATTTCTGTGGAGCTAGGGGACAGTCAAAGTTATGACTCATAACTTTGACTGTCCCCTAGCTCCACAGAAATGGACATCATGATCCATACTATCTGTATGACTGGATGGCTGATTCTGGTACCACATTGCACATCATCCATCAGCACAATGTCTTTATTAATTACCATCTGTTATGTCCAACTCATGAGGGGTCACCATCAGATGGGTTGCTTGAACTTGAAACCATCCTGGCAGCTCTGTCTTGTCCCACTGTCTGTGGACTTGGTGATATTCTCTCACCATCGCCCCATTCTCGATGCGTGTTCTATTACTTGTATTGTCATTCAGGACACTCCTTTTGGCAGGGACGATACAACGACGATTCACCTTGTGTTATTTCCTTGTAGCACATTCATTTCCAGGCAAAACAACTGCTGCTGCGAAGATGAATTGCGTTGTCAATGGCCGAGATGACAAGAGCAAGGTTTGCAGGCGCAGACAATACAAAGATCGGGTGGGCGCTTCTGACCGTCATTTAAACTACATTGAACGCACATCGTCGTAAGTGTGAGTTCAAGACTGCGAGTTGTGGTCTTTGGGAGAGAGGTTTGGCTTGGCAAAGAGGAAGAAGTGACTGTTAAACGAATTTGCCGACAGGATTCTTTTCTAGGTAGAAATAATACAGGAATGGGAACTGATCCCACTAGGCAAGAGGAACCTCGAGTGTTCGCCTTTCCCTCGAACTTTGGTGGGCAAGTTCGATGATCTCTATCACAGATGCCGATTCCTCCCACTTGACATCCTGTTCTGCCCCATCCCGGATGACGACTGCGAGATTACGGAACAGGTTGATATATCCACACCGCTCAGCCGAAGGCCACCTGCGATCTCCACTGAGCCAAGACATCGGGTTCCCAAAAATGACGCTCACCGGGACTTGGAAATGGATCCATCAGCTGTCAGATTTTCCACTGTGCCCCACATATCCTCAGGCTCGGCACCAAACCCATCTGCATAGATCCCATTCGGTTCTGGGAGGGCCCCGAGTTGAGCTTCCTGTGTGTCGATGCCGTACTTGATATACGTCCCTTTGGTCCCCCGAACTTTGTAACGCAGTTGGGGAGAGCGGACGGAAAGTATATGCGCACGCAGTATCACAGTGAAAGGTTGTGGGGATACTGTGCCTGTCGGGTACCGGAGAATGATGGTGAACTATGCAATAAGTTGTGAGAGCTGCCTCGCGCTGAACCAGACAAACACACGCTGTCATCGACGTCAGGGTCTCCGATGTTCCTCGCGTTCTCGATTAAGGCGGTAATAGACTTGGGACGTCCAAAGAGTGCCAAAGTCTGATCTATGAGGTGGGATCCAAGGTCGTAAGTTTGGCCACAGGCTGGCC
>Ga0307510_10002271_pt1 | contig 21680 bp, 16 predicted proteins | sample 12_EM_MG_FD_207224 | JGI IMG/M metagenome (GOLD analysis project Ga0307510, IMG submission 207224) | Populus trichocarpa ectomycorrhiza microbial communities from riparian zone in the Pacific Northwest, United States - 12_EM | ecosystem: Host-associated > Plants > Roots > Unclassified | place...
TGCAGTCTGCCCTGTACGAACGTTGAAGTGTGATCCCTGCCCAATAAACCGAACAGCGCCGTGCATCTCATAGATCCACCGAGTCTGGGACAGCCCCCCGGTCATGCCCTTTAGCTCGACAGTGCTCCCATCGCCATCTGCAACCACTTCGAAGTCATCGGGTACGGCCACCAAGCAGGCGTCCTCTGGAACGCGACAACCTCCGACGCCTGCGAGCGCAAGCCCAGTATCGCGCGCAGCGAACACCCAGGGCTGAGCCGAATCCAGTGCGAATGCACCGGGCACTTCCACAGGAACATGTAGATCCTCACCCAAGCAGCGAAGCACCAGAAGGTGCTCCGCAAGGGCGGGATCTCCTTGAACTCGTCGCGTCCGTCCCGAAAGGATGGCGGTGGGCTCACTGCCGCCCAGAAGCTGCCGCCCTTCGCCCAGCGATACCCGCTCGCTGCCGAGCAGGTCAAGCGAGAAGGACTGCGGAAGTGCGTCAGAACTCAGGCCGATGGAAGACGACAGTGCAGCTACCGTGATGCTTCCAGGCATCTCCGCCGTCATGGCTAGTTCGTAGGTCTCTCCATCGTCACCCAGGTGCAGCGCGCGGGTCGCGACGACCGGAAAGGAGGTAACGGGGGCGTACTCCTTGGCTGCTTCCTTGACCAGTCCGACCAGCAGAGGCTCAGCCGAGTTGTCGTCTACGGCAATAGGGAAGCGGTCGCGCCAGTTCGGTTGGCGCCTGTCGAGCACCTCGACCGGATTGGCAACACCGGCAAGCTGGCACTCTTGACGGAGCGACAGCACAGTCACCACCACCGATGCCAGGAGCCGGTAGATGTCTTCGTCCCGAAGGTGCTGCACCAGTTCGAGCTGATGCGCGTCGAAGAAGCTTTCCAGGCGATTGGAGTCCCAGCCGTAGAGCTGAGCTTGCCTCATCGCGCGGATAAGCAGCCTGGTGATGGATCCATCACCACGTGCGATCAACTGCAGTGGCAGGCCACCGTGGGCGACGATCGCGCCAAGATACTTCTTGCCCTGGCCTCCAGGTCGATGGCCCCATGCTCTGAGCCCTCGCTCGACGGCCGCTGTGCGTTCAAGGACGTCAAGTGAAAAGAGCTGGCCAAGCGACTGAAGGATGTGCATCCAACGCCATGGTCCGCCGTTGTAGGCACGCCGCCACCACTCCGACGAATACAACACAAAACAGGCGCATTCCGGCGCTGAACGCAGTGTCCATGGCGCTCCGTTCAGACGCTCAAGCGTACGTGCCAAGAGCGCCTGCAACGACAAGTACTCCGCCTTCGTAGCGCGATAGCCGAACAGCATCTCGCCGTTCGGGCGCGACAGACCTCGCTTGCCCAGAAAAGTCTCAACCCAATCTGCGTACTCCTGCAATCTCAGCTCCCCCGATTTGCTTAAGGGCCACTTCCTTGCCGGCGGCCTCTCACCTATCGACACTGCATGCTTCGTTCGGCACCGGCTTGGTACCGCATCGAGGCAGCCGCACATCCCACGAGTCCATCTGCATCGTCATCAACTCAGACCTGAAGGCGCCTTCGCTTTCGCGGATCTCCCGCGGAAAACTCGACCCGTATGTCATCCGCATCGTCCGGAGTCAGCACGGTCCATCTTGTTTCATCCGCCTTAGTCGATGTGTCGAATCCGTAAGGCACTGAGATGCCCATCAGGTTCGAAACGAGGTACCTGTCGTGAAACTCATCCCATATGAAGACCTCAATAGTCAGCGTGCGAAGTAGTGGATCCGCGTCGATCGCTCGCTTGATCCGTCGGCGCCACTCATCAGCTGGAATCAGCTGACTTCCAGGCCCGGTTACTCGGAGTTGTCTATGAAGTTCAACGCTTGCGTCCGGACGAACGCGAGCTACTTCCTGCAGTAGACCAACGAAGTCTCGATAGTTGGGCGCCTCAAGATCCAGGTATGGATCAATGAACATGAGCGACCTGCTGTGCTTGAACAGCGGCCGAAGAAGGTTCACGTAATCAACCAGGGTTCTCCTGACCTTGGCCGAACAGCCGCCGCCGGCGAATGGCTCACAGAATGGAAGCTTGGAGATCCCTTTGGGCAATTGCTGGTAGGCCGCTGCGGAAACGGCAGCTCCAAACGAGTCCGTGCCGAAGAACTGACTGAGCAGGGGTTCAGCTTGGTGAGAGGCAAACGCCTCGGTGAGCCATGAGATTTCGTCGGCAGGTTGAGCTGCCACTCGTCTTGTGGCCGGCACGACGCGCCCGTTCTTCTGGATCTTGAGAAGAACTTCGCGAGACCGTGGGTGCAATCCTTCAGTTGTGCTCATCACGGTCTGGAGCCATGCGCCTCCCGCAAGATCTCGGACCACACCACCTCGCTCAAGTCCCTTGCGAAGCGTGTTCAGCGCGAGGTGTCCGTGGTCCTCGGCGGGGTGGAACACGCCGTCGGCAGTTGTGAGCCCATACGCCGATGCAAGCAGAATGTCTGGACTGAAGGCGAATTCGCGAAGCATGATCAGAACGTCTCCCGGAGTGACTCTTCAAAGAGTCCCTTGGGCCACGGTTTAACGAACTCTCCGCGTCGATTCATCTGCATGCGGGTGACTGTCACCCCCTGACCCTCGTTTTGAAGCAGGCAAACAGCCACGTCTTCCGCTTGCGCGGGAGTAAGACCAGCCGGAAGCTCACCATCTTGAGTCTGCCGAACTCGCTTCATCATTCGCAGCAGCATGGCTTCGCTGTGCGTTTCGATGAGAAAGTTCTTCCGATACTCACGGGAGGCTTCAAGGAAAAGATCACCGAGCCCCACTTGAACACGTGGGTGAATGTGAAGTTCGGGCTGCTCAACAAGCAACAAGTCGCTCGATCGATCAAGCGCGGCGACAACCACGGGAATCAATTGCGAAAGGCCCACACCTACATCGTGGGGTGTGACCTGCACGCCATTCAGCGAATCCTGCAACAGCACCCGCCTGGTCATAGGCAGCGCTTCCAGTTCCACGGGCGGGATGGTGGCGTCGCCGCCCAACAGCGCGGCCAGGACATCTTCGGGAACTTCCCTAGCAATGATCCGATTCAGGCCATACCCCGTACCAAGACGGTCAGGCTTCATAAGCCAGTCGCTGACTTCTTGAAGTTGAGCCTCACTGCATTCGTGCAGGCGCTGCCACGCTGCCAGTCCACCGTACCAGTCAGTCTCTCTCGCATGGCTGTCTAGCGCCAGTCGCCGGGGAGGGATCGATCGCAGTGGTCCAACTGCGCGCGCCGTTCCGAGTAGATTTCGCAGGATCTCCAGCGGCCCAACTGTCAGTTCAGATAGGACTTGAGGGCTAATGACATCGGCTTCGTCCCCTTCTTCCTCTTCGCCTTCGCTCTCATCCGAGTCATCGGAGTCGCCCAATCTTGAGACCACCTTTCCCCACTGCGGAAGCCCACTGCGAAAGCCCATGAGTTGGTAAGTCATCAGATCCCGGTGAGCACGCTGTGATCTGTACTCTTCGAGCTTCTCCGCCCTCTGCTGCTCCTCCTGCTCTTCCTGCTCAGGGTCGGGGAGGGGCTCGCGCGCGGCAGCTTCTGCTTGGCTGATAGGTATGAGCTTTCGAAGTATGAGCGGCGACCCTGGCGACAAATCGTCAGTCGCATCCTCTATGGACTGCGCAAGCGACTCAAGCAGCGGATGTCGAAGGTTCACGAAGGCCATTCGCGTTCGTGCGTCTGAATCTTTGACCTCGTCGGGCATGACCAACGCGATGTCTTCTCCGTTGAAGCTCACCAGGTAGTAGTCGAGACGAGCAGATCGGTCTCGGTTGTCTGCGCTGAAGCCGAACTCGACGTATGCCGAACGAACCTCGTCGCTGATGGAAAGATTGGTGGTCGCACCGTACTCCGGCAGATCGATCGAGGATAGGTTGAGGTCGTAGCCCAAGACCATTCGTCGGCCTGGCGCGTGCTTGTGCAAGAGGTTGAGAAATCCGCCCAGATCGATGTCATCAGCGGCAAAGGGCGAGCCGGACGGATCTAGGTCATGGTTCTCCAGGACACTCCTCATGAAGTGCAAGGCATGCAGTACAGAGCTCTTGCCAGCGCTGTTTACGCCGAACAGAAGGGTGACCGGCTTGATGGGAATATCAATCGGTCCTTCGATGCCTTTGAAATTCTGGATACGAAGGCCGGTCAGCATGTCACGCTCTCCTCCGATGTCAGCTCGTCGCCGAAGTAGCGATCCGCGAGTGCTGACTTCAGCTGCTCTAGCTCATCCAGGAAAACACGAAACTTCCCAACCCGTCTGCGTGTTTCCTCGACGATTCGCGCATAGCGATCTTGAAGTTCGACTGGCGGGATGAGAATCGGTATGTCCTGCATTTCCTGAGCATTGATGTTGGCCATTCCCACGATGCTCTTGGCGCGCGCCTCGAGCGTTCGTTTGCCGTGTACAGAGTTCAGATAGCCGGAGACGTAGTACGGATTGCCGCGTTGGTTCATGCGAACGCGCACCAAGTAGCCGGCAATGGCCATCGGTTCATCAAGTTCGTAAACCGCCGTCTTGCCGACCAACTCCTTGCTGTTGGTTCGATTGAAGAGCAGGTCGCCCTTACGGGCTAGATACTTGTCTTGCGTTCGGGCGTCCAAGTCCACGTACTTCAACGCAGTCAGGTCCCAACCGCCTTGGTACGTTATGTTCCCCATTCGAAGTATTGGGAATCGACCTGACTCCTCGTTTGCCTTTTCCGAGGTGCCATAGTCCGCGCTTGCAACTAGGTCCCGAATAGTGCCCTTTGGAAATCCCTTTCGATTCATTGTTGGGTCGCCGAACAGGTCGATGTAGACGGCTTTGAGGAACTCGTCGGCGAGTCGGATGACTTCCCGGCGTTTGCGGCGCAGGCATTCGGACTTGCCTAGGATGCTGGCGATCCGCTTCTGATCGAGTGGCTCGGGAACCGCGATTGGCAGATCTAGGAACCGTGGAACGGACAGGTTCGAGATGTTGGTAGTTTGTCGACCGCATGCTCGTACAGCGGCCTGAATCGGATCAGAAGCGAGCCACCTGTACAGATACTCAGGGTCAATCTCATCTGGCTTGGCACGGACAATGGCAATAAACCCACCGGCGGTTGCCCTGTACGGGAGCTCCGGTACTTGAGCCACTTTGCCGACCAGGTTCCAGCTGTTAGCACTAGAGATGAGGATGTCCCCTTTTCGAATGAATAGTTCGTCACGTCTGACAAAGGAGCCCGGCACAGCTATGACATCATCGACTTCCAACTTTTCCTGAATGTTCTTCGTCCTCATGCAGATGACCGCATCGCGCGCGTCTGCATTCACAAGATCCTCTGGCTTAAACGTAATCCCCCGAATGAATTCGGCGACATCACCTAGCCTCTTTGGCCGAGCGCTCAAAGCAGTTCCTTCAGCGCTATCGCCTCTTGGAGGATGTCGCGCTCGAGTTGGATCAGGCGCTCGAGGATGTCTATGGGCTTGTCGTGCTCAGTCTCCACGTTGCGAGTCTTCTTATACCTGCCGAGAGACAAGTCGTAGCCATTGCCCTGGATTTCTTCAGCGAACACCTCGAAAGCTGGAGCTGTTCGATCGGCGAGTACGTCCGTGCCACCGCACCACTGCCGGTACTTCGCCAGAACGTCCGGTAAGTCTCCCTTACCCTCTCCAATCCTGGTGCGCTTGTCGTCCAGCGTGAAACCGTCTGACTGCACGTCGTAGAAGAACACCTTCTCGGTCTTGCCGCCCTTGGCAAAGATGATGATGGCCGTGGAGACCCCTGCGTAGGGTCTGAATACGCCCGAAGGCAGTGAGATCACTGCCTCAAGCTGGTTGTTCTCGAGCAGGTGCTGGCGAAGTTGAACGTGTGCCTTGCTGGAGCCGAAGAGCACTCCGTCCGGCACGATGGTGGCGCTGCGTCCACCCACCTTCAACATCCGCAGAATGAGCGCGATGAACAGCAGTTCGGTCTTCTTAGTCTTGACCGCGCGCAGCAAGTCCGGCGCCACATCCTGTTCATCCAAACTGCCCTTGAACGGCGGATTGGCAAGGATCAGGTCGAAGGCGTTTTTCGAGGTTCTTGGCTGACGCTCTTCGAAGCTCTGGCTCAGTGTGTCTTGGTAGTGCACGTCCGGCTCGGAGACACCGTGCATCACCAGGTTCATCGTGGCAATGCGTAGCATGGTTGCGTCGAAGTCGAACGCGTGGAACATGTCGGTGTCAATGTGGTGGCGATGCCCCTCGAGCAGGTCGCCGCTGTAAGTGATTTGCTCCTCGCCGTCGAGGACCTCCACGTGCCGTCCGGCTTGGCTGGTGTGCTGGCGCAGAAGGTATTCGTAGGTCTCGACCAGGAAGCCTGCCGTGCCGCAGGCCGGGTCGCAGATTCGATCGGTGGGTTGCGGCTGCATCAGCTCCACCATCAACCGGATGATGTGGCGCGGCGTGCGGAACTGGCCGTTGATGCCCGCCGTGGTGAGCTTGCTCAGCAAGTATTCGTAGAGGTCGCCCTTGGTGTCCCCACGCTCAAGCGGCAGGTCCTGCACCGCGTTGACGGCCTTCACCAGCAGCGAAGGCTTCTGGATCATCAGTTGGGCGTCCTTCATGAACGCGGCGAACTGGCTGCCGCCGCCCGTACTGCGTTCGGCCAATCGGCGGAAGTGCGGGAATACGCGGTCGCGCACGTGGGGCAGCATCTGTTCGGCGCCGTAATGGCGCCAGGTTCCCCAGCGACAGTCGTCGTCGTCTTTGCCGAAACGGCTGAGGTGCTGCTTGCCCGATACGGACCCGCGCTTCTCGTCCTTGCGCTCCTGCATGTCCAGCAGGCGGCTGTACATCAGAAACGTGATCTGTTCGATGACGGTGAGCGGGTTGGTGATGCCACCCGTCCAGAACTCGGTCCAGAGGCTGTCGATGCGGTTCTTGAGGTCGCCGGTGATCATGGGTTCAGGTCAGTCTTTCAGGTGGTGAGTGGCACGACGATAGGTTCGCCGAAACTGCGCACCAGGCGCACCACTTCATCGAGCTGTTTGTCGTTGGGGAAAATGCCGCCCAGGCCTTCGGCATGGACGGTGGTGAACGGCGCCTCGAAGAGCTTTTCTGGCGTGAGGGCACCGTACTGGCGGATGTGCTCTTTCAGCAGCGCCAGGAAGCGCAGCTGCTGGCTGTTGAGCGCGTGCGTCTGCGCGAAGGCGGTGAACCGCGCTTCGACTGCCTCGTGGTCGTGCCCGACGATGCTGCGAAGGATGTGCGCCAGCGGCACGGCGGTGTCGGGGAAGAATTCGCGCAGCGTTGCCAGATTCACATCGGGATTCAGTGTGTGAAGCAGGCTGTTCAGGCGGTCCAGCTCTTCGTCGGTGACCGGCTCGCCATGGCGGATCTTCTTGAGCACCGGGTCGGTGTCGAACAGCGGCTCAAGAACGGACTGCACGGCCTTGCGATAGATGCCGTAGTCAACCGACTTGATCCGCGTCGGGCGGATCGTGACCTCGATGTCCCCGGTGTCTTCGCGGATGTCTAGGCGCGTGACCAGCGGCAGTGGCGGTGGCGCGCTAGGCGGCTCGGCCAGGTGGATGACGTCGCGCAGAGCGTCTCGCATGGAATCGAGCGTGGCAAAGTCTGCTGCCTGCCAGAAGGCGTCGGACCGCAGCGCCTTGAGCTCGGCGGCCTTGGCGCGCACCGGGTTTAGGTGCGGGGGCAGGCGGTCTAGCCAGGCGACCACATCGGACCGGTGTGGGTTGGCTAAGCCGGGCGCTTCGATGGCAGCTGTTTGGGCCTTGCACAGCAGCAGATCCCACCGCAGCGCATCGCCCTGACCGCGCACGTCGAGTGAACTCATGAGTGGCGCCACTGACTCCGCCAGGATCTGCCGGGTGATCGGGGCGAACTGGTGTACGAGCTTGGCATCGCGCGCTTGCTGAACGGCCTGCCAGCGTTCGCGTACGGCGATGGCGCCGTCAGGAAGAGCCGCAGCATCCTTCTGCAGCAGAACGGCGAGTGCGTCGAAAGCCGGGATGTCCGAGCGAGCCAGAGCCCTCGCGGCGAGGTCGATGCGCGCCTCGTAACGTCGCTGGGTCAGGGGTTTGGCGATCGACGGCTCGCTCTCTTCGGCATTCAGGTCGTGGAAGGCGAAGTTGCCCCAGTGATCGAAGATCAGAAACTCGGTCTTGTCCAGACTGGGCCCGAACAGGTTCTTGCACAGGCGCGTGCCGCGGCCGATCATTTGCCAGAACTTGACCTTGCTCTTCACCGGCTTGGCGAAGACGAGGTTCACGACCTCGGGGACGTCGATGCCCGTGTCAAGCATGTCTACCGAGATGGCGATGCGCAGTTCGTTGTTGCCCTTGAACTGGTCGATCAGGTCTTCTGCGCGCGGCTCCTGCGAATGGATGACGCGGCAGAGCTTCCCGGCGAATTGCGGGTACATCTCGTCGAACAGGCCGGACAACAGTCGGGCGTGGTCGATGTTGCGGGCGAAGACGATGGTCTTGCCAGGCAGTTGACCCTCGGCATCACGGATGCCGTTGTCCATCAGGTTGCGCAGGATGATGCGGTTGGTGTCCTTGTTGAAGACTGCGTCATCGATCTCCTTCGCGTCGAACTCCAGCGTGTTGGGATCGATGCCCTGGTCTTCCAGCGCGGCGATCTGCTCGTCGGTGAGGTGCTTGGCCTTGATGCCGTCGCGCAAGAACTTGGTGGTGTGCGCGACCACCTTGAAAGGCACGAGATTCCGGTCCGCGATGGCCTGCTCTAGAGGGTAGTTGGCGGTTGGCAGCTTGTAGTCACAGCCGAACAGCTGGCAGGTGCTGCGGCTGACCATCTCCACCGGCGTCGCAGTCAGACCGATCTGCAGGGCGTCGAAGTACTTGAACAGGTCGCCGTACAGGTTGTAGATCGACCGATGCGACTCGTCCGCGATGACCAGATCGAAGAATCCGACGTCGAAGTCTTCGTAATCGTTGATCAGACCTTGGTAGATGCCGACGTAGATGCGCGCGTCGAGCTTGCCGATGTCATTGGCTTGACCAATGACGTACAGCGGTTCGTCCAGGAAGTCGTTGAACGCGTTCCTGGCCTGCTTGCGCAGTTCCTTGCGATCGCAGAGGAAAAGCACGCGCTTGGCCCAGCGCGCTTCGATCAAGAGCTTGGCCAGCGAGATGGCCACGCGTGTCTTCCCCGTGCCGGTGGCCTGCACGATCAGGGCTTTGCGGTGTCGAGCCGTGAAGCGCTCGGCCACGCGGGTGATCGACTCGATCTGGTAGAGACGCCCGGCAATCACCGGGTCAGGCCGAACCTTCGCCAGATCCAGCCGCTCCCGACGTTGGAACCCCACGCGGTATTGCAGAGAGTCCTTGGACATAAAGCCGTAGACCGAACGCGGCGGGTAGCCGGCGGCGTCGCCCCACAGCCAGATGTCATGGCCGTTGGTGAAGAAGATCATCGGCCGCTGTCCGTGCATTTTCTCTAGGCCGTCGGCATACAGCTCCGCTTGTCGCTGGCCCTGTCGGGCGTCGACGGTGGTCTTCTTGGCCTCGACAACGGCCAAAGGCTTGCCGTTGTCGTCCCAAAGCACGTAATCGCAGTAGCCGACCGTGCTGGTGGTCGGCTGGTGCAGTACCTCGACCTCTTGGCCGACTGAGTCGTTGCTTGCCGTGCCGGCAGGCACATCCCAGCCTGCGAGCCGCAAGTCGCGGTCGATCAGCCACTTGCGGGTGTTGTCCTCCGTGAAGTGGAGCTGCGCAGCAACAGAAGCGGAGGCCTGCTCTTGCAGTGCCAGCACCTCGGGCGGCGGGTCGGCCTGCGGTTGCGCGGTGGGCTTGGCAGCCTTCTCTGCGGCCCGCAGATCTGCAAGTTCTTGAAGCGCCTGCGTGAGGCGTTCTTCCTTCAGGGCATTTTCTTCAGCCAAGGCCTTGGCTTTGCGCTTGATCTCGGCCTTGCTGTCAATGCCTTCGGCCGGCGGGTCCTTGAACTCGACGAAGTCAGCGGGCTTGCCGGCCAAGAATGTGACGTGCAGCCATCGTGCGAGCTGCCAGGCCTCGCGAACACAGCGGACGGCGTCTGCGGCTTGGACGCCTTCGCCATGCGCGGCGCGGTTGCCGAGCTTGCGCAAGAGGTGAAGCTTGTCCAGAACCAGGTCGGTGGCGACCATCCGAAAGCTGCTGTTGTTCAGCAGGTCCACGAAGTTGGACTGTGGCGCCCTGACCAGCTTCTGCGCAGAGTAGATGTGATCGACCACGCGCTCGGCGAAGTTGCGCAGTTTCACCAGCGAACTCTCGGGATCCGTATGAGCGTAGTGCTCCGCGTACCCGCCCATGTTGGCGAGATCGGGGAACACCGCGCGCAGCGGTTCAAAGTTCAGCGATCGAAGATCCTGCATCCACATCTGACTGGCGTTCGCGTCGGGCATACAGCCTCTGTTTGCGAAAACCTTGCCAGCCTCCCTAGTCGGTGGATTCGACGCCGAGGCGCTTCATCCAGTTGCCAAAGGTTTGGTAGTTCGGGAAGCCGAGCAACTCGGCCGCCACCGTTTTCCGGTCCCCCGACTGCTTCAGCGCCCGGGCGACGTAGTCTCGCGCAACTTCATCCAAAAGTCCTTTTAGATCAAAGCCTTGCGTCAGAGGCCGCCCCAGCACCGAGTCGCCTTGACGCTGGATCTGGAGCAAGGCGGCTCGGGCGTCGTCGGCGCTGATCGAGCTGCTTTGCGACCAGATGGATGCTCGGACGAGCGTGTGATACAGCTCGCGGACGTTGCCGGGCCACCCATAGGAAACCAGAACCTTCTTGGCGCCCTCAGAAAGTTTCTTCTCTTGGGCTTCCGGTCGCCCCTTGGCGTCGGCGTTAATCTGGGCCAAGAAGTGATCGATGAGGGCCAGCACGTCGCGGTCACGCTCCCGAAGCGGCGGCAAGCGCAGGATGCCCACCGCCAGGCGATGGAAGAGGTCTTCACGGAAACGGCCGGATGCAACGTCTGCCGCCAAGTCGCGGTGCGTGGCTGCGATGACCCGGACGTCCACCTTGACAGGCTTGGAGGCGCCAAGGGGCGTGAGCTCTCCCGTTTGCAGGGCGCGAAGCAGCCTGACTTGGCAATCAAGTGGCAGATCGCCCACCTCGTCCAAGAAGAGCGTGCCTCCGGACGCCTCCTGGAAGTGCCCCTTGCGCTCGGCGACCGCACCAGTGAAGGCGCCCCGCTTGTGGCCGAAGAGTTCTGAACTGGCGAGCTCCGGGGCGATCGCGCCGCAGTTGACGGGGACGAACACCTTGTCGGATCGTGGGCTTGCAGCGTGAATCGCCTCGGCGAAGAGTTCCTTGCCCGTCCCGGTCTCACCAAGGACCAACACCGGCACGTCCAAGATCGCGATGCGACGGGCCAGGTCGATCTGCTGCCGAACCGAGGCGCTCTGGTGAATGATCTTGCTGAACTCTGGCGCGACCTCCTTCGCGCCGTCGGTCAGCCTAGCAATGCGATCGCCGGTGCGCTGCAGGAACTCCGGAAGGAAGTCGCTGGCGAGGTCGAAGAAGAAATTGACCGGCTCAAGCCCCCGCTCGCGGGAGGTCTGGATCAGGCGAGCCGGAAAGCGAGTCTTGGCCAGAATGATCCAGATGGCCGCCATGGCAGGAGTGCCCGGGCTCAGATGGAACGTCAGCTCGACATCGTCCCGCGGCAGCCCTGCGCTCTTGAGGTTGGCTGACACCTCGGTGTAGATGCCCGCATAGTCGATCGGGCTGTCGAGGTCGACGCTGTACAGGTCGACTTGCTTCGGGGCGTAGCCTGCAGTTTTCTCAAGCCACGAGCAATACCTCTTGCTGCGGGCGAAGTCGTAGTTCGTGAGCAAGTAGACGCGGCTATACCGCGTTTCACCGACGAGCGCGGTCGCAATGGGGCCCAGGTCTTTGCCCAGCTTCCCCTCGGCCGCCTCGTGATCGGTCTTGCCGACCCAGGCGACCAGCCATAACTCCTTGCGCATGAGCGCATCATAAGGTTGATCCCAGTAGCCATAAGAATTCTTCTGCACTTCGGCGCCGATCGAGCTGGCACCCCGTTACCTTCCTCCCCTACCTGCCAAGAACCTCGAACAGCGCGGTCCGCGTGAGCGGTAGGCGGTCCAACTTGAACAACTTGGCCTTGAGCTCCGGCAATCGTTGGTAGACCTGAAAGAGCCTGAGCCGCCGCTCGGGCGCGGCTTCGTGCAGCTCTAGCGCGACGCGTCGTACCAAATCAGACAGGTGCCGGTCTCGCAGGTCCCAATCGACCCGAGCCTGGGGGCTGCGGATCGCCTTGTCCATTGCGTCTGCCTGCTCTGTCAGCCAGTCGCGGTCATTTCGGTAGAGCCACGCGTAGGCGGCAGGTTCGGCCATTCGCGCTGCCTTCACTCCGGAATGTGGGTTGGCGGCGGTGGAGCGCAGCCACCGACGTCGACTCTGCCGTCTGACGTTTGCGAACTGCGCGTCCTTCCAAGCTTGATGCAATCCGACCTCGCTCCTCAACAGGGTGGTGATGGTCTGCACGGAGACACAGCCCACCGTCGCAGCTCTTGCCTTACTCGCACCGCGCCGGAGTAGGCGAATCAGTGCGTCACGGACGCTGCGCTTCAAGATCTTCGGACGTCGCTGCGTCGCGACACCCTGACTAGCTGCCCAGACGATGCCGGTAGTTGTGTCTATGCCGATCTCGCGCGCTGCGCGCGAGACCGAAAATCCCGCGGTCAGGAGCGCAAGAAGTTGACCTTCGAGCTCCTCACGCTCGTCTGCGATGGGGGCTGGCTTTGCGGAAAGATCCTCCGCTTCAACCGCGCTGCTTTCGCGCTTGGCGGTCGCGTACTGCTCCAGAAACTCGTCGGTGGAATCGAACAGCCAGGTCGCAAGCGATAGGTGCCGAATGGGATGTATTCCTGACCGTGCCGGACCGATCAGCCGCGCTATCTCGGCAGATGCTGAGGCGCTGGATGAAGGCAGGCTGCCAAGCTGTTCGAGGATTCCTAGTGGCTCCAGAAACGATGCATAGCGTTTGCCAGCTTCTTTATGTCTCAGGCGGCGTCCCGTGGTGCCGAGCAAACCTCGATCTCGCAGGGCCCGTCGGTATGTCGCAGGCAGCACCTCGGGTGACAGCGCCAGCTTTGCGCGCGAGACCAGTTCAGTGACCATTTCCGCCAATGAGAAGGTAGTCCTTGGGGGGACGGAGTCGTCGACGGACGGAAATTGCGAATGCGAGGGCAAGATCCAGTGAAATCTGGATACGCCCGTCGCCTTGAGGTCCGATGCGACCAGCCAGCACCTATGGCGAAGGCAGACCCAAACGCCTGGCAGTTGATGCGCCTTGTGCCAATAGGCGGTTGCATGATCGCGCCTGTCCTCGTTCATGCAGGCGTGGCATGCCTTGAGCGGGTGGTTCGCCCGGAAGCGGCTGGTCAGTAGCCCCAGCTGGAACTTCAGCGATCCAGACGAGTTCTGGACTGCGGCCTTGGTCACTCCGCCGGCCAACCCCGGGCTGGCGAATCGCAGGTAGAAAGGAAGCACGGTCCGCGCTTCCACGATGTCGTCCGCCGAACCAAGCGCAGTCCCGACAACCCCTAGAAAGTGGCCCAGGCGCGCTGGGAAATCATGCGCGGAACCTTGGGTTTTGTGCCCGAAAAGCGCCTTGCATGTTGTGGAAGCAAGTTGATTGCCGCTTGCAAAGTGGTACCGGCTACAAAGGCTGAAGAGAGTCTCGTCCGGCAGCCACTTCTGGGGCAGACCATGCGCGAACGGCAGCAGGGATTCCACAGAGCGCGAATCGCTGGACTGCTGCTACTTGACGCGTCCCACATGTATGCCGGTCTTGGCTGCCTTGCGTGTATGGGCAGCCGCCGACATGCTCTGAGCCTGAAGAGCCTCTCGGGACGACTGATGTATTTGCCAGGCGCCCACTACGATCAACGCCACCGAAAACCCCGTCCACATCAGTGCGTCTATAGGCTGCTTGCCGGGTAGCGGCGCCGACACGACGCTCATGCAGAAGCCCGACAACAACAACATACTGAACCCAAAGTACCGCCGCCGGCGGATCTTGGCATGCATGACTCCAAGATCCGCGTCACTCAAGATGCCGGTCAAGGCGTCGGTGAAATTGACTCGATGGGCGAGGAGTTCCGCGATGCTGGCTCTATCCATCAACCAACCTCCGCAGAACAGCAACAGGATCGCGGCTCCAAACAGCAGCAACGTACGGAGGGCATGGTTGACCGACGGAAGCACAGCCACGGCTGCAATGCAGAAGGATGCGAGCGCCAGAGATGCCACGCCTGAGATGCGAAAGCGCCGAGCACGAACTGTCAGGCGCGGATCCGGAACCTCGCTCAGCACCTCCATCAGCGCGTTGTCTAGCAGCGAGAAGATCTGGTCTGGTCCGTCCCGACCACTTGGCGGTGGCTTCATGGAAGATCCCAGCTACGCGGCGACCTGCAAAGTCTCATCTAGCACCAACTCGTCGATGCGCCCTAGGGCAGCGCATCGCAGGTACAGGTGCTTGACGACAAGCGCCTTCTTGTCCTCTGGTAGCCGGAGTCCGCGAGCCTGCTCCCAAGCGTTCACGCGTTCGGTCACCTTTACGCAAAGGTTCCAGTCCAAGACGCGACCGGCGGCCACTTGACCGGGCTCGTCAGTCAACACCTTCAGCACGTCGTAGCCGAAGGAGCCTAGCTGCAGCAGGCGTTGCACCTCAAGCGACCCCCTATCTGTCTCCAGCATTCCGACGGCGGACCGGCTGAGACCTAGCAGATCAGCCACCTTCTGCTGGCTGAGCCCAAGGCGTCTGCGCTCAGAAGAAAGTCGAATTCCGAACATGTGCGCAGCTTTCTGTCGTTTGTCATTGTGGTTGACACATGATAGCGCAAGTGCGAGGATGTCAACATGTCACAAACCACAACCCGTACTCCAGCTGAGGCACGTGAGTGGCTAGAGCGCCACGGTGTGACGATCAGCGCCTGGGCTCGTTCGCACGGATTCGAGCCCAGTATCGTCGCCGCGCTTCTGGCAGGGCGAACTCGCGGGCATTGGGGCAAGGCGCATCAAGCAGCAATCGAACTGGGACTGCGACCGGCGCCCGGCACGGATGAGGTGCATCCACTCGCAGTGCCCAAGATGAACCGTCTACACGGAGAAGCCCGATGACATGACGCGAAGGAATCGAGTGGTATCAAAGCACAACGCCCGGCTGCCTCGCCAAAGGCAAACCGGGCGCTTGAGAAGTGCGAGCAGACTTTGAGAATCGGCCTGCTTCAAACTTTCTCGCAAAGCGCTTCCGTTGTCAAGCAAGCCCACCTCAGTGGGCGGGCAAGCGCCCTCGTGCTCTCCCACGCGTTGTCACACCGGCCCAGCCGGTCAACCAACAAGCCAGAGAAGCACTATGGGGTTACTGCGAAATCTGACTGAGACACGGCTCTCAGAAATCCTACGGCGACAGGATCCACCCAAGTTCGGGCCGGAATACGAGCCGGCGATCAAGCCGACGCGTGAAGAGGCGCCGTCAAACAGCAGACCAGCGCCGGTCTGGGCTGAGAAGCTGGGACGGGACGTCTCCACGCTATCTAGGGCCGAGCGCGCGGTTCTCGCGATCATCCTGTACTGCTGTCTACGACTGTTCGAGCTACAAGAGCAGCGCATGCTGCCGTTCCTTCCCGGCTCTCATCCACTACTCGGGCACCCACTCGCTGCTGGACTAAGTCTGAAGCCCGCCAGGGGCACGCTGCAAATCACGAATGACCTGCAGTATTTGAAGTTTCACCCCGTCGTGACCATCGAGGCCAAAGACGGCGCGGCGGCGGGCCAGGTTCCCGGATGCTGGATAGGCGACTTCCTAGTCTTCGTGATGGATCAGGCAGGTCCCTACTGCGTAAACATCAACGTCAAGTCAACCCGCTCAGAGTTTGAAACTCCCCAGGTTGGCGTGAACCTCAAGACGGATCTGGCGCGAGCTGGTATCAAGGAGAAGGCCCGACACGAGACGGAGAGAGTCCTATACGGCGACTTTGAGATTCCCACGATAGAAGTCGCGGCCGACGAACTTCCTGAGATTCTGGTAGCGAACCTGCGGCAACTGATGCTTTGGCAGAAGCGTAGGACGACCCTTACTGCGGAACAGGTTGACCTCGTCATAGATGCCCTCAACGACGGGCTTGAACGGGAGGCATCGGCGCTCGATGTCATCACGGCGATGGAGCTTACTTACGGCCTCAACGCATATCAACAGAAGATCGTTCTCCATCAAGCCATCTATGCCAGGAGACTGCGTGTTGACTTGTTCGAGAGCCAGTTCTTTATTGATCTCCCGATGCGCTCCGAGACGCGGGACGCGGTTGAGGTGTTTGCACACTGGTTCCGGCCCTGGGCATGACTGGAATCGGTCCGGGAACTCCGCTTGAGGCGCCGCAGGGCTACAAGAACCTGCTCGCCGGGCAGACCTACTACTTGCTTCGCAGCAGCCCGAAGACCAACCTCGTCACGCTCGTCCGCTTCGTCGCAAGGCCACCGAAAGAGGTGATCTACAAGAAGGCGAAGAAGGCCAAGCGGACCATCACGCCGCAGCCGCTACCAGTTCTGGAGAAGATGCCTCGGAAGGTCTTCGAGGACGGCGTCGGCCGACACATCGTGCCAGGAGAGCGACAAGCACTGCCGCCATGGCTTCAAGGGCTGGCGGGACTCGATCTCGACAGTGTCGACTCCGAGCGTCGCGACGCGGCAAAGCCACACGCTGACCGCATCGATGACAAGCTGCTCGCCATCAATCCCCTCCTTCAGCGTGCCGAGGAGATCATTGACAGCGACGATGTCGAGAAACTCATCAACCAACGCGCGCGCATGCTGAAGCCGCAGCAGAACGAAACCCGCGTGCGGCTCTGGTTCTTCACCTATTTGATTTTCGGCCGAAATCGCAACTCTCTCTTCTACCCCATCCACAAGATTGGCCAGTGGGATCGGCTGACCACCGTCTCCGATGTCAAGCGGGGAGCGCCAGGACACATGGGGGCGCAATATGGCCACAACACCACCAAAGACATGTACGACAAGATCATCCTTTCGTACATCGCTGAGCAAGGCCTTGGCACGACCGAGCCAGAGATCTACGTAGCAGCGATGCGTAAGCACTTCGGCTGCAAAACAAGGGAGAGGACGGTAGGCAACGAGAAGCTCTTAGAGATCTATCAACCGAATGGAGAGCCGTTTCCTCAGGAGGGTGTCTATCTCTATCACGTCAAGTGCCACTTCAAACTCGCGACTGTTCGCAGAGCTCGGCTCGGGCACAACCGAGCGAGATCCAAGATCGCGCCAATCAAAGGTCCATTTACCGAATCGACTTGGAATCTCATGCAACTCGTCGAGGCTGATGGATACCGTGTGTACGAGCTGCCAAGAGGCTATGTCGAAGGAAGTGATCTGCCGCCGCTGGTAGTAGTGACGAAGCGGGACACTGCGTCGGGAAAGAAGACTGGGATTGGATTCAGTCAAGGCAGCGAGACTGGTTCCGCGTATCGCATGGCGACCTTCTGCGAGGCCATTGGCTTGGAGGTCTTTGGTCGACTCTTCGGGCTGAAGATCAAGTCATCGGGAAAGGGCGTTTCGCCTGCCCAGATCACGGATCGAGGACCTGGCGCCACCTCGAGTGCCTTGCCACGAGACGCAAGACTACTGCCGGTTGTCCGCGAAATTGCTCCCTCTTACTCGGGCCAGAGTAAGGCCCTGATTGAGACTTCGAATCCGAAGACGCCTTCGAACGACGAGGCGCCTTCGTTTGTGAGATCGAATCTGACAGTCATTCAGTTGGTTCGCCGAGAGATCTTCAAGTTGTTGGAATTCAACGAGCGCACCAATGTCGGCAACCGCATCGATCCTAGTCTTGAACATCGCGTAACACGACAAAGTCCCAACGGCATCTGGGATGCACTGGAGTCAGTGGGGCGAAATGATGCTGTCCAAGTTGACTTTGCCGACGGAGTCCGAGCGTGCCTTGAGCTTTTGCCAGCAAAGCTGGGCCGAGCTGGCGTTGAGCTGGCGGGCCGCAACTACTACTCCAAATCCCCGCTGTTTCAGTCAGCGCTCGAATCCGTAGGGGGCAATCCCGAACTGGATGTGAAAGTCTACGTCTTGACGGCCTGCATCCGCCACATTTGGTTCGACTGGAACGGACATCTGGTCGAGTTGGACGTTCGATATCCGGTGCCCGTTGCGAATGAGGTGAAGTACATGTCCTTGGAGGAGGCTGTGGAGTACTACAAGCACATGCAAGAGCGCAAACGTCGCTTCTCGCGTCATACCCGCGCGGTGAGCCACCAGATCGCCGAGGACTACGAGGCGCAGACTGGATTGAAGTGGCAGGCCGGCCAGCGAGTCGCTGGCAGGCCGAAGCGCGGCGGCGCAGCTGCTCGGAGGGAGGCTGCGGAGGCAGCGCGAAATGCGTTGGGGAGGAAGGCCGCATGACGTTAAGCAGAACGGAAGTCTGGACCAGTCGTTACAAGGAAGCGCTTGAGCCAGGCGTGATCAAACAACGTGCAGAAACTCGGGGTGAGGCTGTGCGCGGTGTTGCGGTTTTGGAGATCGAGGTAGCGTGTCAGCGAATCCTGCTCGGATTGCAGAACATCAATCTGATCACGGAACAGACTGAGGCGATCATCAGACTTTGCATAGAACGCGCGTTGGCGCACGCGCAATTGGTCTATGCCGATCCGACCTCGGCCCTACGGGCCGCCTATGAAGGCGTGGCGCTCCGAGAAGACAATGTGCCCATTCTTCTAACGGGACTTGCTGGAGTGGGCAAGACCAGGATTCGCTTGAGCATCCAAAGGATTCTTGCGGGGCGCAAGCATATTTCTATCGACGAAGCCCACCCTCTGGTGCCTCTGATCGACTATGCAGATTGCGTAATCGCCCAGCAGTCGAGTGTGCTGGAGGTGCTCAAACCACTCGCGAATCCTGAGATCGCATCTGGCGCGGTGAAGGTCAAGCGGGGCGCGATCTCTGCTGAGTGCGCGCGATGGCAACGTGTCTGCGGAACGTGCCTTCTCGGCGCTGACGAGACCCAGTTCATGGCACAGTCCGAAACCGCAAGCACTCTTGTCACAAGAACCTTGCTTGCCTTGGCAGATGTTGGCCTGCCGTGGTTCTTTGTCGCCAATTACTCGTTGATCTGGAAGCTGCTTGCTCGCCCATCAGAAGCGATTCAGCGCCTGCTCGGGCATCCAGTTGTTGTCCTACCGGATCCGCCAAACTCCGAAGATTGGGTGGCTCTGGTGACGGAGTTTGACGTAGTACTCGATGAGGCTTTCGAATTCAAACTCATTGATCGCCGCGTAGAACTGTGGAACCTATGCGCTGGGTTGAAGCGCGAGGTTGTCAAGTTACTTGTTCATGCATACCGCATCGCGCGGCGCGTTGGAGCGTTGAAGGCAAGCTGGCCTCACGTTATGCAGGCCTTTCAGTCTGTAGAGTTTTCGGCCCCAAGGCGAGACATTAACTTGCTCATCGCCTATGCGGGCCAGGGGGGGGACCTGCGAAGGGACCTGAAGTGCCCGTTTGATGGTCCAGAAGTCGTCGCTCGAAGCGTTGTGTATTCGGATCAACTTCGTGCCGCCCGAGCCAGTGTGGTTGCGCGCGCCAGCATCGAGGCTGCAATGACTGCTGAGGAGAAGGCCGCGCTCGACGCGATCAGGCAGGCAGAGCGTCCGATCACCAAGCAGTCTGGACAAGTGGTGGCAATGCCCAAGGCAAAGTCGCGCTCGCTGGAACAACTGCTTCAAGCCGGTCGCGACATGCGGGAAGCGTTGGGACGCGACCCGCATGGATGAGAGCATTTTCCAACCCTCTACGCGTCGTATTTGAGGTATGGATGAAGCGGATGCAGATCGTCTTCGGCGGGCACCGAAATTGGCGCCCAGGGTGAGGCCTAAGAATGTCTCTTCTGAATCTCTCTATGGATCGAGCTGGCTCGCGAGAGTCAACGCGTTGAGGGCTTCCCTCGGTGATGAGTAGAGTAGTGACATGGCCAGTGCTATTGCAACGCCCGTCGGAGCATTGCTAGTTCGAATTGAGGCGCAGTCGATGGCAGGAACAAAAAGCCCGCCCGTCCTTTGGGTAGGCACCGGGAAGAACTCTTCTAGAAATCCAATTGGAAATGTATCGAACGCCTGGTCACTTAGGAGCGGTGATGATCCAACTCTTGACGTTCGCAAGCCAACTAGCTCGGCTCTCTGCGAAAGGCGCCTCCGAACCAAGTCTCCTGGCCAGGATCGGGAAGTGGCAAGCATTTCCCGGGCGCATGCAGCGAATTTGACTATTGCAGGATGATCATAGGACCACTTTCGCGCAGGCAGCGTGAGGTATCTGCCAGACGCGTACACATCTGACGGCTGCTTCATGAAGGACTCGGCGTCCGGCGCCTGCAGCAGGGGGGATTCATGTTGTGAGCAACGAAGGGTCCCAGGTAGTTGAAAGGTCCGGACCCAAGTACTGTACGCAAAGCGGTCACGCTGCTCCAACGCACAACGCGCACAAAACGTGGGAAGCCCCAAAGGAGTGAGACAGCCAATCTTACTTACAACCGGATCGGACCAACGTGGGGCGCACCTCCCCAAGGTTAGATTCGCGCTCACCAAGAAGCAAGTGAAGGGCAGCATTGAATGGCGCCCCACATACTGATCGGGCTGTATGCCACAGGCGATGGCGACCGCGTGAAGTGCGGGCGTTACTCCTGTGCCTCGGATTCCGATGCGTTCTCGCAGTGCCTCGAATACTTCGTTCCGCGACTTCGCGCCGCACCATTTCCCAAGGCGACCAACGTGTCCAAGGGCAAGTTCATCCGCGCTTTCAAGGGGGAGGGGCAACGTCACTCCGCGCCCTCAGCGACGCGCGTGCTTCTTGCCCGAAGCGCGCGGGGACCGCGCCCAGTGTGCCGGAAGCGTCTCGATCGAACTCAATCGACGATCGAGTTCGGTTATGAAGGTCTTGAGGTCCATGCCCAATGCGGCTGACCATTGGCGCAACTCGAGTACGTCGAGCGACTTGACGCCCCTCTCCACCTTGCTGACGTCGCTTTGCGAGCATTCGAGCCGGCCAGCGACCTCCATCTGGGTGAGTCTGGAGGCGAGCCGGGACTCGCGTAGCAAGGCGACGAGGCATGCCTTCTGCTCTGAACTTGATTGAATGCTCATCGGCCGCCGGTTGAAGTGGCACGATGTTCAAGTCGAAATCAGACTATGCGAAATCGGACTATGTTGCGGACGTGTCAGGCGTCGCGCTGCGTAGTCGGCTTGTGCCTGAAGGCGACGCCAAGACCAACTCGGTTTCGTCAAGCGTGCTCCGCCCGCCCTTCTTGCTGGCGCGCGAAGGAGCGATCAGTTGAGCCCACAGGCAGACGTTCAACAGTGAAGGTGACCCGACGAAGGAGACTTGCCGATGGAGGTCAGCCCGAGCGGGCGGGCGTCACCGGAGGCGCGGTCCCGGATTTCTCTTGGGACCGTTGCATCCAGCGTGAGATCCCGCTGGCACAGGCAGCCGACGGTCGGTGTCACGCCCGAGCAGGCCGGCGACCTCACGACAGGCTGGTCTGCGAGACTTGAAGGTCTACCTGGCTCCCGCAGCGTCGCAGCAAGTCTTGCCTCATCCGCGACGGCAGCATCGCAGGGCTGCCGCGAAAGCCCGCTCTGGCAACGTAAGGCCACCTAGTTCGGGCCCGCGTTCTGGTCCAGGAG
>Ga0307510_10002272_pt1 | contig 21667 bp, 21 predicted proteins | sample 12_EM_MG_FD_207224 | JGI IMG/M metagenome (GOLD analysis project Ga0307510, IMG submission 207224) | Populus trichocarpa ectomycorrhiza microbial communities from riparian zone in the Pacific Northwest, United States - 12_EM | ecosystem: Host-associated > Plants > Roots > Unclassified | place...
ACAAGGTCTGCGGTAGGAAACTGTGGTGGGTTGGTGTGGGATGTCAACCGAAAATGAAGTAAAAATGGCATGGACGGGGACTTGGGGTCAAGGATGAGTCCGGAGACGCACATTCGTGCGAATGCCTTGAAGCCTGGGTTGACCAAAGTCCTGGAAGAGTCCGAGCGATAGAGATACTAAAGCGGCAATCGATAGACAAGGTCTGCGGTAGGAAACTGTGGTGGGTTGGTGTGGGATGTCAACTGAAAATGAAGTAAAAATGGCATGGACGGGGACTAAACGCACAGGAATATGAGAGTCGTACATCGCGCGGGTCATGTAGAATGACGGCGACTCTAGGATGGGGACTGGTCAGGATATAGATTGAAAGGGAGGGACGGAGGGAGGGAGGGGCACTCAGCCACTGGAGAGGGTGAGGTCGTCTCGACCTCGTCGTTGTCGTTTTTGTGTGGCATGTCCTTGGGGCTGAGTGGCTGTCAGTGGTGGGAGGGGTGTATATGAGCAAGAGGGGGATCAAAAGGTGCAAGGGCAGGGGTTGGGACTGATCAGGGCATGGAAAGAACACAAGCCGGCGAGGGGAACTCACTTGCTGTAGAGGCCAGAGGATGAGCGGTCTGAGTCGACTTGCAGTCGCGACTCGAGGCAAGTTGATGACTAAGATCGGCTCGGTCAGCTGACTTGCAAAAACGACCAGCTCCGGCTCGCGGGCCGGATTCTAGCCGTGTCGCGGCAACACTAGTCGACCCCTAGACAGTGTTCATTACAACTGACGAACTGACGCATAGAAACTGCTCAGCACCAGCCCAAGATCCCCGAACATTCGTACCCTCTAATGAAAGAGGAAGAAACTGTCTCCGTCACACAACCCTATTACTCGCTAGGACACCAAATAGTCCAGTACCCCCTGTACCGATATATCCAAACATCAGTACCCCAAGCCAACAAATTGTATCAGAAGAAGATCTTCGTCCAAGACAATTTGATCATATAGTAGGAACACTGTTTCAACCATTCCTCCCTGAAGAGACATACCTTGCAAAGGCAACTCCTACCAGGAATTCAGAAGAATTACATATCTTCAAACAACATTGCCTTTACCTCCTCCAACACCACCCAGATGTCCATATTGATCACCTCTTTATGGACCTCTTCAAAGTTACTCCCCATCCCATCGTATTCAATGGCTTCTTGTGGAAATACCGAACCTCTATTACTAACAAGGGTATACTTGAGGACTATAGACTCATTGACTTGGAACATCCTACTGAGTCTACTCATCTATCAAAACAGTGTACCGTTTTTTATAGTTGGGAAGGCAATTCATATACAGTTACTCTTATATGAATCTGTGGGAACAGTGCAAATCACAATTTGCTACTAAGTTCCTATTAACTAAAGAAGAACAAGAACACATACCAGCCATCTACTACGATGCCTTTGCTGCAAATGACAAAGGAAATCGAGTCCTCTTCGGGGCATTTTCTACTTACGCCACCTATAGTGAAGGACCAGGACACTCTTGGAGATACCTGGGCAACAGCGAAAAAGTCACTGCCAACATACTTGCAGTTCTTTTCCCGCATAAAGACCAAATCGAGGAATTTGACACATTCCAAGGAACAGCATTATATCAAGATAGATTCATCAAGTGGCACCAATCCGAAAACAAGTGGATTTATCTCAACCATTGGACAGTTCATTTCGAAAGTCCAAGCACTTCTGATGCAGAAACCCAAGCAAAGACCGCTTCAGAAGGATCAGATGACGACCAATCAGAGGACAAAGCAGAACAAATCATACTTAAAAAAACTGACGAAGATGACACCACACGAGTGGAATCCCTCTTACAACGAGCTGAGACCACTGTTACCTTGGCAATCCAGAAACTCCAGACTAGACTGAGCACCCCGCAACCTAGTACCCCACGTTCCCAAACAAGTCCATTTCCTAGTAGTTCCAGACTACTTCCAGTCGAGACTACCCAGGTCCCCATGCCACCAGTATCAAAGGGAAAGCAACGTGCTCCCGCCCCACTGACACCTAGAACCAAAGCATCGGGTTCATCTCAACCTGCACCAGGTACTCAGCCACAGCCAACCCAACCCCTGTCGAACCCACCAACCGGAAACACCCCAGGAGCTGCACCACCAGTTATATATTACCCACCTGCATCAGGTCCACCAGCAGCACCACCTCCAGCACCGCCACCACCTCCACCCATTGTCGCAGCACCAATGGCGCAAGCAAACACACCCCATCTCATTAGCACCACGCCCGAATTATATGATGGCCAGGGAAACAAGGTGCTAGCCTTCTGGAACATCCTCAAGAATTATTTTACGGTAAACGAAGATATATTCAATACCGATCACAAGAAAGTAGCATCTGCTTTGACCTACTTTAAATGTGACACCCAGGCTGGCGAATGGGCCAGTGACCGAATGGCTACGGCCATTGCAGCCCAACCCACCAATTATGGAACATGGCAAGCCTTTAAAGATGCCTTCAAAGTGCAATTTATTCCACCTCAAACAGAGCTGGAAGCACTCTCCAAGTTACATGCTACTCCACAAGGGAATAGAGAATTCAATGAATGGTACCAAGAATGGAGCCAACATGCACGTCACGCCAATGTGGATGAGAACACCAAGATGTTCACCTTTTGCAATACTATCAATAGTGCTATCAGCAATAAGATTGCTTCCCAGTCACCCCAACCAGCCACCCTAGCTGAACTGGTTGAATGCGCTCGCGACCTTGACCAAAACTGGCACATGTACGCCAAGCCACTAGGCAACCAAGGAACCCAACGTCAAGGATGTAACCCATGTGTCTGTGAATTATCTGCGGAAAACAGTAATGCAGAAATTAATGCTACCCAAGGACAGCACCATACCCCATTTAAAAAACGTGGGAAACTCACCCCCGAGCAATGCCAATACCGCTTCAACAATAACCTCTGCATGTATTGTGGTAAACAAGGACATAAAGCCATCAATTGCAAGGCCCCCAGACAGAAGAGGCCCAGGTCTTCCTTTACGCTGAAAGTCCGACAAATGGACACTGTTCCAGAAGAAGATCTGGACAAACTCAGTCTGAGTGATAGTGGAAGCAGAGTTACTCATGCTTTCCATAACTCCTTCACTCCCCTTGAAGACCTGGATGAAACTGGTGACACAACTGCACCATCTTTTGCTGGTTCTCTTCTGTAGCGGCATCTTACAGAAGAGATGTATTTGTATCCCATTGTACTCCTAGCAAGATTGAACATCTCCAATCTCCCAAGATTCTTCATGTACCACCACATACGATTCGGAATATAAAGTCCCCTGCTTTCCAATTGAAAGTCTGAATCGACCTCAACGGAAGACAATTTGATGCCCACACGTTACTGGACAGTGGAGCTGAAGGCATCTACTATAACACCAGTTTTATCAAAAAATATTCAATACCCACCCATGCCGTCAATCGCCCTGTGTACCCAATTAATGTTGATGGAACATTAAACAAACAAGGAGTGATGTGCTATGCCACCATTCTGCGAATGGGGATGAGCATTGATCCAAATCACTGGGAAACTGTCAAAGTCGCCATTACAAATATTGGTCAAAATGAGATACTCTTAGGCACGGACTGGCTAAGAGCACACAATCCAAGCATAGATTGGGGAGCAAAAACAATCAAATTTGATCGCTGCCCCCCTCATTGTCATCCCAGTGACATTGAAGAACAAGATCGTTGTACCTGAGACCCTGCCCTATGGCAACTACTTCCCCAAGATGAATGGGAAACCCATGACGACGATATCCTGGATATTACAAGTCACAGTCTAGATGTGTTGCAGCACATTAGAGCCCATCTGGAACAATTCCTTCCAGACCTTGATGTTACTGTGTCATGCCACAGAATAGTCAAGGAACAAGTTGGTCACAGTCCAACTACTCAAGACGTATCCAGGTCTAAAGAACAAGTCAGTCACAGTCCGACTATCAAGTCTCAAGTTGGTCACAGTCCAACTATATGCAGCAGTTCCAGTCCATCACTATGGATGGTAAACCATCAAGAGACCCCCATGGTTGCAAGGACTACAGTGTCCACAAGCCTTGCTAAAAAGGAGCAAGTGAAATCCAAGGAAATCCCTCCAGAATTTAGGAAATACACAAAAGTCTTCTCTGACGAAGAAGCACAAAGATTACCAAAGCACCAACCATGGGACCACAAGATCGACCTTATTCCAGGACTTACAATGAAGAAAACTTTGGTGTACAGATTGACACCACCTGAGAAGGTCGCCCTACAGGAATACATTACTGATGGCCTGAAACGAGGCACTCTGAGAAGATCTGAAGCAGCAGATGCGTGCTTATTCTTCTTTATCAATAAAAAAGATGGGAAACTACGACCCATTCAAGACTACAGACCGTTGAACGTGATAACCAAAAAGAATGTAGCTCCAATACCCTTGATCCCAGAACTCATTGATAAACTTTTGGGAGCATGATTCTTTACCAAGCTGGACATACGATAGGGATACAACAATATTCGTATACACAAAGGCAACAAACACAAGACGGCCTTCAAGACACCCTTGGGCCTTTTCAAATCCCTAGTCATGACATTCAGTCTCTGCAATGCTCCAGCCACTTTTCAAACCTTTATGGACACCAAACTTGCAGATCTAATCAATACAGGTCACGTTGTCGTCTATCTTGATGACATTTTGATTTTCGTGCATACCATTTATGAAGTCATCAAATATACACATATGGTATTACAGTGCCTCTTGGACCTGGATCTCTATCTGCGACCCACAAAATGCTCTTTTAACCAGACATCCATCAAATATCTGGGTTTGATCATTTCAGAAGGAGAATTACGCATGGACCCTGTCAAGCTCAAGGCCGTTTCAAACTGGCCTACGCCGACCAAAGTCAAGAACATACAGGAGTTCCTTGGCTTCTGTAATTTCTATCGCCGCTTCATCAAAAATTACTCTGCCCTAGCTTGTCCTTTGTTCGATCTCACGAAAAAGGACATGCCGTTCCTATGGGGAACCGCTCAAGCTGATGCTTTCACCGCTTTACAACTTGCACTTATGACGTCCCCTGTGCTCCTCCTGCCTGATTATGGCAAACCATTTACACTCATCATGGATGCCAGCGACTACGCAACAGGAGCGATCCTTGAACAGGACGATGCCTTGGGCCGGTCTCATCTGGTGGCATACTACTCCAAGTCCCTACAACCTGCGGAACGGAACTACGAAATCCATAACAAAGAACTCTTGGCCATAGTCCAAGCTTTGAAACACTTCTGCCATTACCTACAGGGTAATGTTCACCAAACACAAATTTTTTCGGACCATGCAAACCTCAAATATTTCACCACGAAACAAACACTTACATGTCACCAGGCACGGTGGTCCATCCTTTTGGGAACCTACAACTATATCATCATTCCTAAGCCACACAAACTTAATCAAGCAGATGGGCTGTCCAGGCGTCCAGACTATAAAGAGGGGATAGCATCCGAGAATGCAGAACAAGTCCTGCTTGACCCTGGAAAATTCCTGTTAAAACCAGAGCAATTCCACATACGAGCCCTACATAACACAGCAATCCCCACAGGAATGGATGAAGAACTACACGCAGCACTTATGGAGGCTATCAAAATGGATAACTCCACGGGAATGGGAGAAAAGCTTAAAAAGCTCATCACTAGTGGACCTAGACAAGTCACCAAGGGATTAGAAGATTGGAACTATGAAAACAGATTGTTCCTCTACAAGGGTTTGGTGTTCGTACCAAACAACAAGAACGTGAAACGGAAGATAATGCAGCAGTTCCATGACAATATAATGGGACATCCAGGACAGTGGAAAACCGTCGAACTCATCACATGAGAATATTGGTGGCCCAGAATCACAGAATTTGTAAAAGCATACATCAAAGGATGTGCTACTTGTCAAACCACCAAAATCAAACCTCCAGTCAAAGTTCCCCTGAAACCAAATGAAATCCCCTTGGGAATATGGGAAACAATCACCATGGATTTCATCGTCAATCTTCCAATGTCAAATGGATATGACAGTATCCTTACAGTCGTCGATCGTCATAGCAAAGCTATCATCCTAGCCCCTTGTCACAAAACAATCACAGCCAAACAAACAAGCCAATTACTATTGGACTATGTATGGAAATGTACAGGTTTCCCCTTGACAATAATCTTGGACCGAGGACCACAATTTGCAGCACAAGTAACACAAGAACTCTGGAGAAAACTGGGGATCAAACGGAAATTATCAACTGTGTTTCATCCGCAGACAGATGGAGAATCTGAATGAGTTAACCAAGAAATTGAGCAATATCTTCGCATTTGTGGAAACTTCCAACAGAACGATTGGGCCACGTTACTTCCCATCATCAAATTTGTGCATAATGCATGGCCACATTACAGCACACACAGATCTCCCTTCAAAGTCTGGTATGGGATACACCCAACCTTTAAACCACCACTACACCTCCAGACCAGACCACAAAGTGTGGATGAACGTGTCCAATACCTAGAATAAGTGCACAAAGAAGTTACTGCAGCACTACACCTCACCGCACAAGAAATGAGAAGCAGAGGCCCCACTAAATCGTCACACACATTCTACAAGGACAACCTTGTGCTCTTGGAAGCCACCAACTTACAGACTACTCACCTGAAGGCTAAACTTGTGCCACATTACTATGGACCTTTCAAGGTCATTTGGGCTTCACCAACAAACTGCAAACTTGAATTACCACCACAGATGCAAATACACCCAGTATTCCATAACTCCCTGTTGAAACCCTACACGGAGACTGCTGCACATGGACCTAACTTTGCACGACCCCCTCCTGAAATAGTCAGAGAAGAAGAAGGTCATTACAAGATCGAAAAAATCCTCCAGTCATGCCCTATGAGAAACTGCAAAAGCATGCAGTACCTAGTCCATTGGAAAGGCTACACAGAAGCCGATCATACCTGGATCCCAGCAAAAGAGCTGATGCATGCCAAAGAACTTGTCGCTCAATTCGAAGCTAAGCAGAAAGCTGCACAGAAATCCAAAGAGGGGATACAAGCCTTGCAGGAGCAAGGGAAGCCTAAAGAGGGGATACTGTCATAGATGAAGTCCACGCCATCTAGAAACCCAGTCCAAACCCCTACGAGTCCCACAAGAACCGCCCCTAAACCAAGCTATAGCCAGATAGCTATTCGACGCCCTCCTGAGCCCGTGACAAAGCCTGGTCAACGACTAGCAACCAAAGAGAATCTTCGACCACATGACCCTGGGAAATCCCCACCATGTGACCTAGCACGTGACTCATCACATGACTTACAAGCCCTCAAGCAAGCATGTGATTTAACAGCACATGACCATGGGAACCTAACACATAACCTACCAAGGGATTGGTCATCTATATGATCACCTGATCGTGCGCGCTTTCTATGTGCATCTCGTCCATTGATCAACACATGGAAGACTGTGGGAATGATCAATGGTTGATCAAGAATCAATGAAGTCACAAGACTTACTGCGGAACTGTGGCACAGTCTGTAGTTCATCTATTATTAGTTTGTGTCTATTCTTAGCTCAAGTCTTACCCGTCTCTTGTATTACTACCTGCCCTAAAGGGGCATGTGCCCACCCATCTCTCGATATTATGCCTACCCTTAACTACACACAGACCACCCTGTATTAGTATATAAGACCTGCGAATTTGTACAAACAGTCCTCAGACTGTTCACTTGTCTACCCCCACACTGGAGCCTCACAAAGCTCCCTCATTGTTAGCAGCCTGCTCCCCGTTCTATACAGTCCCACCTCTCCTTGCCTTTTGCCTCTTCCTCCTCAACATCTCCTTGCTGCTCCTTTGGATCAGTCACCTTCAACTTCGTGCCATCGTCAAGTCTCGCTACCCATAAGTAGTGAGTTCCCAACAGGCACTATTGTATGGGGTGCTAGGAAGGTAGGGGATGTTATCATCCAGGGTGGTTGTCTACTCGCCAAGCTGGTATGTTGATAAGAAAGCTTGACTTGTGTTAAGGCTTCAACGGGCCTTGATAGTACAACTTGTACTAAGAGTGAACTGGTGGCAAGTACTTTGAAGGAGTAGAAGTCTCTGGTGTTATTGGGGAGCTTTCAAGAACATTGATATTGTCAATCAAGTCAAGCTTAGGGCTTGACTGTCGAAATACTGGGCACTTATATACAGGCAGGCTTGTGCATGGACCACTATCACTAATGTAGGTACTTCTGGTTAAGAGGCATCTGTCTGTATTGTATGAAGGTCCACAGATAAGTGCTGCAGTCTGTATGAGTCAAACAATAGAGGATGACAATAGAAAGGATCAGGGAATTGCCTAATCGATCCTAGACAATGGCAGCAGGTCATTCCAAGAAGAGAAGTGTCGTCATGATGATGACCACAAGGTTTGAGGCAAATCCGCGGAGATCTGATCTCCACATACCCATTCTGGTCTAATGGGTGTCTAGTGTAAGCAGCTACCCTTTAAGGTAGTCAGTATTGATGGTGACCCAATTAAGGGCCATGTTGCTATCTGTGTTGTCTGCAGAGCTCTGCGTGGATGAGGGATTGTCTGCGGACTCTCCTGAAGAGGTTGATTGGTGGCCCTGACTCTGGGGCGAGGTGCTGGCTATAGGTGACAAGGCAGTAGGTATGATTGACTGGTAGCTGCCTTCTCTACTAGTGTGTTGGCGTATAGGTGCTAAAGAGGGACTTGTGGGTGACAGGGAGTGCTTGCAGGACACAGGACTACTTGGCTGAGTAAGGTACTCTTCCCAGGGTTCGATAGGGGACTCTTCTGGGGACAAGGTGTGTGTCTGCCCTCCAGGGACGTCAGGTTCATAGCGAGTGACTAGTTGTGGCTCTAAAGGCGGCGCGTCCTCCATGGGACTGTCTGGATCTTCCAGTGGGTTCTCTACTGGGGGTGGCTCTTGGTACATCTCCATTGAGGAGTATTTCCGATGATGGATGTTCCATGGAATGGGGACAAGAGGCAAGACTGGTGGCTGGTCAATAGGTGGCAATGGTTTGGGTGGTTCACTGGGCAGTAGCAGTGGCAGGTCTGGTAGGGGTGATGGGTTCAATGGTAACGGTTGCTTAGCCATGAGTGGTGGTTTGGATATGGTGACAAGGAGGGGGTCCGACAAGGATGAGAAAAATTGGGGTGGATCATAACATAGACACACATCCAAAGTGCATCTTGTCATGTGATATTGTTGATGACCAGTTCCTTGATAGGTCATGTGTTATCTTCCCAGGGTCATGGGGTCGTATCTTCCCAGGGTCACATGCTAGTAAGTCATGTGATATCATAGTGGTGGAGGGGTCACATAATAAGTCACATGTAGGGTCATGAGTTGATCAATTTTCGCAAAGAATTACATGAGCTGTCACACTTCCCACATTTCCAAAAAGGAAGGCAACCAGTAAATTGGTAGAGCTGTCAGAATAGCTGTCAATATTTTAGACTCAGAATAATGGGAGATCTTGGATTAATTGACATAAGCAAAACAAACACAAACCATGTGTCTACATTACGCAATTCATGCCACATGTTTTTTCTCTAAGTCAAGTGGGAGCCTGGGAAGAAATGGGCATGCGTGGGTGCATTTCTGGGCATTATTTCAGCCCAGAAACTTGTCTGGGAGTTATTCCCAGTATATGCCAACTCTGGAAATGCAGCAGAAGGTGGCACAAGCACGTACCTGAGCGGGGCGGTGGAAAGGAGTGAAAATGCATACCCCAGTGTAGTGCCTGAGGGCAGATATGCAAGCAGGTATGCTGTGGATCGGTCTGTGCAAGTGAAAGAATGTATAGCAGAGCTTGCCACTGCAGCAGAAGGGGATATGCATGTGGAGGAAAGTACACCGGTGCCTGGGGGGGGCAGAGCAGGCACTTGAGAGCATTTATTTGCAGTGGCAGAGACTGTATCAGGCTTGGCATGCTTGCCCAATCTCTCTCCTGCAGCATACGGGTTACTATATTTACAGCCATGCTTGCTGTTATGATCCACCCCAATTTTTCTTATCCTTGTTGGACCCCCTCCTTGTCACCATGTCTATGGCCAAGCGACCATTACCATTGAACCCATCACCCCTACCAGACCTGCCACTATTACCACCCACTGAACCATCCAAACCATCACCACCCCTTGATCAACCACCAGTTGAGCCCCTCGTCCCTGTCCCATGGAACATCCATTGTTGGGAATACTCCTCAATGGAGACGTACCAAGAGCCACCCCCAGTAGAGAACCCACTGGAAGATCCAGACAGTCCCATGGAGGACACACCACCTTTAAAGCCAGAACCAGTCACTCACTATGAACCTGACGTCTGTCGGGAACTCACTACTTATGGGTAGCGAGACTTGACGACAGCACGAAGTTGAAGGTGACTGATCCAAAGGAGCAGCAAGAAGATGTTGAGGAGAAAGAGGCAAAAGGCAAGGAGAGGCGGGACTGTATAGAACGGGGGGCGGGCTGCTAACGATGAGGGAGCTTTGTGAGGCTCCAGTGTGGGGGTAGACAAGAGAACAGTCTGAGGACTGTTCATACAAATTCGCAGGTCTTATATACTAATACAGGGTGGTCTGTGCGTAGTTAAGGGTAGGCATAATATCAAGAGACGGGTGGACACATGCCCCTTTAGGGCAGGTACAAATACAAGAGACGGGTGAGACTTGAGCTAAGAATAGACACAAACTAATAATAGATGAACTGCGGACTACACCGCAGTTCCGCAGTAAGTCTTGTGACTTCGTTGATTTCCAATCAACTGTTGATCATTCCCATGGTCTTCCACGTGTGGGTCAACGGACGAGACACGTGTAGAAAGCGCGTACGATCAGGTGATCATGTTGATGACCAATCCCTTGGTAGGTCATGTGTTAGGTTCTCACGGTCACGTGCTGTTAAGTCACGTGCTTGCTCGAGGGCTTGTAGGTCATGTGATGGGTCATGTGCTAAGTCATGTGGTGGGGATTTCCCAGGGTCATGTGGTCGAAGATTCTCTTTGGTTGCTGGTCTTTGACCAGGCTTTGTCGCGGGTTCAGGAGGGCGTCGGATAGCCACTTGGCTATAGCTGGGTTTAGGGGCGGTTCTTGTGGGACTCGTAGGGGTTTGGACTGGGTTTCTAGATGGCGTGGACTTCGTCCACAACAGTATCCCCTCTTTAGGCTTCCCTTGCTCCTGCAAGGCTTGTATCCCCTCTTTGGATTTCTGCGCAGCTTTCTGCGTCGCTTCGAACTGTTTAACAAGTTCTTTGGCGTGTGACAGTTCTTTAGCTGGGATCCAGGTATGGTCTGCTTCCGTATATCCTTTCCAGTGGACTAGATACTGTGTGCTTTTGCAGTTTCTTGTAGGGCGTGATTGGAGGATTTTCTCAATCTCGTAATGACCTTCTTCTTCTCCAACTATTTCCGGAGGGGGTCGTGCAAAGTTAGGTCCATGTGCAGCGGTCTCTGTATAGGGTTTCAACAGGGAGTTATGGAACACTGGGTGTATCCTCATCTGTGGAGGTAACTTGAGTTTGCAGTTTGTTGGTGAAGCCCAAATGACCTTGAAAGGTCCATAGCGATGTGGCGCAAGTTTTGCTTTTGGATGGGTAGTCTGTAGGTTGGTGGCTTCCAAGAGTACCAGATCGTTTTTGTGGAATGTGTATGATGGTTTAGCGGGGCCTCCGCTTCTTATTTCTCGTGCTGCAAGGTGTAATGCAGCAGTAACTTCCTTGCGCATTTCTTCCAGATATTGGACGTGTTCATCCGCACTTTGTAGTCTGGTTTGTAACTGTAGTGGGGGTTTAAAGGTTGGGTGTATCCCATACCAGATTTCGAAAGGGGATTTATGGGTGCTGCGATGGGGTCGTGTGTTATGCGCAAATTCGATGATGGGAAGTAATGTGGCCCAATCATTTTGTTGGAAGTTTCCACAAATACGGAGGTATTGTTCAATTTCTTGGTTGACTCGTTCAGATTCTCCATCTGTTTGTGGGTGAAACACAGTGGACAGTTTCTGTTTGATTCCCAGTTTTCTCCAAAGTTCTTGTGTGACTTGTGCCGCGAATTGTGGTCCTCGGTCCAAGATAATCAAAGGGAACCTGTACGTTTCCATACATAGTCAATTAGTAATTGACTTGTTTGCTTGGCTGTAATTGTTTTGTGACAAGGGGCTAGGATAATGGCTTTGCTATGCCGATCGACGACTGTGAGGATACTGTCATATCCATTTGATACTGGAAGGTCTACAATGAAATCCATGGTGATTGTTTCCCATATTCCCGAAGGGATTTCATTTGGTTTCAGTGGAACCTTGACTGGAGGCTTGATTTTGGTGGTTTGGCAAGTAGCGCATCCTTTGATGTACGCTTTTACAAATTCCATGATTCCGGGCCACCAATATTTGCATGTGATAAGTTCAATGGTTTTCCACTGTCCTGGATGTCCCATTATATTGTCATGGAACTGTTGCACAATTTTGCATTTCACATTCTCGTTGTCTGGTACGTAAACCAATCCCTTGTGAAGGAACAATCCGTTTTTGTAGTTACAATCTTGTAATCCTTTGGTGACTTGTCTTGGTCCATTAGTGATGAGCTCCTTGAGCTTTTGTCCCAATCCCGTGGAGTTATCTTTGGCAATAGCTTCAACTAGTGCTGCGTGTAGTTCTTCATCCATTCCTGTGGGGATGGCCATGTTATGTAGAGCCCGTAGGTGGAATTGCTGTGGTTTTAGCAAGAATTTTCCGGGGTCAAGCAGAACTTGTTCCGCATTCTCGGATGCTATCCCCTCTTTATGGTCTGGACGCCTGGACAGCCCATCTGCTTGATTAAGTTTGCCAGGTTTTGGAATGATGATGTAGTTGTAGGTTCCCAAAAGGATGGACCACCGGGCTTGTCGATGGGTAAGCGTTTGCTTCGTAGTGAAATACTTGAGATTTGTGTGGTCCGAAAAGATTGTCGTTTGGTGGACGTTACTCTGTAGGTAATGGCAAAAATGTTTCATGGCTTGGACAATAGCCAAGAGTTCCTTGTCATGGATTTCGTAGTTTTGCTCTGCAGGTTGCAGAGACTTCGAGTAGTACGCAACTGGATGAGAACGGCCGAAGGCATCATTTTGTTCGAGAATGGCTCCAGTCGCGTAGTCGCTTGTATCCGTGATGAGCGTAAATGGTCTGTCGTAATCAGGCAAAAGGAGCACCGGCGACGTGGTGAGTGCATGTTGTAATGCAGCGAAAGCTTCAGCTTGAGAGGGTCCCCATATGAACGGCATGTCCTTTTTCATGAGATCAAATAAAGGACGAGCAAGGGCGGAGTAATTTTTGACGAAGCGGCAATAAAATTTACAAAAGCCAAGGAATTCTTGTATATTCTTGACTTTGGTCGGTGTAGGCCAGGATGAAACTGCCTTGAGTTTGATGGGGTCCATGCGTAATTCTCCTTCTGAAATGATCAAACCCAGATATTCAACAGATGTCTGGTTAAAAGAACATTTCGCGGGTCGCAGATAGAGATCCAGGTCCAAAAGGCGCTGTAATACCAGATGTGTGTATTTGATGACGTCGTAAATGGTATGTGCAAAGATCAGAATGTTGTCAAGATAGACGACAACATGACCTGTATCAATTAGATCTGCAAGTTCAGTGTCCATAAAGGTTTGAAAAGTGGCCGGAGCATTGCATAGACCAAACATCATGACTAGGGATTCAAAAAGGCCCATAGGTGTTTTAAAGGCCGTTTTGTATTCATCGCCTTTGCGTATGCAAATGTTGTTGTATCCCCATCGGACGTCTAGTTTGGTAAAGAATCGTGCTCCAAGGAGTTTATCGACAAGTTTGGGGATTAATGGGATGGGAGCTGCATTCTTCTTGGTTATTGCATTTAGTGGTCTGTAGTCTTGGACGGGTTGTAGTTTTCTGTCCTTCTTATCGATGAAGAAGAATGAGCACACGTCTGCTGCTTCAGATCTTCTTAGAGTGCCTCATTTCAGGCCATCGGTAATGTACTCGTGTAGGGCGACGTTCTCGGGTGGTGTCAATCTGTACACCGAAGTTTTCTTCATTGTTAGCCCTGGAATAAGGTCGATTTTGTGGTCCCATGGTTGGTGCTTTGGTAATTGTTGTGCTTCTTCGTCCAAGAAGACTTTCGCATATTTTCGAAATTCCAAAGGGATTTCCTTGGATTTAACTTGCTCTTTTGTAGCAAGGCTTGTGGATACTGTAGTCCATGCAACCATGGGGTGGTCTTGGTGGTTCCTAACTTGTAGTGATGGATTGGAACCGCATCATATAGTTGGACTGTGACCAACTTGGTCTTTAGACCTGGATACGTCTTGAGTAGTCGGACTATGACCAACTTGTTCCTTAACTGTCCTGTGACGTGATACAGTAACATCAAGGTCTGGCATGAATTGTTCCAGATGGGCTCTAATGTGCTGCGACACATCTAGACCGTGACTTGTAATATCCAGGATATCGTCGTCTTGGGCTTCCCATTGATCCTGTGGGAGTATTTGCTGTAGGGCAGGGTCTCGGGTACGACGATCTAACGTTTCGACGTTACTGGGGTGACAATGAGGGGGACAACGATCAAATTTGATTGTCTTTGCGCCCCAATCTATGCTTGGATTGTGTGCTCTTAGCCAGTCTGTGCCTAAGAGGATCTCATTTTGGCCAATATTTGTAATGGCAACTTTGATTGTTTCCCAGTGTTTTGGATCAACGCTCATCCCCATTCGCAGAATGGCGGCATAGCACATCACTCCTTGTTTGTTTAATGTTCCATCAACATTAATTGGGTACACAGGGCGATCGACGGCGTGAGTGGGTATTGCATATTTCTTGATAAAGCTGGTGTTACAGTAGACACCTTCAGCTCCACTGTCCAGTAACGCGTGCATCGAATTGGGTTCCGTTGAGGTTGATTCGGACTTTTAGTTGGAAAGCAGGAGATTTTATATTCCGAATCGTATGTGGTGGTACATGAAGAATCTTGGGAAATTGGGGACGTTCAATCTTGCTAGGGATACAACGGGATACTAGTACATCTCTTCTGCTAGATGCCTTTACAGAAGAGAATCGGGAAAAGACGGTGAAATTGTATCACCGGTGGAGTCCAGGTCTTCAAGGGGAGTGAAGGGGTTATGGAAAGCACAAGTAACTCTGCTTCCATTATCACTCAGACTAAGTTTGTCCAGGTCTTCTTCCAGGACCGTGTCCATTTGTCGGACCTTGGGAGTAAAGGAAGTTCCGGGCCTCTTCTGTCTGGGGGCTTTACAGTTGATGGCTTTATGCCCTTGTTTACCGCAATACATACAAAGGTTATTGTCGAAGCGGTATTGTCATTGTTCAGGGGTAAGTTTCCCACGTTTCTTAAACGGGGTACGGCATTGTCCTTGGGTGGCGTTTATTTCTGCGTTACTGTTTTCCGCAGATAATTCGCGGACACGCAGGTTACATCCTTGACATTGGTTTCCTTGGTTACCTAGCGGTTTGGCGTACATTCGCCAATTTCTGTCTAGGTCTCAAGCACGTTCAACCAGTTCAGCTAAGGTGGCTGGTTGGGGTGACTGAGAAGCAATTTTATTGCTAATTGCGCCATTGAGAGCATTGCAGAAGGTGAACATCTTGGTATTCTCATCCACATTGGCGCGTCGTGCATGTTGGCTCCATTCTTGGTACCATTCATTGAATTCTCTATTCCCTTGTGGAGTAGCATGTAACTTGGACAGTGCTTCCAGCTCCGTTTGAGGTGGGATGAATTGTGCTTTGAAGGCATCTTTAAAGGCTTGCCACGTTCCATAATTGGTAGGTTGGGCTGCAATGGCTGTGGCCATTCTATCGCTAGCCCATTCTCCAGCTGGGGTATCACGTTTGAAGTAGGTCAAAGCCGATGCTACCTTTTTGTGATTGGTATTGAACGTATCTTCGTTCACGGTGAAATAGTTCTTGAGGATGTTCCAAAAGGCTAACACCTTGTTCCCCTGGCCATCGTAAAATTCGGGGGCCATGCCGATGAGACGGGGTGTGTTTGCTTGCGCCATTGGGGCTGCGACGACGGGCGGAGGTGGTGGTGGCGGTGCTGGAGGAGGTGCTGCTGGTGGACCTGGTGCAAGTGGGTGATGTATAGCCAGTGGTGCAGCTCCTGGGGTGTTTCCGGACGGTGGCGGCGCTGGAGGCTGGGTTGGTTGTGGCTGAGTGCTTGGTGTGGGTTGATGTGAACTCGATGCTTTGGTTCTAGGTGTCGGTGGGGCGGGAGCGCATTGTTTTCCCTTGGATACCAAGGGCGTGGGACTTTGGGTAGTTTCGACTGGGAGTAGTCTGGAACTACTAGGAAACAGACTTGTTTGGGCACATGGGGTACTTGGTCTAGTCTGGAGCTTCTGGATCGCCAAGGTAACAGTGGTTTCTGCTCGTTGTAAGAGGGATTCCACTTGTGCTGTGTCTTCTTCGTCGTTTTCCCCAGGTATGATTTGCGTAATTTCTTCCTCTGATTTGTCGTCTGATCCTTCAGAGGCAGTCTTTGTGTGCTCTTCTGCATCAGAAGTGCTTGGACTTTTGAAATGTACTGTGCGATTGTTGAGATAAATCCACTTCTTTTCGCTTTGATGCCACTTGATGAATTGATCTTGGTATAACGCTGTTCCTTGGAACACGTCAAATTCTTCAATGTGTTCTTTATTTGAGTAAAGTACTGCAAGAACGTTGGCAGTAACTTGTTCTCTGTTGTCCAGGTACCTCCAAGAGTGTCCTGGCCCGTTGCTATAGGTGGCGTAGGTGGAAAAGGCCCCGAAAAGGACTCGATTCCCTTTATCGTTGGTGGCGAAAGCGTTGTAATAGATCGCTGGTACGTGTTGTTGTTCTTTGGTTGTAAGTAGGAACTTAGTGGCAAATTGAGATTTACACTGTTCCCACAGATTCATATAAGGGTGACTGTATATGAATTTCCTTCCCAACTATAGAAAACGGTACACTGTTTTGTCAGACGAGTAGACTTAGTAGAGTGCTCTGAGTCAATGAGTCTGTAGTCCTCAAGTATACCCTTGTTAGTAATAGAGGTCCGATATTTCCACAGGAAACCGTTGAACACGATCGGATGGGGGGTGACTTTAAAAAGATCTGTGAAGAGGTGATCGATATGGACGTCGGGACGATGTTGGAGAAGGTAAAGGCAATGTTGTTTGAAGATACGTAGTTCTTCCAAATTCCTTGTAGGAGTTGCCTTTGCAAGGTATGTTTCTTCGGGGAGGAACGGTTGAAACGGGGTTCCAACTATGTGGTCAAATTGTCTTGGGCGAATATCGCTTTCCGAAACAATTTGCTGACTTGGGGTACTGATATTTGGGTACACTGGTACCTGGGGTACTGGACTATTTGGTGTTCTATTGATCAATGGGTTTGTATGACGGAGACGGTTTCTTCCTCTTTCGTTAGAGGGTACAAAGGTCCAGGGATCTCGGGCTGGTGCTGAGCGATTTCTATGTGCCAGTTCGTCGGTTGTAATGAACACCGTCTAAGGGTCGACTAGTGACTTGTGGATCCCAGAGAAGGAGATAGGACAGAGTAGGAGGAGTTCCTGGTTGTCGGTTGTTGTCACAGTGACAAATATCAATTCCACAACCACAATTGATGGCGGTAGCTGGGGATGCAAACTGGAATTCTCTGGATTGTCGGTATTTGGATAAAGGGGTGCTAGTTCGAGTGGTTCCCTCCAAGGTAATGTCTGGAGTGGTATCAACGCTGTCCCAGTAATGAGCTTGAATGTGGATATTATTCGGCAAAGCCTGAATTCTGGTAAGTTGGGCCTGGTACTCGGATTCTCATCCTTGGGCGTTGGGTTGAGTAATGGGGAGGGTGTACTGGGTTGGGTTGATGAGTGCAAATTTGTGATTCTGGATAGTGGTTTCCCAGAGACCAGTGTTGAACGAATAGGAGTATTCCTTGCTATCGGTGTAGATGAATTGATATCCAATAGGTCCAGTTGTGAGAAGTCGAATTTCGTTAAATTCCACTTCAACTTGGGTTTGCGACAGGAGAAACCGGGATAGAAATCTAACTCTATTCCCTTGTCGAATTTGCGTGATGATTTCTTCCCGAAATGCTGGCATGCTGTAGTGCCAGAGGAAGGTTTCGTCGTAGAAGAGACTGATTTGGTCAGCAGGAGTTCCGTTATATTGACGGATGTCGGCGAGGATCCAATAAAGGAGATTTCTTCTTGCTGCTTCAAGAAGGCTGGGGAGTTGATAATCAACATATTGATAGAAGCGGTAGCTCCCAAGAATTTCTCCAAAGGGTAATTGATCAAGTAAGGTTTGAGCGATAAGGTGATGGTTGCTCCAGTAGGTAAGTTGAACTTGATCCCTTAAGTCCGCGATGGGAGGAAGTTGACTTTCAACTTGAGTTTGAACTTCACTTAAGTTTTCCACTGATAATGAAAACTTAAAACCCCTGTATTTCGCGTCTAAGACCTTTGTAAACTTACTAAGTATTACAAAGGTATTTCTATGGGAGGCGAAATAAAGTTAAAGGGGTTAACAGGCACCCGCAAAAGACAAGTGAACTGGGTGAATTGAGGCTGTGTATGTAACAGATCCTCAATACGAGTCGTACGGTTCAAAAAGAAAATACCTTCTTCTGTGAAATGTAAGTGTCCACAAAGAAGGGCAACTCGTCCGTCTAAAAGTCATAAGCTACCAAGGGAACTTGGCAACCTTCAAACTCTTGCAGCCATGTGGGAGGGAACTGTGAGAAAAGAAACTTGATGGAGTCCAAGAAGGATGACTCCAAATATCCAAAAGGGAAATGAGTGGAATGGGGGTGGTGACCAACCTTGGCGCACACATGGATGGGGGGAAGTAAGGTACCGAAAGGGTGGACAAGGACGTTGTGGTAGACGGGGGCTCAGAAGGGAGTGACATAACTGGTGGGGTAGTCGGCAATGTCACTGTGGAGTGGGATGAGGCGGAGAAAGTTCTTGTCTATGAATTCCTCTTGGGGGTACCAAAGCGTCTGGTCGTTCTGGTGAACGACTGTGTATTGGTGTGGGTGGTGGTCAGTGGCGGTAGTGCAGGCGGGGGCGGCAAAGAGTTGAGGAAAAAGATCGGCTGCAACAGAGCCGGACGGGTGTTCGACGGGAAGAGATGGGAGAGGAGCGGGTGGCTGTGGAGTGGGGGGATGGGGGGACGGTTCACGGTGGACGGGGGCGAGGACAATGGGCTCTGGTAGTTCCTCGACTGTAATGTCGTCGAGGGGGATGTGGTTGCGGAGGTCGTGACCGAGGTGGGCATGGACGCAGGCGTCTTGAGTGGTGGGAACTGGTGGTCGGTTCTCTTGCTCCTCAAGGCGGGCGATGGCCTTGTTGATGAGACCGAGGAAGCCTTTGGGGGTGGGGAAATCGGGGGACAGGGAACGGACGTGGTAAGTAGGGGACTGTGGGATGACAGGAGAGTCAGTCAATGGGTTGACCAACAAGATGCCGGGCGAAACGGCGGCCGTGTACCCCAGGTACTGGAGGACGGGGGAGAAGAGGATGGGAGACTGGGGGGCGGTGATGTAAGGTCCTGGACCAGTTGGTGCCAGGAAAGGGAAGTCAGGGTGGACAAATTCTCCGGGGAGTTCAGGACTTTCCGGAGTGTCGGCGACGGTGGCGATGAAGGCGGGATTGTGATCCCTGAAAGACGAGGCCGGACTACCTGGTGATGGATAATTCCAGGTGTTGCGGGGAGAGGCAAGGAAATCGTTGATCGCCTGGTTGGTGTCTTCGATATTGTGCTGGTAGATGTTGTCAAGGTTTGACCAGGAGGCGACGGAGGAAGTGGGAGAGGACACTTCCGACGACAGTCAGCTTCAATAAGAGACTGTTCTAGTGTCGGGAACTCACTACTTATGGGTAGCGAGACTCAACGACGGCACAAAGTTGAAGGTGACTGATCCAAAGGAGCAGCAAGGAGATGTTGAGGAGAAAGAGGCAAAAGGCAAGGAGAGGCGGGACTGTATAGAACAGGGGGCGGGCTGCTAACGATGAGGGAGCTTTGTGAGGCTCCAGTGTGGGGGTAGACAAGAGAACAGTCTGAGGACTGTTTGTACAAATTTGCAGGTCTTATATACTAATACAGGGTGGTCTGTGCGTAGTTAAGGGTAGGCATAATATTGAGAGACAGGTGGACACGTGCCCCTTTAGGGCAGGTACAAATACAAGAGACGGGTGAGACTTGAGCTAAGAATAGACACAAACTAATAATAGATGAACTGCGGACTATGCCGCAGTTCTGCAGTAAGTCTTGTGACTTCGTTGATTTCCAATCAACTGTTGATCGTTCCCACGGTCTTCCACATGTGGGTCAACAGACAAGACGCGCGTAGAAAGTGCGCACGATCAGGTGATCGTGTTGATGACCAATCCCTTGGTAGGTCATGTGTTAGGTTCTCACGGTCACGTGCTGTTAAGTCACGTGCTTGCTTGAGGGCTTGTAGGTCACATGATGGGTCACGTGGTGGGGATTTCCCAGGGTCACATGGTCAAAGATTCTCTTTGGTTGCTGGTCTTTGACCAGGCTTTGTCGTGGGTTCAGGAGGGCGTCGGATAGCCACTTGGCTATAGCTGGGTTTAGGGGCGGTTCTTGTGGGACTTGTAGGGGTTTGGACTGGGTTTCTAGATGGCGTGGACTTCGTCCACGACAATGTCCCTGGAGGACAGACACACACCTTGTCCCCAGAAGAGTCCCCTATCGAACCCTGGGAAGTATACCTCACTCAACCCAGCAGTCCTGTGTCCCGCAAGCACTCCCTGTCACCTACAAGTCCCTCTTCAGCGCCCATACACCAATGCACAAGTAGAGAAGGCAGCTACCAGTCAATCACACCTACTGCCTCATCGCCTGTAGCCAGCACCTTGCCCCAGAGCCAGAGCAACCCACCAGTGTCCTCACAAGAGTCCGCAGACTCTTCCTCATCCATGCAGAGCTCCGCAGACAACACGGATAGTGACATGGCCCTTAATTGGGTCACCATCAATACAGACTACCTTAAAGGGTAGTTGCTTACATTAGACACCCATTAGACCAGAATGGGCACACAGAGATCAGATCTCCTTGGATCAGCCTCAAACCTCATGGTTGTCATCACATCATGACGATGCTTCTCTTCTTGGAATGACCCGCTGCCATTGTTCCCTGGTTAAGGATAGATTAGGCAATCCCCTGATCCCCCATTTGCTCTTGCGCACTCTCTATTGTTTGACTCATACAGACCGCAGCACTTGTCCGCAGAATGTCATATGATACAGACAGCCCCCTTGTTACATTCCATGGGCTAATTTTCTTTTTCTATGCTTACCAATTTGTTCTCATCACGTGACTGCTTACTTGATACATCACCTGACTGCTTTCTTGCTTACTTGACCATTCTCTTGTCATCTTAGGAGCGCCAGCTCATTTCTAGGATCATTGTACTTGTTTTGCTATCTTTAGCTTGCCAGCTCATAACTAGGATCCCTCAACAGTGGATGTAGTAGTTTTGTAATGCAACCCACAAATTCCAGGAGGGTGCATAATAATGTGCCCCCTATGAATCCTAGGAGTTTCCAGAGCTGCACACATTATAATGTGCCATCTCCCTCTCT
>Ga0307510_10002273_pt1 | contig 21666 bp, 26 predicted proteins | sample 12_EM_MG_FD_207224 | JGI IMG/M metagenome (GOLD analysis project Ga0307510, IMG submission 207224) | Populus trichocarpa ectomycorrhiza microbial communities from riparian zone in the Pacific Northwest, United States - 12_EM | ecosystem: Host-associated > Plants > Roots > Unclassified | place...
TTGGGTCCGCAGTATATTGCGCAGCAATGTACTGTATGTATGCGCAAAGATGCGCACGAGTTGTGGGGTATTACCAGGTAGGTTGCAGTGACGTAAATCAGCATTTGGGCTCACGCTGGCATGACACTACGGGCGTGCGGTGGGGTAGTACCATTACATGGTTTTGTTGAATTTAATTTCCACCTTCACGCATGATTATGACCTCCAGACGACGGGTCTAGAGGGTAGCACGATAGGCTTAAGTTGCAACTAAAAGTACTGCCAGCTCTTCGCCGCTTTCCTTTGCGCCAGAGATGTTAGAGTCGTGAGAGCAATGTTGGGTGATAGCTGTGGGTGTTGCACTGTTGGTGTCTTGGAGCGTTGCCACGTTGTCCCGGGTACGCGGCGATGTAGTGCGCAGTTTGGAGTGTGGAGGTCGTGGGATTAATTCTGAACGAAAGCAGATAGACTCGCTGTCCGCAGCATAGCACATACTCGATGATCGATTTTCATCATGAGTCCTAGAGAGTAGCACGATGGCTATGACATATAACCGACCGATCTCTATTCTTTACCCCCAGCTCAAAAGTTATCTCCTGCGGCGTTGACTGAGGCGGCCCTCGGACGTGATGTTGCGTATTCTACCCACCGGGTTATTGCTTTCAGTGCTTTCTTGTCTTCCACTTCCAACGCTCTGTTCTCTACCCACCCTGTCTCGTCAATGGCTCGATTTCTACTCCGAAAATCAGTCAACGATTTTTCGCAATGCTACAATTCTTCATGGATATATACAACCCAAGTCTCTAAAACTCGAGGATTTCCTCTCCGCGTACGAGGGTCTTGATTGCAGTAACCATTGTCAAAACAAGTCACATCGTGGCCGAGTACAATATCGCCAGCGGGAGCATCGCCACTGAATCGAAACAGATTGCCAACGCGATGCAAACCAAGCTACAGATGAAGACAGGAGCGGTGATGGAGGCGTGGTGCCAAGTCTTACGGACACCAGGATCACTGTAAACGACAATGAGGACGTCAGAATGAGAGACGAGGGCTTATCGCGCTTATCATTAGAAGTAGGTGACAGGTCCCGCCTAGACGACCTGTCTAAAAACCATCTCCTCATTCTTATTTTACTTGTAATGAATGTTGTAGATCTGAATTGCACGGTGCTTGGTGTCACGCAACAAGTGTCCGGAAGATGTTTGTCGCGATGAATGGATGCCTCACTTTGTAATGACACAAGCAGGAAGCGCACGCGCCACCTCGGTCCTCAAATCTCAGGCACGTCCTGAGTCTCCGCCACTGCTTACGACGTTGACATAATACAGTGGATGCATGGCAGTATGCGAGTCCAGATCAGACACCCCCTTAAACCCCCATGATTAGGAGGAGAAGGTCACTACATGGTGATCCTTAGTTCCGTTTCATGATTGTAAACAGACCAAGCTGAGACTACATTTATTCATTTTATCATAACTGGCACTGACATACTAGGTCACTTCCCTTCACGGCCACTAAGGAAAGGAGCCCAACAATCTTCGGCCAAATCACGGAATGCCTCATAGTAATAAGGGCGATACGGCGATAATCAGGGGACTCCATGCCTTCGTGTGCTTCGGGTGAGGTAGGGAGACCACAGCGTGTCACAACTGTTTGCTGCGTGGGAAATTGACCAGTGGCGGCACAGTCGCTGAGGTGCTGGGTTACTGGAACCTTATAAAAGAGTGGCCGAGTTCCCTCTACCGTGATGCACGGAATTGTCGTCGTGTCGAGAGTGGGAAGACCTATTTTGGCGCGGCTTCTGTTGTTATACTGGAAGGCAGCGACTGCTCCGGCGATGACCGGAGGCTCAGGGCCTCTCGAACCGAAGACGGGTTTGTCCCGTTGAACGACGAGGAGGATCATTGGCACGGGCTGGTAACTCATAAGACATATGTCTGGAATCGCTTTTCGATTGTTCTTCCCGCATATCGTTAAAGGGAGGCCGTATTGCGAGACATGAACTATGCCAATCTCACATTGGAAATCAGTGACACCGAGGACATTGCCCGCAAAGTCATTGAAGGAAGAGTCTTGTGCGTCTGGGTGCGAAATCAAGGCAAGGTGCTTGAGAAAGCGATGAATCGACATGGCATGGACATTCCAGTAGGAATGGTCCTCATGGAAGTGGAAGGGCTGACGGGGGAAAGGAGGTAGGGGTCAAGGTCGATGGGAGATAGCTTGTGACCGAAGAAGTCGACAGCACTTTGCGTTTGAATAGTTATGTTATATGCGAGCAGTTCATCCGTCGACCAGTGATCCCCCAATTTTGGGGACCGGATGATATTTACCATAGCAGAACGGCTAGAAGCTTTCTTAAGAGAACAGGGGAGAAAAGCAGTAAGAAGATGAGAGAGCGGAGGTAAGAGACGAAACTTAGTCAGACGTCACATATTTTTTTTTTTTTTTTTTGGAAATGCCTTGCTCCTTTAAGTCCTACGGTTTACCCAGTATATTCGGCCATGTCAGATTAAGGACATCTCCGGCAGCTTGTAATGTTTGGTTCAGTGTAGCTTCAAACCAAATACGGTAATGGCGAACCAAATGCAATAACTCCGCAGTTGCCAGTTGACTCGGGAGTCAACAGAGCTGAGCTGAGTTGGCAGAGTTCAAATCTCCAGCAACAACACACCATCCCCCCACATCAACCCAATGGAACAATTTATAACTAAAAACCTATCCTGTGTGACCTCCCTGCAGCAAAATGCTCAAATGCCTCCACAACCTCCGATTTGGCCAAACAACCAACGACCTCCCCCCTTCCACTCAATACTCGCATACCCCCCCACTAGCATACCTGCAAACCACTGCGCCTCTATGAGTCTACCTCTGAACTTGCCCAGAATAGCTACCCCATAATCCTAAATTGTGTAACTCACTGGTTGCTCAGTGTCGTCTACCTCTAAGCGGCTGCCACAACAACATGCCGCAACCGCTACGAATCTGCCAACTCTCCCCAACACGCCCGGCTGTACATCTGTTTCAGCCTGCCCAGATAAATCAATAAGCCCGTCCGTGCCCAACAACCCACTATGAAAGGTTAGTACGGGTCCATCGCCACGATATGACAGGACCACGCGCATCGCTTTTGTGTGATGACGATTCTCGAAAACAGAAAGAACATAGCTGCTCTTCAAGTTCAAGATACCACAAAACGTAATCATGCCTAAATCCAAGCGCTACATGTCTGTCTCCGCCAACAACGACGCTTCCTCGCTCAATGGCGCCATCTGTAGTGTGTCTTGTGGATATGGGCGAGGGTGTCCTCCCACCACCGCTAAGGCCAAACGGCACCGCCCGCCGGACCCTACCTCCTCTTCCCCGACACTGCCTACCCGAAAAAACTTACTTGCCTGGCCCTGGCGGTGAATGAGCATTGCGGCAGGTCGATTACCTGATGGGGTCCACATGAACACGTTGCCATGGTGGCCACCTCACAGCTAGGTGCCCTGTCCCCTAGGCCACGTCCAACCACCACCCCTACCTCACCAGCGTCCTCCCACGTACCGTGTCTATTGACAAGGACCAAAGCCATACTACCATCCTAGCCAGCGCGCCACCTCGCTGAAGTACCTCGATCCCATTTATGATTTATGCCTTTCCTTTGGATCGCACATGATGATAGAATGTTCTGGACCTGAAGACTGGCATGGGTTTCATCTTTCAAGGTGGCACACACGTCCGCTGACTCACCTCACCATTGCCATCTTATGACCGCAACTCGCCGAATTCGACAGTAGATGCGTTTGCTGAAATTTTTTGGCAAGCAACACCAAAGCAGTCACCTAATTATAAAACTTACTGTATCTGTATGCTACAGTCTGTTCGGTGGCCGGAATGAAGATATGGACTCACGTCAAGAGGATGGGGGACTATGGCCTCCCTTTCCCCCTATTTCTTACCCAGTTCCCCAATCTCTTGACGTGAGTCTCCTCCGCCATGTCAATGCCGGCCGACCGTGACGCGCGCATCCGCATTCGTCATTGAGTTACGAGCACCACTGTCACGTGCCGCTGTGTCACTTGTACATGCAGGCCAATCAATCCGAATTCACGCTCGCGGCTTGTACATTGATTCGTGTACCCGATACTCGTGCGCGAATAACCAGTGCCCATTCCTTCTTTGAGCCGTCGCCATGCGCCATCACCATTGCCATTGTGACCACCACCAAGGCACCACACGGCAACGGACTTGACCCACAGGACAGCGACATTGCGCTGGCGGAGATTCCGGAGTGCAGGAATGTGAAGCGATGCGATGCAGAAGGCTCGAGCAGTGACCGGTGACCGCCTGACATTTCGGGATGGAAAGGATGCGCTTCTTCTGCATATAACTTTGTATTGTAGTTATTCAGTGTTATATTCTTATTCTACTGATTAATATACAAATTCTATGATATATATATGAAAGTGGTGGCGAGCGCCCTCGCTGTCGGAGACGACGAGGATGCGTCGGAGGCTGCTGACCGGGCACACGTGGGAGAGGCCAGGCCAGTGAGTCGGCTCGTCGGCTCTGGGTTTCCTTCCGGTTGGGGTGATACCAAGAATTTTCATAATCGTATTTCTGATCATCATATTCGTGTCCTACTCATAAAAACAAATTCAGTGACATATAATATGTCATATAAAATATGGAGTTAAAACACCAACATACATGCTCACTGTCAGAGACAACGAGCCCAACGTGGGAGACGACGATGACGATGACACGTCGTCGGAGGTGGCCGGAGGCGCAGGAAAGCTCGCGGATGGGCAAACCCTGATTAAGGCCTGATTCGGAATACTATAACTAAGCACAACCAGAACCAACAGCACCTATTTTCCGATTTTATTGTACCGGCAAACGATAACGTGGACCAGTGGGTATCAGCCAAGTGGCGAAACCTGTCATAGTAAGCTAATGCAGTACGCCGACCAAGTGGGTTGATCATCCCCCCATTGGCGGTGGCGGGAGAAAACTTGGAGACTATGGTTCGCCATTGAGGGAACTCGCCAAGGCTAACATATCGACTGAGGTAGCGGGTGACTCGAACCAGGTAAAACATCGGCGAGGTCCCGATCATAGCAATACAGGGCAGTGTCATAGCATTGAGAGGGGGTAGACCCAAGTCCTCGCGCCTCCTGTTGTTATGCTGATAAGCCGCGATCGCCTTGGCGATCAGTTGGGGTTCGGGGTCACCCCGGTTGGTGATGGTTTTGTCCTCCTGAATAACCAGGAGAATATTTGAGCTTGACATGAGACATACGTCTGGAGCGGCGACCCGGGACTCCCCACAGATGGTCAATGGGATACTTCGTTGCCTGGTGATTCTTGTGTCGACCCCATCGAAACCAATCACTTGAAGCACTGTTTGAGCATCAGACTCTCCTCGTCCAAATCCAAGGCCAGTTTGAGGGTGCCGAGAAGCCGACAGGTCTGGATGAGGAATAGAGCAGTGGTGGAAAGGGGAAATGGAGCGAACAGACTCGGGTCGAGATGGTTGATTGTGCCTAGATGTTGTTCAAGAAACTGCACCTCACTTCGAGGTCATATAGTGATGTTATAGGCCTCAAGCTCATTGGTGGTCCACTTGCTTCCCGGCTTAGCTGAGCGGATGATTTTTGACATAGAGTTTCAGAGAGAAGAGACTTGGAAGACAAAGGAGAGCACATTGACTGGTTGACAAGAGCACAAAGGCAAGAGATATTGCAAGAAGTGCAAACTGCTGCAGCCCAAGGTTATGGTCTGGGTTTGTCACCCAGGGCCCATAAACCTGTAATAGCCTAAGAAATTGGCCAGGCTGAGGATTGAACCCAGGCATACTGGTTATATTCTAGGTGCTCTACCACTGAGCTACCTAGCCATGAGGGATCAAGCTGGATTGCCTTCTTTGTCACTTGACATGTGAGCAAATTGCATGTCCAACAAGAGACCCAAAAGCATACCTTTATATCCAATGTATTACACCACTGTCCGTCTGAGATTGCAGTGATAGCCACGTGCGTGGGAAATAGCACCCTACTTACAAAAGGGCCAGTCGCTCAAATAGTAACACACAAGAGGGCAGGAGCACCAGGATATATCGCGAGTTTTTGCTGCAACGATGTTATTCGGGCGACTCAACCCGAGGACACCACCTCCTGGAATCACTTCGCTGCGGAGTGTTCATCTAGCGTTTCCCGTCATTCCTCTTTACTGCCATCGGAAATCAGAGAGTGGATCTAGTGTTTCAACGTTCGGTTGAGTTATCAACTCGACTGGACCAATCCTCGGGCATCAGCAAGATGACATATCACTGGAAGTGCTAGGACTAGCCCTCCTAGCAGATCCAGCAGTCTAGTAGCCCAAGGTCAGGACCACAGAATGGCGGTGTTAGAATTTTTTTGTCGGAGTTCGTTGGTGCTGAGTGTGAAGTAGAACGGCAGATTCCGAGATGCTCCTGTCAAAGACTGTCGACCCATCAGCCTAGATAACTTACATGTAAGACGATGTCTTTCGCAGGTATTCGTTCCAGGAGACAAGCAAAGGGAGCAAGGTCCCCATGTTCGGTTTTCATCCGCGTCCAAGCAAAACAGTTCCTCTCCTCCAGTAGAGCGTCCTCCTGAAGAAATCGGTCTGATGCTCTACCTTCCTCAACCGAGATTTGAACCAGTCCATAAAAGGGACGTGGCAGATATCCAAGCAACGCTTCAGGAGGTGTAAGTACCTGCGAGGTCTCACGTGTTCATCTCCATGCACATACTGAATCATAGTAAGGTGCGCAACAGCAGGCACATAGACGACGAGGGCAATGAAGGTACAGCGACGTTCGGTGGTAGAAGCCTAAGGTAAAAGAGGAAATGTTGGAATAGAGAGCAGGAGATCCAAAACGAAAAGAGATAAAGAAATGTATGAAAAGGGACCTGAACGAGCCTATATACAGTAAATCCTGTATATAGGCCCATTCAAGTCTCTTTCGTATGTTTTTCTATCCCCTTTTTCCATAGATTATCTGCTCTCCATTCTACACTTCCCTCTTTGACTTCAATGTTTCACCATCAAAGCGTCGCCGCATTGCAGGTACTGTAGCTGGGTCGGAGTGACCTAGCAAGTGAGTTCGGAGGTAGTTCTTGAGGAGACGGGGCCGTGATCCCAAACTAGCGGGAATACGCAAGAAATGTTGAACGGTGTGAGGCAATGGCAATGGCAGAGGCGCAGAGCGGCGGCAAGTAGACTTGAGGCGGTGGCGAGACACAGAGCGGGCCGGCAAAGGCGAGATGAAGAACGGTTGAAGTACAGACAGTTGGCAAAAGTGAGAGAGATGACGATCGAAAACACAAAGGGAAACGCCAGACCCGAAAGACATGTGACGCTACGGCAGAGGCAGTTTGTCGTCAATCGGTCGGTCAAGAGCAGAAGCACACAAAATAACAAAGTAGGGGAAAAGTGGGTGGAAGTTGCCTAGCCTTTGACTTGGCCCGGTGGCGCGGGGTATTTATATGTTAAGTGAGACAATACGAGACAAGTATTCTATGCGCAAAAGTGAAAAGACAAACCCAAAGATGGTACTGTCGGCAAAAGGCCGCGCAGTGTAAACAGTGAAAAGCGATGTCCGAAAAACCTGAAAATTTTATTAAATAGTCATAAGGTGCGCGATGTTGAGCGCGCAGATGACAAGGGTGAGGGACGGTGCCAGTGCGGTGATGTTCGATGATGAAAGTCTAAAGTAAAATAGGAAGGCGTGGAATGGAGAGAAATGTCTGAATCAAGAGGAGATAGGAAAACATATGAAAAAGTAACCCGGATGCACCTATGTACAGTAAAGTAAAGATCCTTCCAAGCACAAACGTGGTCCAGACCAAGGCCCGACTTGCAAAGGGCCGTGAGCGACGCGTGCTTGTGATATCAGCCGACGGTCTTGGGTGATCCGCGAGTCTTCGGCCATGAGGTGAGGAGTGGGGCACAATGAAGGGGGCGAGTCTTTCTGTTCGAGGAAAGGTGTCAATCATGTAGCAATGAGGGTGGAAGACGGAAGTTTGGAGACGAGGCAAACAAGACGAGGGTACGAGCGAGCAAGAGGCTGAAGTTTGGAGGAGGACCTCACGTGGTCGGCAGCACACACAGACACTCGAGCACGTGCGAGAGGCAGGTGACGCGGCTTGCCGTAGCTCGTTTCCGGGGCTAGCACATATACCATCATTACAGCATCTCCCTCACCCTCATCGTCTACGCGCCCACTGTCGCGGAACCTTACTACAATTCACTCAAAATTTCTGCATTTCGGACACCGCTATTCATCGTCTAGTACGTCGCCGTGCGGGTTGTCGCTGGCAAGCACAGCATTCGCTCTCGCTCTCTTTCCCTCTCTATCTGTCTGGCTCGTAGGATACTTGTCTTTAACGCCTGACTCTCGTATAAAAAACCCTCTACCTAACCTTGTCAAGGCAGGCAACGACAGCCCGTTTTCTCCCCTCTTCCCCCTCGTTTTCTCTCGCTCTCGCCCGACCGTCTGACGACCAACCGAGCGCCATGCCGTCACTCGTCTTCCCAGTCTAAGGCAATTGCGCCCACCCTTTTTCTCTTTGTGTTCGGTTTTGCCTTCGCCCGATAAGACAGACGATTAACCGAGCCGCCGCGCCATCCTTCATCTCTCTGAGCTCACGTACGTCCTCACTCTCTTCTCCGTTCTCGTTACCTTTGCGGATCGGCATCGTCCCACGCAGACGACAAAGTCACTCTTTGTCGCCTTGTATCTGGCTCGCGTCCTCTCGGTTCGTATCGCTCGTTTGCCCGAATTCCTTTCTCGGGTTCTCGGTCTCTCGGGATCGCGAGCTCGTCCCTTTCTTACTCTATCCTTTTTCGAACCCATCACAAGGCCGCTCCGGTCTAGTTCCCTACAGTGCTGCCAGCTCTTCGCCGCTTTCCTTTGAGCCGGAGATGTGTGAGTCGTGAGAGCAAGTCGGATGATGGTTGTGGGTGTTGCACTGTTGCTATTTTGGGGTGCTGCTGCGTTGTCCCAGGTACGCGGCGATGTAGTGCGCAGTTTGGGGTGTGAGGCCGTGGGATTAATTGTAAACGAAAGCATACAGACTCGTTGTCCGCAGCACAGCACATGCTCGATGATCGATGATTGATTGTCATCATGAATCCCAGGGAGTAGCACGGTGAGTATCATATATAACTGACTGGTGTCCTTGTCTTCGCTCCCAACTCGAAAGTTATTTCCTGCGGCGTTAACCGAGTCCCAGAGCCCCCCAACGTGATGCTGCTTATTCTGCCCACCGAGTTATCGCTTTCAGTGCTTTCTTATCTTCCACTTCCAACGCTCTGTTCTCTACCCACTCTGTCTCGTCAATGGCTCGATTTCTGCTCCGAAAATCAGTCAACGATTTTCCACAACGCTGCAATCCTTCATGGATATATACAACCCAAGACTCTACAACTCGAGGATGCCCTCTCCGCGTACGAGGGAACCCCTTGGGACGGAGCAACCGATTGGAACGACTTCTGTAAGTCCACGTCCGACAACGCTCTGATGGGCCCTTTCCATGAAACCCTAGCCCCTGAGGGCACGATTCTGATCTTCGTAGGCCGTAGGTTCTGTCAGCTTCGCAAAAACTGGGCAGGTGATGGTCGCGTCGTTGCCCGTTTGGTGACCCCGCCAGGCAGCGACGTCCATCGAATCAAAGTCGATGAAAAGGCTGGCATATGCATCACGACTCGTATGTTTGGCGGCCTTGCTGTGACCCATCTCTTCTCCGGTGTCCTCCTTTGGAGTCTCCCCCCGGTGAGAGAGCTCTCTAATCGTCCACCTCCCTTGCCACATTTCGTTGTGCGCTCACTGACCCCCAGGACTATGTTGCGGGCATGACCCACTGCGAGTATGATAGCGGATATCTTGTCTTTAGTGCCTTCAATGCGTTCAGCGGAAATAAGGAAGTGTGGCGTCTTGCAAGTGACTTTGCCGAAGGTGAGGTGGCCACCCATTCATCGCCGGATGAGGGACAACGGCACGTATCCGCATTCGCAGCAGCGGTGCACAACCGATACGCGCCCCGTGGTCACTTCCGACCGTGGGCGAATTTGTCCTTCCCCGAACTCACGTTCGGGACCCGACTCGTGTATCCGACGGTCCTCTCTGTAAACAATCGGCGCGCGTTCCTGCACGACGTGCACACGGGCGCGCTGATGCAGACGATCGACGTCGGTCTGGGTCGCCCAGGGCTCGGCCTCTGCTACGCCGACGTGAATGAGCAATACGCGTTTGTATGCGAGTCGCGCGCATTGCATGTGTTGGCGCGGGATGGCGGCGCCGAGGTTTTGCGGATACCAAATAACGTGTTCGTGCCGAAGACCGTAATGGTGGCCTCCGATTCCGTACCAGGAAAACCGTTTGTCGAAGTTCTCTCGCTACGGCCCGGGCGTGATGACGTTCGTCCAGACTTCTTAGCAGGTGCGACCTTCCCCCCTCCCCTTCCCGCGCTCGTATAATTTCTACGTTTTCTGCACGGAAATCAGACAGGTGATGACTCATCCTTTTTCTGGATAGCACATGTATCCAGGGATGGTCGCGATCTAGCGATCTTGGCTTCCAGAGACCGTCTCCTTCTCGTTCGGGACTTTGAACGCGTTTGTCGCGAAGAAGTCAGCCTTGCCGCTGCCGCGCAGGTTCTACGCCTCTTGCCAGGAGATCGGTGTTTTTATCTGGCGTTCGAGCATGGGCGTGTCTGCGTAGCCACGGTTCGTTCTTCCGTACACGCCGCCACAGTACTTTTACTCACTTATGCCCTTCCTCTGTTTCTTTGCTTTCCTTTTTTTTCGCAGCTTCATGGGCTTTACATCGTCAACCTCGACAGAGGCCCTTCCATTGACTCAGCAAAGGTCGTGTTCGTGCGACCTTACATCACATCTTCGTCTGGTCCACATCAACCGATCAGCTGCATGCAGCTCACCGATCGTCGCATTTACTTTTCGTGGGAAGACGCGAGACGTCGGGACATTCCGCTGTTCGAAGACGGGGAAAATAGGCCAGAGCCCTCGTCACCCGGGACCCCATCCATAGCCGAACCATCTCCTGAAGCATGGCCATGGGTGGACCCCGAATTTGGTGGGTAGTATGCCTTTCTCTGATGTTGTGGTTGCTGGCGATGTGTCCCCAACTCACAAAATCATTTTTGTCTCTGTTTCCAGATCCACAGGAAGGCGTCTCTGTAGGTTGTATTGATTTTAGCTTGATGCACGAAAGTCGTGTCCCAGGAAAAGCTGCGCGCAGAAAGCGGAAGGGAAAGAAACGAGGGAAAGGTGAGTCAAGATGAGGAGGGTAAATGAGAGTCGCGCTCTGAGTACAACACAGGCACGGAGGCAAGGAAATAAAAGGCATTCATTCAGACCAGAGGAGAAGGGAATCAGTCTCGGGACTAATCTGTTGTTAGAGGCGAAGAGGAGATACGCAAAGTTTCGGTAGCAAACTACGAATGTTGTTCATACAGACCAAAAAATTGATAGCAATGCGGTGAAGGGGGCCGTGCACAGGGAGTAAATAAATACTGTAATGGGAATACGAGCGATGCGAGAGGTGGAAACGAGGCCGGGAGGTTACAATGGGGGGGGAGGCTTTGGGACTTGAGAACTTCAAAGTCGTCAGCAGATGGGGCGTCGATATACTCCATGACGATAAACGTGATGTGGTAGTCAGGAGTGGCGGCCAAGAAAGCATCGTATACGCGAGGGACACGTACGCCACTAACGCTAAGGACCATCGCGGCCCTATCCTATGTCAGGTCCTCACCCCTGGCCACGTTTGGACCTACTGAGCATTGTGCCACGATGGTTTCACGTGAGGGCAGGTTGTCATTTTCCAGTAGGAGATTGAGCCATTCATTTGTCTTATCACAACGGACGTCTTACCAAGCAAGCTTAAGGAGTTGAACGTTGAACATTGAACATTGAACGTTCAACGTTGAACAACCGTGACTGTTGAACACAGGGTTTTGTGTCGGAGTTCGTCGGTGCTGAGTGTGAAGTAGAACGGCTGATTCCGGGATGATCCTGTCGGCTGTCGGATCCATCACCCAAGATACATGTACACGAGTAAAGTGCGTCCCGTCAACTAAGAGGAGGATGTCTTTTGCAGATATTCGTACCAGGAGACAAGTAAAAGAAGCAAGGTCCCATGTTCGTCCCTCGTCCACGTCCAAGCAAAACAGTTCCTCTCCGCCAATTCACCATCCTCCCGACAATCTGTTCGACGCTCTACCTTCCTCGACCGAGATTCGAACCACTCCGGAAAGAGGACGTGCCATACATGCCAAGGAGCGCTTCAAGAGAAGTAAATAGAGTATTTGCCCTGCCAGGTCTCACGTTCATCTCCACCCACAGGCGGGACCATACTCAGCACTAAACCGCCAATCTACGTCCTTTCTACTAAAAACTTAGGATATTTCTGTTCGTCTTGCGTCTCCCCTTCCCCGGCCACCGGTCTCAAGCGCTGCACGCAATGCAAGACTGTGTGGTATTGTAACGCGGTGCGTTCCTCGCCTTGAATGCCACCCCGGACCGTATCACGGCTGTACTTATCAAGACGCGGGTGCGTGTTAGACCTGTCAAAACAATGATTGGCTGCTGCACAAGAAAGAGTGTGCGGCGATGCAACGGTGGGCTGCAGGGGCCCCTTCGCCGGACGTCTCTATTCCCGCGGAGCCAATACGATGTCTTGGTCGCGTGCTGTGGGGGAAACAAAAACGGGGATTGGACAGCGTCTGGACGTGCGAGATCGACGCGATGCAATCTCGTACGTGTCTTATTGGCTGTGCGGGGGCCCCGCGTTGTGTGACTCTGATGCCCGCAGATAGATAGAATGACCCTGCCCCCCGAGGCTGCCGAGTCGCACACCCATCTTGCCCATGCCGTGATCCGCTATCTAGGCCTCACCGCCCCCGAAGAACTTGTCCCATTCGGCATCAACAACGCGGCGGGCATCGTAGATCTGATATCCCGGGTGCGCCCCACGTTTAGTCTATACCCGTTCTTCGAACCCATTTACGAGAGAGACGGCATTTTGCTTGCTTAGTTTGCAACGAATTCTATCACTCTCACCTCACCGTCGTTGGCTCCCCTGGGCGTCTGCGTCTCTCCAATGGTTGCGTTGGTCAACCACTCGTGCGACCCGAACGCTGTCGTCGTGTTCCCGCGATCCGCCAGGGATCCTACGAGTCGAGAACCGGAGGCACAAGTCATCGCGATACGTGATGTTTCGCCTGGGGAAGAGGTGGGTTTATCGAAATTTTTGTTTTCTCCGTATTGTTTTATGACAAAACAGGTAGGTCTTCACATCATACATAGACACTACTCTGCCTCGGGAACAGAGGCAGGCTACCCTTTCTGCCACGTACAACTTTTATTGTCTGTGTGAACTCTGTTCACACACACCTGAACCGGATCCAAGAGAGGCCCTAGCATGCCCCAAAAACTGCGGTGGTGCCTGTCCATTCCCGTCCGAAGGTATTGTGTGGTACCAGATCGTAGAGCTCAGGCGTTTAACAAACTGTCCTAGAGGGCCCTCTTACTCGTTGTGTGAAGTGCAAGTCGGCTGTGGCTTCCACCGATGCAGTGCTGGATGCGTTACGAATAGGTCAAGAAGCACTGGAAAAAGCGACCTATCTCCAGTTTTCAGGTAGACGGGACTGTTGCGATCAATTGTGATTATCACATCTCATTTTCGATCTGCTCAGACTTGCCCAAGGCGCAACAACTGACGACCAACATGATCCCCATTCTCACGTCGGCCAAGGTCCTTCCTTCTTCACACCCTCTCCTTGCCCTCACCCGCCTCCACCAATCGCTTCTCCTTGCTGCCTTCCCCACCAAACTTACACAGGACGCCCTAGATGGGCTCATCCGTGCGAGCTCCGCATCCATGACAGCGCTGAGCGCGGTGCTTCCACCCGGCCACCCAGCCCGTTCGATCGCGCTCGCAGAGCTCGGTAAGCTCCTCGCAGTGGATGAGCCTGCACCGCGACCCGCGACGGCGGTCGCGGGGGCATCCGCATCATTCCCACCTTCTGGCCCGGCTCGACTGCGTCTTGCTTGCGAGACGCTCATCCGCGCTCGTGACGAGCTCTTGATCAGTTTTGGGGAACGCAACGATGGCGGAGAGGTTGGACGCGAAGTGCGTGAGATGGTGGTGCGCGTGGAGGGCGAGTTGGCTGCTTGGGGTCAGGGTATACGGAATGTGATCGAAGATACGCCAAGTTTGAAGAAGGGCGTAACGAAATAGCCATAGTGGATGTAGAGTGCCACATGACCGATTGTCGTGGTCGCACCTTTCTGGTGTTGCAGAACTACGTTATGTTGCATATCCTCATCGAGCCATCGCTTTCGGTGCTTTCCTATCTCCCGCTCCCAACACTCTGTTCCTTGCCCGCCTTGTCTTGTGAATAATGCTCGATGATGCCCTCACCGTATACATGGACAGCCCTTGGGACTTGGGACGGGGCAACTGATTGGAAAGACTTCTGTAACTCCACAGTCCTGCAGTGCCTCTGACGACTTTTCCCGTGAACCCCGGCGCCTGTTCTCATCCGCCCATGGTTCTGATTTTCATTAGGTGTGGAATGCCGCAAAATACAAAGACAAAAATCAAGAAAAATTCCGCTGAGTCAATCAAAATCAAACATCTCGTGCCAAAATCCTTGCCAAAATCTTCCCAAGTTTGCGCAGCCGGCTTTCCCGGCACCCACAAAACTCCGACCAAAATGTGGCATTCAGCCTGTAAGAGCCTCTTACTAAGAGGCACCTAATCGGAGTGTGAAGCAGAATGGCTGGTTCCGAGCCTTGCTGTGGTTCCGCTATTTCCACAGGGGACTGTGAATTCCGTCTAAGCAGCGCCGCTCCAGCGTCTAATGCCCACTGCTGCAGAACCGAAATGTCCACTACACACCGCAAACTTTGGTGCTTTGTCGATGGTCACGATCCTTTTCATGTCGACGCATCATTGACCATATACATTGACGAATTGAAAACCATGATAAGAGACATTATAAAGATTGACGTTGCTGCACCCAAACTCATTCTCTGGAAGGTGCGTTATTTCTAGTGATTTGTTCTGACACTATCGGTGACATCGCTTTAGCCCATAAATGCAATACCCCTCAAGCCTTCCGAGACTCTTGCCCAACGTCTGGGAAACCTAGCGCTGGAACCGTCCCAACTTGCTGAAAGGCTGGGTCCAGTTGATTTAGTTGCAGATGCATATCCCATCCAATCACAAACTCCAACTCCTTTCCATCTTGACATTTTTGTTCAATGTCCTTCGTGTGAGTGGGAAGACATGAATGGTCACTACCTTTCCGCTAATCCCGTAATCTTGTTACCCTTTACCCTGGCCACTTGTACCACTAGCTCAACAGGATGACGAGACTAGCGGGGTTTTTGAATCCCCTTCCAAGCGCCGGCGTCTGGCCTACGACCCCAATCCCTGGATAGAGGAGGCTCTTTTGGAGGAACTACAGTGATTCTGGGAGGATCTGTGGCAAGGCAAGTCGAATCGTTTGAGCAAGCTTTCTGTCGAACGCGGTCCCAATCCTGTCGAGGAAATCGATATTCCGGAATCTATGGAGGTGCTGCATCTACCCCGATCATTTTCTCCCATCGGCCGTGTAATGGTACGGGACGACTACGCTGTTGCAATGTGAGACATCGAGGGTTATTCTACCAGCAAAACAAAAAGCGTCGTTATTGTGGGTCATCCCGGAATAGGTAGGACCATGGGCTCCGTTTGGCAAGCTTGAATACTCACATATACACCGCCTTATCTAGGCAAGACCATTTTGTTGTACTACGTTTTGATCAAACGTCTTCTCAAGCAAAAGCCCACCATCCTTCAGGACGACCCTGGGCACCTCTTTCTCTTCAATGCCAAAGGAGTTAAAGCGCTTCCCTCATCCAGTCTAGTGTATCCTGGATCGAAGGAATATGAGAACATGTGGGCGCTGGTCGACATCGATCCAGACGTCCAAAAGCCTGCAAGGATGGTCCGTCATGAGACCTCCCCGTTCTTTCTCGTCATGGCATCTTCCCCAAGGCCATCTCGATTGCGAGAGTTGCAGAAGCACCGGCAACCAGGTGTTTACTGGTTAATGAAACCATTTACTTTGGCAGAGCTCATTCAAGCGTCAGTATTTTTGACCAGAACTTCGTCTTTTGTCACTTATGTGATATCGCAGTCGTCAACTTCAACAGCGTTCTCTCACGGAGTCAGACATTGAGAACTTCTTCGAGAAGTACGGACCGTCAGCCCGTGATTGTTACGATTTCTGCACGGCCGACGCTCTCAGTCAATACATTAGCGAAGTCCGCGCCAAAGTCAAAGCATTAAGGTGGGATTTGATCCTGACTTCCCACCCTGCAGACATTAATATGGAGGAAGGCTCCCATAAGGTCCTCCTCGTCGAACCGGAACCGACAAATAGAAACGTCTCGAGGACAAGAATCGTGACCCAAACCGTTGGTCAGTTACTGTGGGAGCGGGATTCGGGTGAAAAATGGCGAAACCATTACAAACTTTTCAAGACGCTACTTCAGCTACCAGGGGCCGAAGCTTTATGTGGAGGATTCTTCGAGCCAGCCTTCCATGGGATGTGCATTCAAGGCGCAACACTCACAATCTATCCAATGACGAGCCGAAAGGCAGCAATCAATCACATATTCAGGAACGACCGGGAGAAGGACCAACGTAGAGACTCAGGACCTGAATTCAGACCCGAAACCCTTGTATTGAACGAACAAACTGGGACCTTCTTTGATGATGAGGGCAACAAAATTTCCAGTCTCTGTGCTGATCATTACTATCAGCCAATCACTGACAATTACCCTTCATACGATTCCTTCGTTTACGACCCAGAATCCCGTCAACTCAGCGCATTCTGGGTTACGGTTGCGGAGCGGCATGATTTCAAGTCAAAGGGAGTTACCGCGCTATGTGAACTTGGGCAACGGCTGCGGATCAATAATTTGAAGATACGGATAATCGTGGCGGTCTTTCGGGATGCCGAAGTAACTTTCGAGGTACCCAAGGGTTTGATTCAGAGCGTGTGTGGGGTGTACACCCTTCAGGTGACCGAGAAACAACTTTATCCCATGTTGTTTCGAAGTACGAGCACATAAGTGAGCAAGACCCAAGGTGCGTCAAGAGGAAGGAACTTGGCGAGCAGATTCCAAAAAGGCTCGATGCGAGTATTCCAAGATGCGCAACGGGGCACTAGCTCAGTTTGATGTCGAGAAGTCGGGTCTCAGGAGAGGACGAATGGCCCAGACCGTAGTCACGCGAATGAAGCGTGCCGGGCTGGGCATTGTTTCGAGGTACTTGCTCGAAGCATACTGTATATTAGAGCTGTCCACTGTAGTCTACCCAAGCATCCTGCTAGCTGTCTGATCTATCGAGGGGTGATGGTGTCGTACGAGCGGACGCGAGAATAAACGCCGATGATTTCCCGCGGCCTCCTTCCGCGCGTTCTCATTCCTTCGGGAACCGTCGCCCTCAACCTTACTCCATCGCCCGTTCTCGGATCCTTGGAACGCAGCCTTGGTTTTATCCATTTATCATGACCTTTATCCTTCCATATTCTTGAACTCACGTGGAGACTTTCTCTCTTCGTCTCAACATGTTTCCAGAGATGGTCGTCACGGTGATCTCGCGATCTTGTCTTCCAGAATCCGAGTCCAGAGACCGCCTCCCTCCCGTTAGGAACTTTGAACGCGGTTGTCGCGGACTCGGAGAAAATCGGCCTTGTCGTTGCCGGGAATTTTCTGTGCCTCTTGCTAAGAGATCGGTGTTTTTATCTGGCGTTCGATCATGGCGTGTCTGCGTAGCCACAGTCCTTTTTTTCATACACGCGGTGTAACATGCCTCCATACTACTTGTACTCAATCACTCCCTTCCTCCCCTCCTTTGCTTTCCTTTTTTTCTTCTTTCTCGCAGCTTTATGGGCTTTGCGTCGTCAACCTCGACAGAGGCCCTTCATTGATCCAGCCCCTACTTTTCACTGTCGTCCATGCTTTTTGGCCGAATGGCTCAACTTGGTTCCATCTCCGACAGAATTTGCTGAAATTTGTTTTATTGTATACACGCAATTAAAAATACATGGGATAATCGCGGGGAAGCGAGCCAGGGAGAAGTCTAGATTACAGGTACAGATGGACATAGATCAAGTAGTGTACATCGCAGCTGAACAAAGAGCCCACGATAGGAATACGTCCGTTTACCAGAAGGCGCACCTAACACCCAGGGTAAGCATCAAACGCTGAGGCTGGAGCATAGGTCATACCATCCTGAAAAGCACTGGCAGAGGTTCTCTGGCGAGGTCGCCTGTAAGATCAATTTGTCCACTTGTTCTTGCACCGTCAACACAACATCAGGGTCGAAATCGCGGCCTAAAAGCGTGCTAAATCACTCTCTCATCGCAGAATTATGGGTTACGGACCTGTTAGCTTGTCTTGCACACGGTTCAACACTGCCAATGCCCGGCCATTGCGCTCTTGGGCCTCTGAAATAGGGGGTCGAGAATAAGCCAATCGAAGGTTAGCGAAGTTAATCTGCGTACCATGAAGAATTGCGTTCTCATCGGCCTTCAACTTACGAAGGGGCTCTTGCACGTGTGTATTGACGCGAGATAAGTCTGAAGTCCGTGACGAGTCACCACCTAACTCTCTTGTGAGAAAGGTGAGAATTTCCAATGCAATGGAAGTCGCTCACCAGGGGGGCGCCTATTGTCGCCCTTCGTTGGCACCAATCTCCAGTTGATTAGAGGGTCATAAACAAATGCCTCTAGGACAGCCATCAAGGATTCTTTGTTATCACGCAGGACTCGCATGGAGATCTCGCAAGTATTCCTATAGCTGCCTTCTATTCTGCTGACCTGTGGGGGCTCAGCTGTGTTCCTACCCCTGTGGAAATGGGACGTTCAGCTTACCTCCATGGCGTGCGTGAGCATGCGGGTGAGACGGAATGGTATTTTTTCGGGGAACTTCTCGCGATGCATCGCCACCTCAAAGCAATCGCCAAAATCGATATGCACCAGCTTACCCGTCTTGCGCCCTAGCATGATATTCGACGGGTGGCGGTCACCAAGCCCCAGAATGTGGCCGACCATGCTGTTGACTGCCAGCGACCGGGTAAACATCGCACGACGCTCGAGCCAGTGCTCGGAGTTGATACTCTTCAGCCACAAGACTCGATACAAGTCTTGGCCTGTGGTATTCTCCATGGCATACTCGAACACTTCGATCTTCTGCAAAAGCATGAGATTTTCATAGTCGGGTGCCATCTATAAAGGGATCAGTATATATGCCATGGGTATTAGAAAAATCGACTTACCTGAAGCATTAGCCGGTATTCGATATTCAAGAGTACCTTGCGTGATTCACGATAGTCTCGGACCAGGACGTGTAACGTGTCGCTATCGTGGACCCATCCGACAAGGCCAGCATGCGGCCCAAGCGGTATAACAGGGAAATTATGGATATGAAGATGGCGCTTAAAGCTATCCGTGTCCTCCGATAGTAGTGTATTCACGAGACTGAACAGCTGCACGACTCGCTCATCTTGACGAAGATCTTCGTGGCCTATTGAATATGACTCGTCATCGGCGCGAACAAGAAAGACATTTCACGAATCTGCGCGTACCCTTCAAGAGGTATTGATACTCCTTTCCGTCGCTGCCTTTGAGATAGAGGCGACGGGGTCGTTGTTTCGACATGAATATTGACAACTTAGGGGCGAAATTTGCAATCCTGATGACTTCCTTTCCACTCTGGTACGTCCCTGTAATCTAAATTTAGTACAAAAAGAACATCGATCTTCTGAGGGCACTCACCCGGCACAGCTAGTTCCAGGTTTCGGACCTTCAATAGCTCAGGTGAAACATACTGCAAGTCGAGTGCGGTGAGTTGCGGTAGTTGTTTCTCAACTTTCTTGAAGACCTTCAGAGAATCGTAAATATTGACAATCACACGGCTGTGGATGACAATTTTTCTCACCGCGAAATATATTTCCCAGGCGTTGTCGAGGTCATTAATTCCGCCATACTTCTGATATCGACGAGTCGCTTCTCTCGCCTCATGAAGTTCACGACCGAATGCGTGAATGAATGATGTCTCCCGCGTAGTTTGGGGGCCCTAGAGTCCATGGATGAGTAGCCAATTGATAGGTACACCTAAGCGAGAACCAACCCTCTCTAGCTCCTCGTGAAGCGGCTCGAGCGTGGCAATCATGCCCTCTGGGTTGTGCTCGGTATAGTACTGACGAGAAGCCTCTTCCAACTTCTCGTGCCATTGCTCGTGCCAGAGAACGGCGACACGTATTTTTTTTTTTTTTTTTTTTTTTTTTTTAATTTTTGTTTATTTTCCTTAGCCTAAGGCCATCAGACATGCTACGAGAGATAAGATACATGCGCGGAGAGGTATTCATCGTAGACTAGTGGGAAAAAGAAGGGTAGGTATAGAAGGCGGTATTAAGAGGTGTAAGGTGAAAGTTCGTAAGGTGAAAAGGGACAGAGCCAAGCTGTCGACTCGGCACTTACCAATCAAGGAGGGTCCGGTCTGGGGGGCAGGGGGCGTAGGAGACGGTTGGTGGCGCGTTGGAAATCGCCAAGAGAAACTCCGCCATCAAACGTGCCAAAGACGTAAGCGTCAAAGGGACGGCTTCCAAAGAAGCGACGGCGTGGTGAAGAGAGGGGGGAGCATTCGAACAGGACATGTTGTGTCGTGTTCCGATAACGGGCACCCGGACTAGGCCGCGGTGACCGACTCCGTCGACTCGGACTAAGCCGCTGAGGACGGGGAAGGGATGCTCGAGAAAGGGGTGGGGACGGTGAAAGGGAGGGTGGGCGAAACGCTCGAGGGTCGTGAAGTTGGGCCATGAGGCGATCGAAGCGGGCGGACTCCGATGCGGGTGAAGAAGGGGTTGGAGGGGCGCCATGTTCAGGGCATAGGGGGTTATCGCCAGCGTTAGCGCGATAAATGTCGGAGTAGGTGGAGATGAAGGCGTGACCGGTAGCGAGTTGGACCGCAGAGGAGAAGGTGCGACGGTCTTTGCGTGAGATGGCGCCTTGTATGAAAGGGGGTGGTTTTCCGTCGGGGGAAATGATGGACTGCCAGACGCGGGAAATACGAGGGGTACGGTCGTATTGGTCTTTCCAATCGCATAAGAGTTGGGCCCGAGGGTTAAGAAGAGAGGGGGGAGGGAGCGGGAATATAATGAGTTGTTGCTCCTCCGAGAGGGTGTCAATCGTAGCCATGCCCGGTAGACCAGACCACTTGATGGAGTACCTGAAAAGGTCAACGTGATGCAAGGGATCTGCCAAGAGAAAGGAGGAAAGTGCCGAATGAAAGGCGTGAGAAAGATTAAGTAAGGGATGTTTATGTGAGCGAAAAAGATAAGGAGAAAGAGATAAGTCCGGGAGAAAGATCCGAACGTGATTAGATAAAGAAGCATACGTAAGGCCCGGCGACACGTATTAGTTCGTGACTGACGACAAGAGCCTATACGGACGGAATTCATAAATGTCTCTGCTCAAGTATGTGAACGCACCTGTTCTACAATGGCAGGGCTATGCTGCTTCATGCGGTCCATGATGGCGAGCGCGGCATCCTTTCGCAAGGCGCTTGGGGACTTTGATGCCACAGTGAGAG
>Ga0307510_10002274_pt1 | contig 21660 bp, 20 predicted proteins | sample 12_EM_MG_FD_207224 | JGI IMG/M metagenome (GOLD analysis project Ga0307510, IMG submission 207224) | Populus trichocarpa ectomycorrhiza microbial communities from riparian zone in the Pacific Northwest, United States - 12_EM | ecosystem: Host-associated > Plants > Roots > Unclassified | place...
ATCGTCACCGGCGCACCGGTCTGCATCGCCTCATCGATATACCCACGCAACAACGGCTCCGCCTGCCCATAAAAAAGATTCGTCCCATCGAAGATATCGCTCCCGATGATCTTATCCCCCGAGATCGCGACAAAACCTACCACCGTACTATCCGTACGCGCGAGACGATTGCGGAAGAAATTGAAATATTCGTCCCCACTGAGCAGGTATTTTTTATCCTGGTAACGCGACAGATATGCCAGACTATTGTTCTTAAAACTCCCGGCCTGCAACTGCTTGTCCACTTCCCGCCATACCACCACCTGGTTGTGCGTCGAATCCAGGGCCTTTCGAAGCTGCTGATTGGCATAACTGCCATAGCTGAATTTTTTCTCCTTGTCGCTCCACCGCCCCTCCTCCACACACATCACCGACACATACTGATCTTTCGACATGGGTTGCAGGATCGTATCCGACACGACCATCCTGTCCTGCCGTCCCCCGGCCACGATCTCACCACCCGCGATGTAAATGGGCTTATCCGATTTTGTATTGAAACGCAGGAAGTGAACATTTTCAAAAGAAGTCGATCCCCGCTCGCTGATCGTCACCAGTCCCTGATTCAGCGCCCTATTTAATGGAATCGGCTCCATCCCACCGGGCGGGATACCTCCACCGGCCTTGCGCCGAATGGGGATGATCTTAAGGTTTTTGAAGGTCCATGCGCTGTCGTAATCTACGTAGAGCGTCTCATAGGTCAGCTGAGCCGAGGCGGACAGCAGGGAGAAGACTAGCGCGGATGATAGAAGAAGTTTCAACATGCGACGGCTGATTCGAGTAATAACGTCAGGGTCAGGAGATTAGTGTATCTATTCGTACCTTTGTGGCCTATGAGTAAGAAAGTTCGTCTTCGATTTGCGCCCAGCCCCACCGGTGGCCTCCACCTGGGCGGCGTACGTACAGTACTCTACAACTACCTTTTTGCCCGCAGCCATGGCGGTGACTTCATCCTTCGTATCGAAGATACCGACCAGGGTCGTTATGTCGCCGGCGCCGAAGAATATATCATCAACTCCCTGAAATGGTGCGGCCTCGAACCCGATGAAGGCCCGCATAAAGAAGGAAAATACGGCCCCTATCGCCAGAGCGAGCGGAAGGCCCTTGGCATATATGCCAAATACGCGCAACAGCTGATCAAAGACGGTCACGCCTACTACGCCTTCGACACCCCCGAAGAGCTGGAGACCATGCGGGAAAAATACAAAACAGCGGAGAACCCCTCCCCTCAATACAGCCACGCGCTACGGCATAGAATGCGCAACTCTCTCCACCTCGACCCGGATGAGACCCAACGGCTATTGGACGCCGGCACGCCCTACGTCATTCGCATCAAAGTGGAGCCCTATCAGCAGGTCCGCTTCACCGATATGATCCGCGGCGAAGTCAGCTTCCCTACCGAAGGCGTCGACGACAAGGTCCTGCTCAAAGCCGACGGCATGCCCACTTATCACCTCGCCGTCGTAGTCGACGATCACCTGATGGAGATCACGCATGCTTTCCGCGGAGAAGAATGGCTTCCCAGCGCTCCCGTACATATCCTGCTCTGGCGTCATCTCTTCGGAGAAGACAAAATGCCACATTGGGCGCACCTTCCGCTGATCCTCAAACCCGATGGCAATGGCAAGCTGAGCAAACGCGATGGCGACCGGCTGGGCTTCCCCGTCTTTGCCATGAACTGGACAGACCCACGCACCAACGAACCCGCCACCGGCTTCCGCGAAACAGGCTTCCTGCCCGAAGCCTTTGTCAACCTCCTCGCCGTGCTGGGATGGAACGACGGCACGAACCAGGAGATCTTTACCATCGAAGAGCTGATCGGGCGTTTCTCCATGGACCGTGTCCACAAGGGCGGAGCGAAATTCGACTTTGAAAAAGCAAAGTGGTTCAACCACGAATGGATAAAAAAACAGTCCGCCACCGCCTTCAGCGCACAAGTGCTGGAGCTGTTCAAGGCAAAGGGCATCGAAATTCCCCCCTCCGATCTCGTCCGGGAAGACAGCGGCCAGGAGCCTGTCCCCATCATGCTGACCTCTTCGGCCATCGACCCCATCGGCATCCCCGGACTGGATGTAATACCACCGGATATGAGCCTCTATACTCCCGCGACAAGTCGTTTTGAAAAGATCCTCGACCTCGTCAAGGAACGCTGTATCCTGCTGCCCGACTTTATCCAGCAGGCCGGATTCTTTTTCCAGGCCCCCGAAACTATTGACGTCGCGGCTGTCAAACCTAAATGGAATGAAGCCAAACAACTATTCTTTGTCGAGCTGATCCGACAGCTGCAACTGACCCAGAACTGGGAGGCACATGCGCTGCAAGCCAACTTTTCGGAAATGGCAGCCGCCGCGGCCATCAAGCCGGGAGATCTGCTAATGCCCCTCCGCGTTATGTTGGTCGGCGCGAAGTTCGGTCCCCATGTCTTTGACATAGCCGTGATGCTTGGCCGCGAAGAGACTCAGCGACGGATCGAATATGCGCTGGGACTATTGGCTCAGGCCGCCGGGTAAAAAAAAGGAATGGAAGGCACATAACGCGGGCGTAGGTTACGTGCTGCCCGGACGGCATTGATGACGACGTAGATGATGTTTACGAAACGGGGTACTATTGCAATCCAGAGCATTATATAACCTCCTGTAGGCAGTTGGACATACTGAATATGGAATACGTGCTGGTAAATCAACGTCCCCCAATACATCCCCGTCACCAGGGCCCAGGTAAGCTGGAAGTTGATGACGCGTTTGCCGGTCTCTTTTACCCCCTCGATCTTATCTTTTTTCATCAGCCAGAGGATGAAGGGGGCGATTACCCCCAGACCCGGTCCAAAAAGAAAGGCCAGACCGGAAAGGTTTAAAAGGATCAGCCAGGCGTTGTCGGCGGTTGCGGCGCTGTGGCCGGTGGTGGCGACAGCCGTTGCGCGACTGGTTGCGGTGGACCCGTGATTGGTGGCTGCGACCCGCTCCGCACGCTCAACCGGAACCCCTGTACTCTCGGCCGCCGCGATCAACAGGTCGGCAGGCGTAGTCCCCAGGACCTCCGCCAAACGCTGAAGGCTGTACCCTCTTGGCTGCGACTCCCCGTTCTCGATCCGCTGGATAGTTCTAAGACTGAGTTGCGCCCGTTCCGAAAGCTCTTCCTGCGAAAACCCCAAAAGTATCCGCAACTGTTTGATCCGTTGAGCCAGCGTCTGTCTTTCCATAGCAAAGATTTGCTCCAAAAGTAGGCCAGAATCACTGGCCAAAACACGTCATGTTTACGTCATTTGGTCGCCCGCATTCCGTATTTTTGACCCTCAATCAGATTGCCATGTATAAAACCTTACACACCGACCTCACCGACGCCATCTTCACGATCACTATCAATCGCCCCGATAAGCTCAATGCCATCAACGCACAGGTGATGGACGAGCTTAGCGAAGTCGTCACCGAAATATATACCAACGAGGCCATCCGCAGCGCCATCATAACCGGCGCCGGTCCCAAGGCCTTTGTCGCAGGGGCCGACATCTCCGAATTCCAGGGGCTGACAAAAGAAGAAGGCCAGGCCCTCGCCGCCAAAGGCCAGAACATCTTTATGCGAATTGCATCCAGTCCAAAACCCATCGCCGCAGCCGTCAACGGATTTGCGCTGGGGGGTGGCTGTGAACTGGCTATGGCCTGTCATTTTCGGTTGTGTACTACCAACGCGCGTTTTGGTCAGCCGGAAGTCAACCTGGGGCTGATCCCCGGTTATGGCGGAACCCAGCGTCTCACCCAACTCGTCGGACGGGGCCGCGCCATCGAGATCATGCTTAGTGGTCGTATGGTCGATGCCACCGAAGCGCATACCATGGGTCTGGTCAATTACATCGTCGTCGAGACTAATGAGCTGCTTACAAAAACCCGCGAGCTGCTGTCCATCATCAACGAAAAGGCACCGCTGGCCGTGGGCCGTATCATCGAGTGTGTCAATATAGCCGCAGGTGATGGTTTAAAAAATGTTGAGGGCGGCGAGTGGGAAGCAGACCCCTTTGGCGGTGACGGGAAAAGCAATGATGGCAGCATCAACGGTTTCCTCCGCGAGCAACAGGCTTTTGGAGAATGTTTTGGCACGGAAGATATGAAAGAGGGCGCTGCCGCTTTCCTGGAAAAGAGAAAGCCGGTCTTTAAGGGGAAATAACCCAATGTGAAGTTCAAGGGAATATAAAGAAGGAAGCTTAAGCTGCTATAGGAGCTTTCTTACCTTTTACTACCTTCCGTAGTTCATCCTGCAAAAATCCTTTTAAGCTCAAATCTTCGTCTAATAAAGGCCAATGAATACCCGTACCGCCACCGATCAGTTCAAACTGCAGCAACTGCGACCTCTCGGCGTCTTTCAAAAGACGATGGGAAGAAATATCCTGGCTTAAGACAGCCTTTGTGTTGAGATATACGGTCATTAAATCCAATTCTGGATGGATATCCAAAGCTTCTATCCGTAATCCTTCCGTAAAGATCAGGTTATCGATAGCATCGAATGACTTATTTGCCGAAGTGTTCATTCCATTTCTTTTTAAAATTCTCTGATTCTGCCTGTACAGTCTCCCAAATGTCTTTTTCTTCAGAATTGCTAAAGCCGATCAAATAATCAACTTCCAAAGACGGTTCCAACCATATTTTCCCGTTGGCGGCTCCTTTTGTGATATGTACGTGGATCGGTTCGTTATTTTCATTACTGTAAAAAAAGAAACGTAGACCCTTTACCAATAACAATGTTGGCATCGCTTAAATTTAAAGCTAAAAACTGATAGTTACAATGCAACATAAGTTAATCACACAAATATAGGAAATGCAATTATCACCCTTGTATCTCACTTATAACAACTTCTATTACAGCAATTTAAAAAATATCAAGAAAACCCAAACCAAAGTTCAAGGGCCTTTAGCGGAGTAAAAAACTCCCAAAAAAGCCCTAACTTAGTCCCAAAGCCGCCCTCAGCATCCGGTAAAGCGAAGTTGCTGTCGCTGAACAAGGCGGACCATTAAACACTATTGTAGTCATGCCCAGTGAGCCTATTTTAGTCAGCAGCTGTGTCTATATCCTGAAGACAGGGCGCAATCTGTATAAGATCGGCAAGACCCGCGACCTGCATAAACGCCTGGCCTCTTATCATACCCATCTACCCGTTCTGTTCCGTGTCGTAAGACAATACCCCGCCGCCAACATGGACGACCTCGAAGCAAGTCTCCACATCGTCTTCCAACACCGGCGGGTCAAAGGAGAATGGTTCCGGCTCAACAATGACGACTTGCAGATCTGCGACAACATCGCCCGAAATTATGCGCTGGCTAAATTGCAGCGCCAGGCGCAGACCACACCCGAAATACCTTATAGCAGCGACCCCATTTTGCAGGTGATGGAAGCCAACGAAAAATATTTAAGGGACTACTCGCGTATCGCGGAAGACATAAAATTGGGCCTTACTGTTGACGAGATCGTCGAGCTCCACGAAGGCAACGTCAGCAAAACAACCATTGCCACCGTCAGAAAACTCCTCAACTACCGAACGCCAAATTCAGAATTTCTCAGCCAGTGGTTCGACGTCATCAGTGACATGGAAGCCGGCGCCAGCGAAAATGAGATCCTTCAAAAACATAGCGGGGAGGTCAACCGCACTACCATCCGTATGATCCGGCGTATTCTCCGCAATCAATTGTACTAACTTTCATTTTTATACTCCTCTATCTCCTTTATAAAAGCACGTGCACGCGCTATCGACTTACCTCCTTCATTGTCCACCATCTTCTTCACCCAGCCACGACTGGCGCCAGCGACCGTGATACGCCGATACATCCGGACGACCACCAGTAAAAGCAACAGAACCACCGCCCCTTCGATCACCCAATACAGCGGCGCGACACCGGCCGGAAAGACCTTTGGAACAAAAAGAAAAGGCCATACCGGCGCCTGCAAAAAAGAGATCCTCAACGTCCAGACAATGACCGCCTCCAGTTGCGCCAGCTGTCTTTGCGTCGCCAGAATGCTTTTGCTGAGATTGATAGACAACATCAGCAGGAGCTGCAGGAAATAACCCGCGATAGCATACGAAGTAAAGAGAATGATCAGCCCGGCCGAAACGGCAAATACAGGGTTGGAATGAAAGGCCCATAAGAGCGATCCCAACACGATATTCATCCCTATGCCCAGCACGATCACCATCACCTTAAAACCGATCTGCCAGTTGAACGAAGTCCGCACCTTGCGGGTCTGGATCTCTTCCAGCAATCGCTGATTCAATTTGAGTGAGCGTTGCAGTTTCACATCATAAGCCTTCCACAGCTCTTGAAATTCATCGGTACTCATAAAAATAGTTTGTTAGCTTTTTGAAATTGTTGTTTAAGCCGTCCCTTGATACGACTGAGCTTTGTAGCCACATTTGTTTCAGTAATACCAAGGATCTCGGCAATCTCCCGGTACGGCCTCTCCTCGAGATAGAGGATCATCAGCGCCTTGTCGAGCTCACCCAGCTCGCTGATGAAGACCTGGAGCAGATCGATCTTTTCCTCCAGGTCCTCATTGTCGGGTGACTTATCCTCCAGCTCCATCAGCCTGAGATCGCCGCCCAGCGCGACACGAACTCCCGACCGGGTCTCCTTGCGATAAAAAGAAATGGCTACGTTGAGTGCTATCCGATACATCCAGGTTGAAAATTTATAGTTAGCGTCAAATTGCTCTCCCGATCGCCATAACTGATAGATCATCTCCTGCATCAGGTCCTCCCGGTCACCCGCTTTGCGACAATACAAATGACAGATCTTGTATAGGATACCTTTATTATCCCTGATCAATTGCAGGAAGATCAATTCGTTATGATTATTATCGGGCATCATATAATTATTCGCGGGAAGACGTCAAAAATCACAAAAATCAGCAGAATTTTTTTAAGACATATTAATTATTCGTATTGCACGGACAAGGCAGGGAACAAAGGTATCATTGTGGTCCGGTAGCTGATTATCGGTTAAACCTTTTCCTTATGGCACCCGAATCGTCTACTAAAGTCCTTCGGCTCATTTACGACTACATGACCGGCTGCTGCGTTTATGCGGCAGCAAAATTAAACATCCCCGAGTTATTATATGAAGGTCCAAAGACTTTCACCGAACTGGCTATTACCACCGGCACAAACCCCGCCGCACTCTACCGCATCCTTCGGGTTCTGGCAGGAGAGGGCTTTATCAGGGAGACCGATGACGGCATATTTACTTTCGCTCCCGAAGCCACTGCCCTCCTCGGCGAGCGTGAAGGAAGTCTAAAATACTATTTGCAGGCTATTTTCAGCGAACATTATCAGGCTTATGGTCAGTTATTGCATAGCGTGAGAACCGGTGAAGCCGCCTTCGATCATTTTCATAAAGCGGATGTCTGGGAATACTATGGTCACCACCCGGAAGAAGCCCTTAATTTCAACAAGGCGATGGCAGGGCTTACCCAGTATCTCGCTGGTTCCATCCTGCGGGCTTATGATTTCAGTCCTTATCATACGATCATCGACATCGGCGGCGGCAACGGTGCCCTGCTCTTCTCTATTCTGCAATATACGCCCGAGGTGAAAGGTGTTATATTCGACGCACCGATAGTTATACCTCAAACCGAAGAACTGATCCGGGAGCACCACCTGCAAGAAAGATGTTCTACCTTCTCCGGCAACTTCTTCGAGGCCATCCCCGAAGGCGGAGATGCTTACCTTCTCAAATACATCCTGCATGACTGGACAGACACCGACGCGATCCGTATTCTACAGAACTGCTCCCGGATCATGCAGGCCGGCAGCAAAGTGCTGGTGTTCGAATCAGTAATGCCTCCCGGTAATGAATGGCACTCTGCCAAACAAATGGATGTGACTATGCTTGTTTGTACTAAAGGGAGGGAAAGGACTGAAGAGGAATTCCGGTTCTTATTTAAGGAAGCCGGGCTTCAATTTAATAGAACGGTGGATATTGGATTGCCCGAAGTCAGCATCCTTGAAGCAGAAAAGCCATGAGAGCCGACCCGCAGGCCAGTCCCATGACTCTTCAGCGTTTGCCCGGCCGACTGCCGGGGCATTATACTAATATCCAAAAATCTCTTCCAGGCTCACCGTCTTCACGTCACCAACCTTCTTCAGATCATCCTGTTTGATCTTCTTCTCAGATGCCACCACGCAGTAAGTAAACGCCTTTCCGGCCACCTGCTGCTGGTGAAAGCCCTTCACATCCGCCAGTGTCAGCTTGTCCAGGGCTTCATATTCCGGCTTGCGATCATCATAATCCAGGCCCTTTTGTTTCTCCGCCAGGTAAGCGAAAATGATCCCGTCCTGGGTAAAACGCTCTGTCTCGATATCTTTCTTCTGGCTTGTCTTCGCCAGCACGAAACCCTGCTCCGACTCGGGCATATTATTCAGCAGGGCGTTCATCCCGCCGATGGCTTCATTCATTTTGTCCGCCTGGCAACCGATATAGGCCAGAATATAAAAAGGATCTTCCTTCTTGGCCGGTGTCCCATACGTAGCGAAGGTCGAGTAAGCCAACGCCTTCGACTCCCTCAACGTCTGGAAGACAATAGAACCCATGCCACCACCAAAATAGTTGTCAAAAACGTCTACAACGGTTTCTTTATTCACGTCATAAGGCGCCGCATTACGAACCCAGCAGATCTCGCTCTGCACCATATCATAATTGGCGAACAAAACCTGGTTGGCAGTCTGCTCCGCAAAAGGAAAACGGACCTTCGCCGGATAAGCCGTAAAGCTTGCCGGTAAAGTATGCAGCTTGACGATGGAAGTCGTAAAGGCATCGGAAGCCAATGGCCCGTAATAAATAATGGTATGTGTATAATTCAGCAGCGAATGCAGAACCTTTACCAGGTCATCTGCCGTCAGCTTGCTGATCTCTTCGCTGGTCAGCCCGGAGTTGAACGGATTCTTTGCACCATATCTCGCATAGCTGATCAAACCCTGCATGATCGCCTGTTTGTTCAGCTTGTTGTTGGCACGCGCTTTCAGGAGCCTGTCCTTTAATGCCGCCAGCGCCACCGTATCCGGCAGACAGTTGTGCAGCACGTCTTCGAACAGTGTGACGGCGCGGTTGAAATTCTCCTGGAGACCGGTGATGCTGATCGTCGTCTGTTCGGTCGTGGCGTTCACGCTGAAATTACAGGCGATATCATAAAAGGCCTTGGCGATCTCATCGGTCGGATGCTGCGCCGTACCGAGGTATTGCAGATACTGTGCAGCCAGCGGCAGCAGTCTGTCGTTCCAGCTGCCCATGTCAAGGCGATAGTATAAATGGAAGAGTTCGTTGTCCTTATTGGGAACATACAGCACGTCGGCAATACCCGCCTTTGCACGAACGATACCCGATTGAAAGTCCAGCCATTGCGGGCTCACCGGGGCGACCGTCATCGCCTCGACCTTCTTTACAAAATCCGATTGTTTGCCGGCATTGGTCTCAACCGGTGTAATCGGCGGCTTGTCAACCTTCGCGATGTTCTTGTCTTCGCCTTTCCTCTTGTACAACAGCACGTAATTATTACCCAGGTATTTATTTGCCACTGCTATCAGTTCCTGTTTGGTTACCGTTGCCTGTATATCCAGGTCGGCGGCGTCGATATCCAGCTTTTCCGCACGATGCTGGATAAAGCCCGACATCAGCGATCCAACCCTTGCCTCATTCTTTTCCAGACCTTCCAGCAGGGAGAGCTTGCCATTTGCAACAATAGCCTTTACGAGGCTCTCGTCAAAATCGCCCTTCTTCAGCTTGTCGACCTGCTGCATCAAAAGGTCCTTTACCTGTTCGAGGGTCTGACCCTGTTTGGGTGTACCCGTCACGATGAAGATGCCATAGTCTTTATACTGTTGCAGACCGGCCTGTGAGCCCTGTACCTTCTGCTGTTTGTTGAGGTTGAGATCGAGCAGACCAGCCTTGCCGTTGGAAAGGATGCTGGACAACAGGTCCAGTACAATCGCATCGTGCGTATCTACAGCTGGTGTACGATAGACAAAACGCATGTTCTCTGCGCTGGGGCCATATACTTCCTTTACGACAGGTGCCGTCAGATCGCGTTCGGGAGCGGGGTTGTACAGCTGAACCGGCTTGGACTGCATATATGCAAACGAATGATCGATCTTACTGATCAGGACATCCGGGTCAAAATCTCCGGCCATGATCACCGCCATATTGTTGGGCACATAGAACTTATGATAATAGTCGCGGATAGCCTTCAGGGAAGGATTCCTTAGGTGTTCGATGGTTCCGATGGTAGTCTGCTGTCCGTAGTTGTGAGTCGGGAAAAGATATTTATGCATGGCTTCGCTCATCTTCGAACCGTCATTGTCGAGCCCCCTGTTCTTTTCTTCATACACTGCCTCCAGCTCTGTATGGAAAAGACGGAAGATAGGATCGCGGAAACGTTCGGCCTGAACGACCAGGAACTTGTCCATAGCATTCGCGGGAATATCTTCTTCATAGACGGTCTCTTCCACCCAGGTATGCGCATTGGTACCCTGAGCGCCGATGTCCGTCATCAGCTTGTCATACTCATTGGCGATGGCATACTTCGAAGCCAGGCCGGAAACGCTGTCGATACGATGATAGATCTTCCTACGCTGTATCGAATCTTTGGTGGAATTATATTGTTCGTAAAGTCCGTCTATCTGGTCCAGGTATGGTTTTTCCTTTGCCCAGTCGAGGGAGCCATATTTATCGGTGCCCTTGAAAAGCAGATGTTCGAGGTAATGGGCGAGACCGGTATGATCACGTGGGTCTGTATTACTGCCGGCTCTGACGGCGATGCGAACCGCCACACGAGGCTCTTTGTGGTTGGCGCTAAGCAGGACGGTAAGCCCGTTGGACAGGGTATACACCCGGGTCTGCATGGGGTCATTTGTCACATAGCGATAAGTATAACCGCCTGAGCTGGCCGTCTTCCAGACGTATTTGTCGGAAGGCGTCGCGTCCTGGGCGCGGAGGCTCGCAGGAGTCGTGGCAACCGTAAAAACAAGGAGGAAAAGATAGGAGAACCTGGTTAATGTCATATGAATGCTTTTTATTAAGACGCCTGGCCAATCTAAAAGGACTAGCGACTATAGCAAAACAAGCAAATTTTCCTCATTGTCCAACACCGTTTGTCAAAACAGGCTCCAAAAGGCAAATTCTGTGTACCAACCGCCTCAGGCAATCAACGAAACGTGGGGGGACCGGGACAGAGGTCTACAATTTCTGGAACAGGATAGCCGGCGACCCGGGGCCGTCAGGCAGACAATAATAGTATCCGGCAGGCTGATTATTGATATTGATGGAGAGATTCCTTGTAGTGCCCCCCTTGACCAGGGTTGTCTGAGATAGGATGACCGTTCCATACTGGCTTAGGATAACGACGGTATAAACCTTTGTCACCTGGGATCTTATCGCCAGTGTAAACACCCCGGTAGTCGGATCGGGGAAGACCTTTGCAATGGAGTTGGAGGTTCTTGTGGCATCCAGCGTGTCGGCCAGCGTCAGCATATGTAAATGATCAAGCCCGAATTTGATCACCAGATGGCCCATCGTATCGCTGGTATCGCGTCCTATATTGGTCCATGGGCCGGAGAACTGATCGGCGGAATACATCGTCAGGGAACTGCCGCCAATGGGATTGTTCAGCTCGGAAGGCAGATAATTGAAAATGACGGTGGCGTTGAGGCCGCTGTTGTTCTCAGCCGTCACCGTATACATCCTGTTCATACTCGTCACGGTACCCGCCAGATTGGTAGATGTATTGGTGCGTTCTACCGTCGTCAGCCCCATGTTGACAGGTGTCCTGATCATCAGACCCAGTTGTCCTGGATTTACATAGGTGAAAGTATCGACGTAGGCAGAAGATCTTACAAGGCCCTGGTCAAGGCCGACGACAGAAGCATTGTCCTGTTCTCCGCTGAGGTAACCGGTAGTGCCGAGGTCCAGCGTTGTGGCGAACAGCTGCAGGTTGCCCTTTACTATTTTAACCATGTCGGAGGCAGCGATGTCCCGTTGGACCTGCACCATCCCCCATGACTTATTAACGGTCAAACGAAAAAAAGAGGTCCCGCCGGTGCCGGTGCTGCCGCCGCTACCCCCAATAGTCGCCATAGTCTGGTTGCCACCGGTAAAGACGACGGTGCTACTGTCTGGAGTAAAGGAGCCATTGTTGGTAAAACTAAGGTCTGATAAAACCAGCTGTGCCGGGCCCTTCATCACCCATTCTGTACCCGGTGTGATGGTAAGGCTCTGGCCACCACAAAAGCATGGAGCCAGAGCTGTTAGTAGAAATATAGAAAGGGGTAGTTTCATAAAGTCTTTTTCTTTAGTTCCTCGATTTGTTTTTTCAGACTCTCGATCTGCGCCTGCTGCTCCTGCACGGCCTTTACCAATGGGACGACAAAGGACTCATAACTCAGGCTGTAGTGATCCTGCGAAGTGTTTGGTTTTATGATCCCGCTGAATGAATAGCCGGATGACGTCGCCGCCTGTTCCACTTCCTGCGCGATAAAACCACTGCGTCGGATAGCGGTGGCTTCGCGGTAGGCGGCCTGCGTCCCCACTACTCCCCCGGCCAACCGCTCATCAAAACGCTGTACATCGAACTGGTAAGTCACAGGCCGTAGTTTCAAAATAAAATCCAGTCCCTTTACATCTTCCTGTACATGGAACTTAAATCGTCCATCGGAAGGCGTAGTAAAAGGCACCTGTCCTTCGATGACGGTGACCGCGCTGTTGCCGATGCGCACCTTATTGGAAGCGTTCACTGTCGCGCCAAAACCAACGGCAGTAGCATTGCTCAGGTTAGTGTTAATACTGCTGACACCAGCAAATGCACCGATCCCCGTATTGGAAGAACCGGTCGTATTATACTCCATCGCGCCGGAACCGACACCCGTATTCCATCTTCCCGATGTATTGTAATAAAGCGTAGTCGCACCCACCGCCACATTCTCATACCCGTTGGCATCAAAATACAAGGCATGGGAGCCGATAGCGGTATTGCTGTCGCCCTGGCTGATGGTATGTGATAATGCCGCATCGCCGACAACGGTATTCTCCGAACCACTTGAATCGACCGTACCTCCAACCAGGTTCTGCCAGTTGATGCCGGTGTTGTACCAGAACGAACTGGTGATCGTATCATAAACCAACAGGCCTTTTGTATTTGGGATAGCCATTCTGTCCGTAGAGCCCATCCGCGGAATAAGCAAACCTTTTGTCGAAGACTTCAGATCGAGTATCGCATTTGCATTGGGGGAAGAGCCATCCTGATTGATACCTACGTTCTGCGCATAGACGGGCGATAACAGTAGGACAAACACTACAATGGAGATAAGGGTCTTAAGGTCTTTCATGTAATTGGAGTTTGAGATTGATTATCACGAAGCAAAAGGAAGAAAAAATAATCAACCTTTATAGTCCTATTTATTCAACGGCCCTCTCTGTACGTCTCCGGCAACAACGGTTTATTCATCGCTCCAATTATTACTTATCATGACCACATAAAACCCTTAACGGCTGCAGCCTCTATGGGATATGACAATTTTTTGAGCTATTCTTGCTCTTATCATCAAATGAACACGACAAATATAATTCAAGAATGTGCCAGTGAATACGCGCTGTGTTAAGCGCTCTGTTTTAGTAGCAATTTGAAGAGGATGCTTAGGCATCCTTTTCTTTTTTTGTCTTTATCCTTCGCAGTCGCAACACTACCCGGGTGCCCGCGGGATGTCCTTCTTCATACAGATCGGTGACGATCATCGAGGGATGCTCTTCGCCATTGAACTCCTTTATCCGGCGTCCTGTTATTTCCATTCCTTTGGAACTCTTCTCCGGCTGGGTCCTGGTCATCCGCGATGCAAGCTCACGCCCGATGCCATTGTCGACGATCTCTACCACCAGCCACTCGCCTTCTATATGTAACAGGATATCTAATCTCTTCCCGCCCTTTTTCCGGCTAAGCCCATGCCACAGCGAATTCTCCGCAAAGGGTTGCAGGATCAGCGGAGGCAGCCACTCCGAGTCCAATCCTATCCCCGGATCTGGTTTGATATGATACTGTAAGTTCACGTGCAGACGCAGCTGTTCCAGCTGGAGATACAACTCGAGGGCCTCCAGCTCTTCGCGCAGGCTGATCACGCTTCTCTCGGAGTGGTTCAGCACCTGTCGAAGCACACGGCTGAATTTACTGATATACATCGTAGCCTTCTCGGGATAATCATCCAGCACCAGGGCCTGGATAGAATTCAGCGCATTGTAAATAAAATGCGGGTTCATCTGCGCCCGCAGCGCCTTTAGCTCCAGCTCCCGCACCTGCTCCCTGATCATCGCCTTGCGCTGGATACGCCGCAGCCGAAGCCAGAACAGGGCTGCGATGGTTGTAAGAATCAGCAGCAGACATACGGCCCGAAAAAGCCAGGTCTCCCAATAGGGCTTGCCGATAGTGAAAACGAACTCCGCCGGCGCACTCCAATCCGTATTCGACTTTCTTGCCCGCACCCGGAAATGATACTCCCCAGGCGAAAGCTTTACAAAGGTCACCGAATTGCTGCGCGTCGGCTGACTCCACGCCCCTTCCAGCTGATAGCTATATTCCACACCCGAAGCACTATTAAAACAAGGCGCCCGGTAACTGATGATCAGGCTATTCAAATAATATGGCAGCGAGATCTGGTGTGGCAGCTGCCGGTAACCGTAAAGGCTATCCGACCACGAACTCCAGGAGACGGCCTCTCTTGTCAGCTGAACGTCTTCTATCGTCACCGGCGGCGGCTGGCGGTTGAATTGCAGCTGTCGCGGGTCCAGCCGGATGATACGATCCGGAAAATAGATCCATATAAACCCGGCCGGATCGTTGAGCAGGCCGATATGCGCCCACTGATCGCTGAAGATGCCAGCCTCTTCGCTCAGGCGATGGACCACGGGCCGGTCTTCGGCTTTTGATCCCGGCTCGATCACCACCACACCCGCGTTGGTTATCGCCCAAAGCCGGTGATCCTCATCCATCGTGATATCGTTGACCCCATCACCGGGCAGGTTCTCGCGGCTCGTCAGCTGCAGCTCTTTCACCGGATACTGCTGACCATTCCAATGATAAAGGGCCATCCCACCGCCATAAATGATCCAGCATTTGCCGGAAGGCTCGGTATAGAACTTTATGCGCTGGCTCATCTGGTGGATATTGATCGCCCCGGTTACGGATCGGATCATTCCCCCGTTGTCGATCATCAGGTAGCGGTTGTCTGCCGTCCATACCAGCACGTTCCCGTTGCCCAGACATTTCACCGCACGCGGACTGGCTATCGTCCTGCCCGTGCCCGGCTCATGAAAGACCCGCAGACCCGTCTCGTCACCCGAGAGCAACAGTGTGTCGGCGGCCAGGTAGATCTTTCCGTCACGCCAGTTAAAGTCTATACTGCGATTGGTCCCGTTGGGATAGGTTGCGGCTGTCGGCACTTCCTGCAACCGCGACCCGTCGAAAATAAAGACCCCGCTGCCGCGCATCATCAGCCAGGTCCGACCCTTCGAGTCCATACACCAGGCGTCCGTCAGCCCCTTGTCAAACAAACTATGGGTTACAAATTCACCATCCTTATACTCCAGCAAACCCCGGGCGGTGGTGGCCAGCAGACGGGAGTCTCCGGTGCGGACCATATTCTGAACGCCGTTTAAGAGCGGGCTTTTGAACTCCTTATAGTTAACATCCCTCACCTTTAGCAGACCATTGTAACAGGCGATCCATATATTCCCTTCCCGGTCTTCATAAATATCCGATACCAATTGATAAGGGATCGGTAGGGTATCCGTGATCTGGTTAAGACTTCCCGGGCTGGAGATCAGCAGACCGGCGCCTTCCGTATTGATCCAGAAGCGCCCCTCTCTGTCCCGGAAGAAAAAACCTACCTCCTTGTTTTGTAAGACCTTTTCAAACACAGGGCTATCGCCACCCGAGTGCACAGAGCAGATACCATGCGGCAGGCTAAGGTAAAGGCTGTCCTGGTATTTTTTGAACGCGTTGAAATAAGGGATATCCTGCGGACAGCGACCGAGCACCTTATACACTCCTTCCCTGGTACGCAGGACCAGCAGGTCTCCGTAGTTGATGAACATCCCTTCGCGGGTCTGGGCGATGTCGCGGCAATGATGATCATCCATCCCGGGATAAAGCCGGACCTTGTTCCATTTCCCATCGTCAAAACAATACAGCCCTTTGTCTGTGAAGGCCCAGGGCTTATGCTCCGGCGAGGCCTTGATGCGGAATACAAAATTCGGTTTTAGCCCATCACCAAGCGGATAGTTTATGCATCGGCGGCCTCTTATCTCTGCGATACCGCGGCGGGTGCCGACCCATAGCCGTCTGTTGGCATCTTCGAAGATGGCGTCGACGCGAAGGTCGGGCAGGCCTGCTTCATAGCCATAATTGACGAACTCTTTGCCATCGAATCTGCTGAGACCGGCAGCCGTACCGATCCACAAAAAGCCCTGGCTGTCCTGGAAGATGTTCAGGACATAGGAATCGACAAGACCTTCGTTGACGGTATATTTTTGGATATAGAAATGCTGCGCCTGCGTGCGGGGCAGGGTTAATAGAATAGGTACAGCCCACGCCCAAAGGTGGAGGGAGATCCGGAGACTTCGCCCGGGCCGATATGCTTTGCGGGTGCGCAACTTATCCTTTAAATAAATTCAAAAAGCCGGTCTTGTTGCGACGGGCTACTTCGATCTCGCGGCCATTGCTCATCACCACCACACCACCTTCTCCCTTGCGGTACACATCGATGTGACGGAGGTTGATAAGAAAGGACTTGTGTGTGCGGAAGAAATGCTGATCCGTCAAAAGATCCTCAAACGACTTTAGGGTATAGCTTGACGTGATCTTTTGTCCGTCGGCAAGAAAAAGCTCTGTATAGTTGCTTTGGGCCTGGCAGTAGATGATGTCCTGCGCCGCGAGGAAGAGCAGGCCTTCGGGGGTAGGCACGCCTATCTTGTCGGTGAATTTACGGGGAGTCTGTTGGCCGGTGGCATATTGCCCGACAGCATGCTGCCCTGACGTGTGCTGTGACATTGTCTCCTGACAGCGGTTCACAGCCTTTTGCACGGCCATCTGCAACTCTTCGGGATCGATCGGTTTTACAAGATAATCGAGGGCGCTGTAGCGGAAGGCTTTTACCGCGTATTCCTGGTAGGCCGTGGTAAAGATCACGTAGAAATTGGTGTGTGGCAACCGGTCGAGGATGTCAAATCCTGTCTCACCATTCATCCGGACGTCGAGGAACAACAGCTGAGGTTGCAGGGATGTAATGCCAGCTACGGCTTCGTCTACCGAGCCGGCCTGTCCGATCACTTCGATGTCGGGAAAGTAGCGCTCCAGCATTTTTATGATCACAAGGCGGCTTTGATACTCGTCATCTGCAATAAACACATGGAAAGGTCTATTCATTAGTTAAGGTTGTTTTCTATGGGTGTGAGGGTTAAAAATAATAATATGTTTCGACTTTGCCCCATTCCGTTTACCTTTACGGCTCCAAAAAAATAACTATGGAATACAGGATAGAAAAAGACACGATGGGCGAGGTAAAAGTTCCCATCGACGCATATTACGGTGCTCAGACTCAACGTAGTGTAGAAAACTTCCAAATCGCCCAGGATATTAATAAAATGCCAAAGGAGATAATCCGTGCATTTGCCTATCTGAAAAAAGCTGCCGCCCTTACCAACCTGGACGCGGGTGTCCTGCCCAAAGAAAAATCCGACCTGATCGGCAAGGTCTGTGATGAGATCCTGGAAGGTAAGCTGGACGACTATTTTCCCCTGGTCGTCTGGCAGACGGGCAGCGGTACCCAGAGCAATATGAACGTCAATGAGGTGGTAGCCTACAGAGGGCATGTGCTCCAGGGTGGCAAGCTTACTGACAAGGAAAAGTTCCTTCATCCCAATGACGACGTTAATAAATCCCAGTCTTCCAACGATACCTTTCCAACAGCCATGCATATAGCAGCCTACAAAATGCTGCTGGAGACCACCATACCGGGGATCGAGGCCCTGCGTGATACCCTGTCGGAAAAGAGTAAAAAATTTATGAAGGTGGTGAAGATCGGCCGGACCCATTTTATGGACGCCACGCCTCTTACGGTAGGACAGGAGTTCAGCGGTTATGTCAGCCAGTTGGACCATGGTCTGAAAGCTATCCGCAATACGCTGGCCCATCTTTCCGAGCTGGCTCTTGGCGGTACTGCCGTAGGGACGGGTATCAACACCCCCGAAAGCTATTCTGAAAATGTAGCACGACATATTGCCCAACTTACCGGTCTGCCCTTTATCACGGCGGCTAATAAATTCGAAGCGCTTGCCGCACATGACGCCATCGTCGAGGCCCATGGCGCGCTGAAGACCGTAGCCGTCAGTCTGATGAAGATCGCCAACGACATCCGGATGTTGTCCAGCGGACCCCGCAGCGGCATCGGTGAACTATATATTCCGGACAACGAACCCGGCTCTTCCATCATGCCTGGTAAGGTCAACCCCACACAATGCGAAGCCCTGACGATGATCGTCGCCCAGGTGCTTGGCAATGATGTCGCCATCAATATCGGCGGCGCTACCGGCCACTTCGAGCTCAACGTCTTCAAGCCAGTCATGATCTACAACTTCCTGCACAGCGCAAGACTGATCGGGGATGGCTGCGTCAGCTTCAACGAACGCTGCGCCAAAGGTATCGAGCCCATCGAAGCCAATATCAGGAAACATGTCGACAACTCTCTCATGCTTGTCACGGCCCTCAATACAAAGATCGGCTACTATAAGGCCGCCGAGATCGCGCAGAAAGCCCATAAGGAAGGCACTACGTTGAAGGAAATGGCCGTAAAGCTGGGCTATCTCACACCGGAGCAATTCGACGAGTGGGTAAAGCCTGAGGGTATGGTAGGGAAGATATAAATTTTAAAAACCCCGATCAGTAGTCGGGGTTTTTTTATCGATCACATAAAAAATTGCTCGGAGACGATCTTTCCGTCTTTTACCGTGTACACGCACAACTCGGTCATATTCATACGTCCCTGCCCCTTCATCGTGATATCCATAGACATGGTCACGGCAAAGGAGTTGGGTACTACCAGGGGCTGTGAGACTTTTATTCCATGGCTTTCTTCCACCATGGATTCCCATTTCTTTCCTTTTGCTTTAATGGCGGCCAGACCTTTAACCTCTTTTTCAAAGTCCGGTGTGCCGTGGGGTTCGATACTGGTGCAATCATTGGCATACAATTCGTTCTGTGCAGCCTCATAGTCGCCTTTTGAGCAGAGCTCGGCCAGGCGGTTGGCGATCTCCTGGGTCGTCATGACCATCTCTTTTGTTGACATAAAAAGGTGTTTTATTTTAGGAAAGGTATGCAAATTCTGCGCCTGTTAGGGATGAATATCCAGCACGACCTCCGTGTTCGTACCAAAATCATAGCCATCGGCAGCCCATATATAATAGTTGTACCAGCCTATATAATTGTTCGCGCCGATCTCGCCCCAGCCCCAGTTCATATGATAGTAGGTCATCTCATAAGAAATGATCCATTGTGTATTGAGAATACTGGCGATGGCGTACCCATCCCCTACCCAGATATGTCCGCCGAGTCCACTGTTGTCCCAGCCGATGAAGAGCACCGGCTCATTTAAATTCCGGATGTCGTTCTGTATCGTTGGGATGGCATTGTCATCATAGGCTATCAGCCTTGCGCTGGTTTACCCCAGGCTGTTTTGAAGCGCCGGGACTATGCTGTAGTCATAGGCGTCGGAAGAGGAGGGCCCGTATTGCATGTTTACATAGCTGCCTATGTCGGACATGAGGCCTTGCAGATTACTATTTATCGAACCATTTACTGCCGTCAGGGGCATTGAAGTATAGTTATACCGGGTAGGGAATTTGAAATAATAGGCGACCTGGGCGAGGGCGGTAGCCGCACAGCCTGTCAGATCGTGCTGACAGGGGCCGTAGACATTACCCGGGCAATTGGAATTATAACCGCAGCCCTGTCCCCAGGAAGTGCTGATCTGGGTGCCATAATAAAAATAGACAGTATTGGGTGTGCACTTGGCGGGCGGTACGTTGTCCGGTGTCTTTGTGCTGGCAGGGGCAGCGGGAATGGAATCCAGCTGTCTTCGTAAAAAATCAATATAACCCGTCATTTTTCCCAATAATTAAATGCATAATAGTCGGGATAACCATCCTTTCCCTTGTAGGTAAACTCGCTCTCGATAGGTCTTGTAGGGAGAGCGGAGAGGTCTTCGTTCAGCCGGACATCGACGCTGTCCTTTGGCCGGTGCGAAGCGATCTGTCTGGCCAGGTTTATCGGCACCAGGTTAAGTTTTGCTGTGCCGGTGTTGATGTTGGTAACCATGTTGGGGTTCTGCGGCTGAAGATCGGCCGGGGATTTCTTGCAGGAAAAAAGACAGGTAATGGCCAGGATCGGCCGTTAATCCCCACTGCAGCGCAGATGCAGTCGCTGCGTGCAACATCGGCCGGGAAATTACGTCTATCGTGATAGCGCCCGGGCGCAATCAGCAAATACGCCCGGATCTTTCACCAAATATCAGTAACCATGCTCCGCAACTACTTCCTTATCGCCTTGCGTAATCTCCGGAAAAACAAGGTCTTTTCCCTGATCAACATCCTGGGTCTGGCCGTCGGTCTTAGCTGTTGTCTGCTTATTGCAGCCTATATACGGGACGAGACCAGCTATGACAAATACCCTGTGGAGGCGGACAATATCTACCGCGTCAACCTGGGTGTCATCGGCAATAGCCTGGTCTCCTACCCTTCAGTCGACATCGCTGTAGGCCCCGGGATGAAGGCTGCCTATCCCGAAATAAAGGCCTATACCCGCCTGGAACGGCTTGGGGGAATTTTTGGACAATATGGAGTGAAACAATTTAAGGAAAATCAGTTGTCCTTTGTCGACTCCAACTTCTTCGAGGTCTTTACCCTCCCCTTTCTCGATGGGGACTCGCACACTGCCCTGAACCGGCCCAACTCGATGGTTGTCACAAAGGCCTTTGCCGAGAAATATTTTGGCAGTGAGCCGGCGCTGGGGAAGGCTCTGACCATGGGTGACTATGGTGTCTGTACCGTATCGGGTGTCATCGACAAAATACCCGACAACGCCAGCTTTCACTTCGATGCCTTTATCAGCATGGCCACCCTTCATTTCAAAGAGCAGACCTGGAGTAATGTAGGCATGTATACCTGGCTGGTGCTGGACCCCAGGGCCGATGCCAAAAAACTGGAAGCGAGGTTTCCTGACCTGGTTGCAAAATACGCCGTATCGGAAATTGCGCGTGACATGGGTATACCTCTTGATGAAGCAAAAAAAGCCGTCAACACCTTTATCTTTAGCCTCATCCCTCTGAAGGATGTCCATCTCCATTCCAATACAAAATACGAGCTGGAGGCTAACGGTGACATCCACTATGTCTATATCTTTGGCGCCCTCGCCCTTTTTATCCTATTGCTGGCCTGTGCAAACTTCACCAATCTCTCTACGGCCAGCTCGGCCGGACGCAGCAAGGAAGTCGGTGTCCGTAAGGTCATGGGCTCGCTGAAAGGACAGCTTGTGGCGCAATTCCTGACCGAGTCTGTGCTG
>Ga0307510_10002275_pt1 | contig 21656 bp, 28 predicted proteins | sample 12_EM_MG_FD_207224 | JGI IMG/M metagenome (GOLD analysis project Ga0307510, IMG submission 207224) | Populus trichocarpa ectomycorrhiza microbial communities from riparian zone in the Pacific Northwest, United States - 12_EM | ecosystem: Host-associated > Plants > Roots > Unclassified | place...
TGCCCTGCGCGAAGACCGCGTGGTCGGCCCCGGCCTTGGCCTTCTTCACGGCGTCGTGCCCGTGCGCGACCTCCCCCGCCGAGGCGACACTCACCGCCGTCACGGCCGCCGCGGCGGCGAGGATGCCCGCTCCGACGACCGTCAGCTTGATATGTAACGGTGACCTTCGCCTGGTGTGCCTGCTCATATGACGCTCCTCCGGCCTTCGCCACCACCACGAGTCGGTGGAGGCCGCGACCAGAGTTGCCCATGGGACGAGCGCGGCAGTAGGGGTTCGACCGCCACGTCAGCATCCCGTAACAACTCCACGCGCGCGGGCGGGAGTGGCTGGGAAGCCTTGCCGCACGCCCCAATCGGTTCAAGGTCGCCACCGGTTCCTAGCCCTTGTGCGCCTCCTCGGCCGACCTCCCTCGGTGGCGACCACCTGTGGGGGGGACCCGCCGACGCAATGGTGGTGACCACAGCCTCTCGGTGCTGAAGGCGACCCGGTCCGGCCGCCCCGACGGAGCCCCCGTCTGCGTGATCATGGACAACCTGTCGGCGAGCAAGACCCCGGCGATCGGGAGCTGGCCCAGGAAGAAGGCTGCGCCGGCATGGTCGGCCAGACTCACGGCCACCAGACGCGCCTGTAGCGGCGGTGGCGTGCCGGGCTCCGGCTGGATCATGAACTGGCCGAGGCAACGGCCTCCGACCGAGGCGCGCAGTTCGATCTCCTCACCGGACCAGCCGTCGTTGTCCAGGTCCAGTGGGCTCGGGCGGCGGTCAGCATGCCGTCCTGTTCCAGACGGGGGAACCGCTGGTAGGCGCGGCGATCGCCACGATGATCACGACCAGGATCAGCGCCAGGTTCGCGGACGTCATGTGCGTACGGAAAGGCACCAGGGCGAGGGCGACGACGAGCGGAGCGGGTAGGGCAACCGACAGGTCGATCCGGTCACGCGGAGGCATCCGCATGCTCCACCACCTCACGAGAGCGCGGGGCAGTCCCTTGTCCAAGAGAGGCCGCCCACCCAGAGATCAACGCGGTACGGCGTCGGCAAGGCCGGCATCCCGCTGCCGCCCTCGCCCGACCACCGGGAGCGGACGATGTTTTCGAGACCGGAACCGGACAGGCACCTTGTCCGCACGCGGGCACTTCCTCCTGAGTCGTGGGTGGCGCGCCTGGCTGGACGTGGGGGAACCGCTCACGCCAGCCCTGGGAGGTTCGTCCGGTAGTACTCCGCCACCACCAGCACCCGGTCGGCAAGCGGCAGACACCACGGCCGTCCGATGCGCGGCCCGTCGCCACCCCGCTCCCGCACCCCCTTCAGCAACCGCTCGAACTGCTTCATCCGCAGCCCCGTGAACGTCTCCACCCACAAGGGACCAGCCCTCAACACCCCACGCATACAAGGGAAATGCCCTGCTACTCCGGTGGCTCCGGTCACCATGCATCGATCACCGGCGCATCCGGTTCGTGCCGCCGCCAGACCTCATTGAGGCGCGCGAGCCGCTCCGCGGCGGCGATGCCGCGCAGGGACGCGACCTTGCCGTCGCTGACTTCGAACGCCACGGCGCCCACGACGCGGTCGTCGACCACGGCGAGGACGGCCGGGGAGCCGTTGACCAGCGTGATGTGCATCGCGGGTGAGCCGCCGGCCAGCCGCCGCTTCGCCGATGTGGGCTTGAAGCCGGCCCGCACGTAGGAGGCGACCCGCTCGCGCGTCTCGTACCGCAACAGCCGCTTGCTCAGTCCATAGCCGTCCGAGACCGCCGTCACGTCCTCGGTGAGCAGCGCCACCAGCCGCTCGGTGCGTCCCGACATGGCGGCGGCGAGAAACTCCTCGACCACCTTGCGCGCGGACGCGGGATCGGCCTCCGCGCCGCGGCGGCGCTCGGCGGCGACCCGGATCCGGGCCCGGTGGACATGCTGCTGGCTCGCGGACTCGGTGATGTCGAGGATCCCGGCGATCTCGGCGTGGCTGTAGGAGAAGGCCTCACGCAGGACGTAGACGGCCCGCTCGACCGGCGAGAGGCGCTCCAAGAGGGTCAGTACGGCCAAGGACACCGATTCGCGCTGCTCGAAGGTGTCGGCCGGGCCGAGCATGGGGTCGCCGTCGAGGAGCGGCTCGGGCAACCAGGCACCGGCCGCCCGCTCGTGGCGCGCCTGCGCCGAGCGGAGCCGGTCGAGGCAGAGATGGGTGACGACCTTGGTCAGCCACGCTTCCGGCACCTCGACCCGTTCGCGGTCTGCGGCCTGCCAGCGCAGGAATGTGTCCTGTACGGCGTCCTCGGCGTCGGCGGCCGAGCCGAGGAGACGGTACGCGAGCGAGGCCAGCCGGCCCCGGCTGGCCTCGAACCGATCGATGGCTGCGCTGTCCATGCGAAGCAGCCTATGCAACGGCCCTCACACCGGCCCGGTCAGGCACGGTGGCCAGGCGGCGCTTGCGCTTCGGCATGCCGAAGGTCGGGTGGTCGATGCCCCACCCGGATCCCTTGAGTACGCCCGACTTGAGCCGCGCGGCTGCCTTGCCGCCCAGGTACCAGGACTTCGACCGGACGTCCCTGTCCACCATCTGGAAGATCGCGTCCCGCCGCCCGAGGCTGATGTGGTTGCCGTAGTACTTCAGTCCGGTGGTCGGGACCTCGCTGCCCGTCAGGCGCGCGATGATCGCGGCGGTCGCCTGCATGTTGGTGAAGCCGGCCGAGGCGCAGGACATCGGCAGCGGCCGGCCGTTCTCGCCGATCGCGTAGACGCAGTCACCGGCGGCGTAGACGTCCGGGTGGGAGACCGAGCGCATGGTGCGGTCGACGACGATCTGGCCGGTCTCGGCGACCTCCAGGCCGCTGGCGGCCGCGATGGAGTGCACGGCGAACCCGGCCGACCAGACGGTCACGTCGGCCGGGATGGACGTACCGTCGGCGGCGATCGCCCGGGTCGGCTCGACGGCTTCGATGCCGGTGTGCTCGTGGACGGTGATGCCGAGCCGGTCGAAGGCACGGCGCAGGTGACGGCGGGCCTTCGGCGAGAGCCAGGCGCCCAGCTCGCCGCGGGCGGCGAGCGCGAGCGAGAGATCGGGCCGGGACTCGGCGAACTCGGTGGCGGTCTCGATGCCGGTCAGCCCCTCACCGACGACCAACACGGTGCCGCCCTCGTCCAGGCCGGCCAGGCGCTCGCGCAGGCGCAGTGCCGAGGACCGGCCGGTCACATCGAAGGCGTACTCGGCCACGCCGGGAACGCCATGATGGGCCGCGGAGCTGCCGAGCGCGTAGAGAAGCGTGTCGTACGCGAGCTCGCCATCGCCGCCCTCGCCGGTCACGGCAACGGTCCTGAGCCCGGGGTCGACGCCGGTGACGCGCGCCAGGCGCAGCATCACCCCGGTGCCCTCGAACACGTCGGCAAGCTTGCGGAACGCGAGGTCCTGGCCGATCGCGAGCTGGTGGAGCCGCATCCGCTCAACGAAGTCGGGCACGGCGTTGACGACGGTGATCTCGATATCCGAGGGGGAGAGCCGGCGGGCCAGGTTTCCGGCGGCGAAGGCCCCGGCATATCCGGCACCGAGTACGACGATGCGGTGCTTCATGGCGTTGCTCCTGTCTCGTGAGCGTGCCCTTCGAACGAGATGGCGCCCCGATTGCTGACAGGATCCAGGTGTGACGTGGGTCACCGAACTAGGACGAGCGACCGGGCCTCCGACAGACGCTCCGCCAGCGGCAGCGACCACAGCCGCCGCAGGGTGCCGTCACCGCCCCGCTCCCGCACCACCTTCAACAGGCGCGCAAACTGCGTCACTTGAAGTCCGGTGACGTCTCCACTCACACCCGCTCGGCCCTCAACACCCCAGCCATACACCGGAGATGTCCAGATCACGGCCTTGCGCAACACCCTTTAGGCAACCTCGTACGGCTCCTCGGCCGTGGTCTCCGGGATTTCTCCCGTGTGCGGGGCGGCCTTGTCCCGCCGCCCGGTCAGGCGGGTGGCCAGGGGCTCGGTATAGCGGGCGGTGAGCGGGCCGACGATGACCAGGATCAGTACGTAGGCCGTGGCCAGGGGGCCGAGGGAGGGTTCGATGCCGGCGGTGACGGCGAGTCCGGCGATGACGATGGAGAACTCGCCCCGGGCGACCAGCGTGCCGCCCGCCCGCCAGCGGCCCTTCGCGGAGATTCCCGCGCGCCGGGCCGCCCAGTATCCCGTGGCGATCTTCGTGCCGGCGGTGACGACCGCCAGGGCCAGCGCGGGCAGCAGGACCGGCGGGATGCTCGCCGGGTCGGTGTGCAGGCCGAAGAAGACGAAGAACACGGCGGCGAACAGGTCCCGTAGCGGGGAGAGCAGGTTGTGCGCGCCCTCCGCGGCCTCGCCGGACAGGGCGATGCCGACCAGGAACGCGCCCACGGCGGCGGAGACCTGGAGCTGTTGGGCGAGGCCGGCGACCAGCAGGGTCAGGCCCAGGACGACCAGCAGCAGCTTCTCGGGGTCGTCGCTGGAGACGAAGCGGGAGATGTGGCGGCCGTAGCGGACCGCGACGAGCAGGACGAGTGCCGCGGCGCCGAGTGCGACGGCCAGGGTGAGGCTGCCCGCCGCGAGGCCCGTGCCGGCCAGCAGTGCGGTGATGATCGGCAGGTAGACGGCCATGGAGAGGTCTTCCAGGACCAGGACGCTGAGGATGACGGGGGTCTCGCGGTTGCCGAGACGGCCCAGGTCGCCGAGGACCTTGGCGATGACACCCGAGGACGAGATCCACGTGACCCCGGCCAGCACCACCGCGGCGACCGGTCCCCAGCCGAGCAGCAGCGCCATGGCGGCACCGGGCAGGGCGTTGAGGGCGGCGTCGACGAGACCGGCGGTGTACTGGGTCTTGAGGTTGGAGACGAGATCGCTGGCCGAGTACTCCAGGCCGAGCATCAACAGCAGCAGGACGACGCCGATCTCGGCGCCGATGGCGACGAACTCCTCGCTCGTGCCCAGCGGCAGCAGCCCGCCCTCGCCGAAGGCCAGCCCGGCCAGCAGATAGAGCGGTATCGGGGAGAACCGGAAGCGCGCGGCGAACCGGCCCAGCAGTCCCAGGGCCAGGATGATCGCGCCGAACTCGATCAGGAACCTTGCGGAAGAGTGCATCGGTTCACTCCCGCCCGAGTATCGCCGCGGCCGACTCGACGCCCTCGCGCGTGCCGATCACGATCAGGGTGTCCCCGCCGGCCAGCCGGAAGTCCGGCGTGGGAGACGGGACGGCGTCGGCCCGGCGCAGTACGGCCACGATCGAGACGCCGGTCTCGGTACGCATCCGGGTCTCGCCCAGCACCCGGCCGTTCCAGTACGAGAGCGCCGACAGCTGCACGCGTTCGGCGACCAGCCCCAGTTCGGTCGTGGACAGCAGATTCGGGCTGTGGTGCGAGGGCAGCAGGGCGTCGATGAGTGCCGTCGTCTCCCCCGCGGTCAGCCGTACCGACAGGGCGCAGGCGTCCGGATCGTCCGTGCGGTACGCGTTCAGCGTGCGCTCGCCGTCCCGGTGCGCGACCACCGACACACGGCGCCGCTCACGTGTCGTCAGGTCGTAGCGGACACCGATCCCCGGCAACGGCGTACTGCTCACGCGTGGAGTACCCATGTGTTTGTCTCCCTGTCCTCTCGGTCTCTGTCCGATGTCGGTGCGATGGCCCTGCTCAGGCCGGTGCGAAGTAGCGCAGCCACACGTAGCCGAGCGAGATGGCCACGGTGACGGCGGTGACGATCAGGCCGTACTTGGTGAACTGCCAGAAGGTGATGGGCTGTCGGTTGCGTTCGGCGATGCCGAGGACGACGACGTTCGCGGAGGCGCCGATGGCGGTGGCGTTGCCGCCGAGGTCCGCGCCGAGGGCGAGGGCCCACCACATGACGTGGTCGCCGGCGCCGCCCATGTTGTGGACCAGGTCGCTGGTGACGGGCGCCATGGTGGCGACGTACGGGATGTTGTCCACGACCCCGGACAGGACCGCGGAAGCACCCAGCATCGTCAAGGATCCGCCGAGTTCGTTCGTGCCGATCGCGTTCGCGAGCGCCTGGGAGACCTCGTCGATCACACCGGTGTCGATCAGGCCGCCGATCATGATGAACAGGCCCGCGAAGAAGGCGAGCGTGGGCCACTCGACCTCGGCGAGGACCTCGCTCGTCTCGGCCGTGGAGACGGCGACGAGCAGCCCGGCGCCCAGCAGTGCGACGATGCTCGGCTCGTAGTGCAGCACCGGGTGCAGGACGAAGCCCGCCACCACCAGGGCCAGCACGACCAGACCCTGGACCAGCAGCCGCGGGTCCTTGATGGCCTCGCGCTCCTCCAGGGCCATGATCTCGGCGGCGCGGTCCTCGTCGTACACGAACGTCTCGCGGAACATGACCCGGCACAGTGCGACCAGGACGACGACGAGCAGGGCGGACAGCGGGGCGAGGTGGACCAGGAAGTCGTTGAAGGTGATCCCGGCCCGGCTGGCAATGATGATGTTGGGCGGATCACCGACCAGGGTCGCCGTGCCGCCGATGTTCGAGGCGAACACCTCGGCGATCAGGAACGGGGCCGCGGGCAGGGCGAGGCGTTCGCAGACCAGCAGCGTCACCGGGGCGATCAGCAGCACCGTGGTCACGTTGTCGAGCAGGGCGGAGGCGACCGCCGTGATGACGACGAGCATGGCCATCACCCGGAAGGGCTGGGCCCGGGCCTTCTTCACGGACCAGATGGCCAGGTACTCGAACATGCCGGTCTTCTTCAGCACGCCGACGATCATCATCATGCCCATCAGCAGGAAGATGACGTTCCAGTCGATGCCGGAGTCCTCGGAGTAGAACGCCGAGACGTCGTCGGTCGCCCCGATCGCCAGCATCAGGCCCGCGCCGCCCAGGGCCACGGCCACGCGGTGGATCTTCTCGCTGATGATCAGGGCGTACGCACCGACGAACACGACGATCGCCGCCCAGCTGTGCCAGTCGTTCACGATCCTCCGCGGGGTTCTGGGACGGGTTCGACGGTTGAGCCGGTGATGTGATGTGGGGCGGCCTGCCAGGTGTCCGCACCGTCCGGGCGGGGGTCCCCGCGGGCCGCGACGCGCGCGAGGCGGTCGAGGGCGCAGGCACGGGCACGGGCAGCCAGGGCGTCCGTGGAACCGTGGGTGACGATCGGATAGGCGACGTGGACCGCGATCCGCGCGAACGTCTCTTCGGCCTGCGGAACACGAGTGCCGAGCCTCGACAGCGGCGACGCCGGCGGCACGCCCAGGCCCGGCGCACACGCGGGGTTCTTCCAGGCGGCGCGCGGCTCGGGCAGGAAGACCTGCATGCCGTCGGTGACCAGAAGTCCGCCGACGAGGAACAGGAAGGAGGCGAAGAGGCGCGCGGCCCCGAACACCATCACGAGCACCATGGCTTACGCCCCCGATCGGAAGAGAGAGTGATCCCCTACTCGCCGACCAGGCTTCCCGGCACACCGCTGGGAACCATACAGGTCCTTGACGCTTCTTTAACAGCTCTTGGTGAGCATGGTCGGGGCGGGGATTCTGCCGGATTCCGGCAACAAGGGATCACCACTTCTCCCTGATCGGGGAACCCGGCCGGCCCCGCCGGCGGCCTATCGAACGGCGGCCCAGGACGCCCATGCCGCGCCCGGGACGCCGGTGTGAGGCTGCGGCAGGCCCTCCGGGCACCGCCCCGTGTCCTGGAGGTCGACCAACTGGGTCTGCCCCGCGCCCTGGACATCCACGAGGGCGACGGCCCGGACAACGCCGGACGCCGCCGGTCAGGCCGTGGCGGCGAGCAACCGTTCCAGCAGATGCGAGGCCGTGATCACACCGAGGAGTCGGCCACCGGCCGCGTCCTTCTCCACGACCGCCACCAGGGGGCTGCGTACTCTCGCCATCTGCGCCGCCACCTCCAGCGCGGTGTCGTCCGGCGCGGCGACCGGCGGTGCGGGCACGGTCTTCGACAGGCAGTCGCGCACCTTGCGGCCCTTGAGCGCCTGGCACAACCGGTCGGCGTGATGTTCGTCGACCACGGCGGCGAGCGTCGGGTCCTCGACCACGTACACCGGCACCAGGATCTTGACCATCTGCGAGGCGGGCAGGATCGCCTTCGGCGCGCCCCGCTCGTCCACCACCAGCAGGGCCGGCAGCCGATGTTCGGCCATCAGACGCGCGGCGTCCATCGCATCGCTGTCGAGGCCGACCGTCTCGTACTCCACCGCCAAGTCACGCGCCCGCACGCCCGGCTCCCGTCTCGTTCTCGAAGTCCCGACGGTCACCGTCATACGGATGATGCGGACGCACTGTCAGGACGGCTCTTCGCACGATACAACCGGCCTGCCCAACGGCCTACGACACGGAGAGCAGGTCGGTCGGGGGGCACCGGCCGCCGACCGTGGCACGATGCGAAGGTGACCCGGCCCCGGGCAGAAAACGGCTGCTTCGACGACGGTGCCCGGCCCGGATCCCCCAGGGCCTGCTCGTCCTCGGCCGCACCCGCCCCCGGGCGGGGCAAGGAGTCCCCGTGAGCAACGCCCGACGTCACAGCCTGGACGAACACCCCACCGAAGTGACCGAGTTGGCCGCCGGGCGCGTCGAGTACCGATTCGACCGGCGCGGTCCGGCCACCGTCATGGTCTTCTACGGCGGGCACATGCGCGCAGGACTCTCGCTGGGCGAGGAGGTGTTCACCGAAACCGGGTGTTCGGTACTCGTGCCGTCCCGCCCGGGGTACGGCCGTACTCCGGTCTCGACCGGGGGAACGACCGGCGGGTTCGCCGATGTCACCGCCGCGCTCTGCGCCCACCTGGGGATCACCGAAGTCGCCGCGGTGGTCGGCGTATCGGGCGGTGGACCCACCGCGGTAGCGATGGCGGCACGCCATCCTGCCCTGGTCCAAGGACTGATCCTGCAAAGCGCCGTCGGACCGCTGCCCTGGCCCGACCGCCGCACCCGCCTCGGCGCCCAGATCGTTTTCGCACCGCACACGGAGCGCGTTTCCTGGACGTTCGTTCACTCCCTCATGCGGTACGCGCCCGACGTCGGCCTGCGGATGCTGCTGCGCGACCTCACCCTCCTGCCCGTACGGGACGTGGTGGCGGGCCTTCGGCCGGAGGACCGGGAGAGGCTGCTCGCACTGTTCTCGCGGATGCGGTCGGGGCGAGGGTTCACACGTGACCTCAAGGAACTTGCGACGACCGGAGACTCGGTGGGGCATGCGGGCCGGGTCTCCCAGCCCGCCCTGGTGATAGCCACCCGCCAGGACGCGGCGGTGCGCTTCGTGCACGCCCGGGCACTCGCCGCCGCCCTCCCGCACGCCGAGCTGCTCGAAAGCCACGCCGACAGCCACCTCATCTGGTTCGGCCAGGACTGGCCGCTGATCTCCGAACGGATCCACGCCTTTCTCGCGGAGGGTCCGTCGAGGACCTCCTAGCGTTGGGGGACGATCTCTGTCCGGGCCGCAGAAGGGTGAGGCTCGCCTCGGATCCTGGCGCGGGCACCCGTCGGCCCCGCTGCCGGTTCCCGGCAGAGTTCACCAAGGTCTGGACGCCGGTCGCCGCCAAGAAACCGTCCTCGGTGCGTCAAGGAGCGAAGGGGTGAGGTGAAGGGGCACGAAATACCTGAGCAGTACGCAGTAGTTGGACGGCTGTGCCCAGACGGCTGTGGCCCAACTCCTGACGGACGTCTCCGCCACCGGCCGCCGCCTCACCCGCGAGGAGATCGAGTCCCGACGCGCCCTGGGCGAACAGGCCGCCGACGCCGGCCACGGACTGCGCAACATCGTCTCCGCGCACCTCGCCGCCACCCGCACAGCCTGGCCCGACGCCCCCGGCTCCGCCGAGGGCTACGAACGCGCGCAGCGTCTCGCCGTACGCCAGGAAGAAGCCGCCCGGCGGGAGTTCCGGGAGTTCATCGACGACCTTCTCTACGGCCGCAGCAACCTGGGCCGGCTCGCCGAACACGCCGAGCACTTCGGCCTGCGCCTCTCCCACACGCACGCCGTCGCCGTCTCACGGGGCCCGACACCTAACGACGAAAGCGCCCCGGTGCCCCGCCAGTTGGAACGCTCCCTCATCGCCCGCTTCGGCGACCGCAGCATCCTGCTCACCGCCAAGGACGGCCGGATGCTGTGCATAGCACCCGGCGACCAGGACGAGATCCTCACCCACTTCGCCAAGCAGGCGTGCGCCGCCACCGACGGCGGACGCGACGCGATCGGCCGCGCCCAGCCGGGTAGGGCGGGGTCGTCCAGTCGTACGAGGAAGCCCTGAACACCCTCGAACCGGCTGAGCGCCTGGACCTCGACGACCCGGTCCTGCGCGCCGCCGACCTGCTCCTCTACCCCGTCCTCACCCGCGACCGCCAGGCCATGGCCGACCTCGTCCTCGACACCCTCACCACGTACTTCACGTGCGGCTGCGTCACCTCCGAAGCCGCACGCCGCCTCTCACTCAGCGTGCGCGCCCTGACATACCGCCTGGAGCGCATCCACCAGCTCACCGGCGCCAATCCCGCAGACCCGGCCCACCGCTGCATGCTCCAAACTTCCGTCATTGGCGCCAGGTTGCTGGACTGGCCGGCCAAGGAACTATGAGCAGCCCGGTCAGCGGTAGTCGAGCTCTCAAGATCTTCGTGGGCATTGAGCCCGCCGTAGCGCGTCCGAGGTGTCGTCGCCGGGCGGGGAGTCGCTGTGGTGTTCGGCGTGCACCGTGCCGCCGGTGACCTGGCGGCGCGTTACGTCCATCGCCGCGACGAGATCCAACGCGAACTGCGCCGCACCGGCACCGACCCGTCCTCGGTCACCGAATGGACCTGGCAGACGTAGGGGCCTCAGGGCGTTCACTCGCGCGCGTCCACCAGAGCAGCCGTCCTGCGCAGTTCGGCGCGCTCCCGCTCGCTCGTTCCACCCCAGACGCCGTGTGCCTGGCCGCTGTCCATCGCCCAGTCCAGGCATGGTCGGATGACGGGGCAGTGGAAGCAGACGCGCTTGGCGGCGAGCTCCTGCCGTAGTGCCGGTCCTGTGGAACTGAGCGGAAAGAACAGCTCCGGGTCCTCGTGAGCGCAGGCAGCCCGCCGAGCCCATTCCATGAACGCCTCCTCCATGACCTGTCCCGGATTCGGCTCATCCGTCCGGATCCCGGCACGAGTGCCCGTGTCGGGCGGCCGGAAACGGAAGGGCAGCGGCAGGGAGGTCAACGGCGTGGTGGAAAAGGCCTGTTGAGGTTCAGTCTTCGCCGGCTTCCGCCTCCGGTGCTGCCGACGGAGTCTGCGGCAGGGCGGTGACCGTCGCGGCCAGTTGCCGCTGGAGGACTTCGGAGAGCGGGGGTCCGGTGATGGCGCCGACGATCTCTTCGGCCACGTGGTGCAGTTTGGTGTTCGTGTTCTGGGAGACCGTGACGAGGACCTCCCAGGCGTGCTCGGGGGAGAGTCCGAAGGACGCCATCAGCACTCCGCGGGCGAGATCGATCACGGGCCGTGTCTGCATGGCCCGTCGCAGCTGAACGAGTTCGATACGCGGATCCTGGTGCGCTTCGCCGAGGGACACGGATTCCTTCCAGGGGTGGGGCGTTGGGTCGGACGACGCATCCGGCAGATGTCGGGCGCTCGCGTTCTTCTCGTCCACAACGGTGAAGAGGGAGCGTGTGCGGGTGACCGAGAGCAGCCGGTGCACCACCGCGCTCGCGGTCCGAATGGCGACGGTCCTGCCCTCGTCGCAGGCCTGTCGACGTACCCGCAGCAACGCGTTGAGGCCGGCGCAGTCGCAGAAGTCGATCCCGCTCAGATCGAGGTCGATTCCGCGTACCGATCGGCCGAGGGCTTCGCACAGAGCGTCGTACAAGGCTTGCTCGGTGAGGATGTCGAGTGCGCCCGACACCGCCACGAGCGTCCGGTCGCCCGCGGGATGCGCTTCGGGAAAGGCGGCTCCGTCTCCCTCCGCGCGGTGCGTCGTAGATGCATGCTCTGACATGGCCGCCGCTCCATTGGCATTCGCACGTGCTTCACATCACACGTCAAATTATACACGAAACATGTTTCACTCTTCTGAATGCGTGAATCAAAGAGCGTACCCTGTGAGCATGCATGAAGCACCGGAACCACATACCGGTTGGACGTTCCTGACCAACCACGCACGTGTGCTGGCCGCGATCTCGGAGGATCCCACCACCCGTATCCGTGACATCGCCGCGCGTTGCCGTCTCACCGAACGGGCGGTCCAGAAGATCGTGTCCGATCTGGAGGAGAGCGGCTTCCTCACCCACACGCGTCAGGGCCGCTCCAACGCCTACCGCATCGAGGAAGGGACCATCCTGCGCCACCCCGCCGAAGCGGGACTGACGGTGGCCGACCTGCTGTCCCTTCTGGCCCAGCACGACGCCGAACACGACGACGGACGACCGGAACTCCAGGAAGCCGTACCCCCGCAGGCGCGAAACGCAGAAGCGGACTCGTGACGTTCGCCGTGTGAACCCTCAATCGGTGGAGCGGGCCTGGAGCGGTTCGCCCACCTTCGGGCCGGGAGAGGAACGGGCGACATCGGCTTGGGCGACGATGCCGACCAGGTTCCGGCCGTCGATGACGGGGAGCCGCCGGCGCCGGTGTTCCGGCACGGTGCGGAGGACGTCCTCAGCGGCGGCGTCCGCGCCGACGCACTCGGCACCGGGTGTCGGCCGGACAGCAGCTCACTGACCGGTTCCGCCGCTCCGGTGGACGGTTCCGCGATCGCTGAGGCGTGCTGTCGCGTGAGCGCTACGCTCGTACAGCTGCTGAGCAGCCGGGACGCCTCCTCGATGGTGGCGCCCGCGTACTGCGGGACCATGCCCTTGGCGATCTCCAGCACGGCCTTGGACGCGATCACGCCCTGCACCCGGGTGATGACCTCGTCAAGGTGCTCCGGCTCGGCGGACCAGTGCATCAGGGCCAGCGCCGCGGAGTCCGCGAGGGCCTGCGCGAGATGTACGTCGTCCTCGGCCAGGCAGCCCGGATTTCGGCGCAGCAGCGCGCTCCAAGAGGGTCGGTCGTCGCCATGGTCCGAAGGCTGCCGCGGGCGTCGGCGATCATCACGGCTGCCGCGTCCACGTCCAGCAGGTCCTGACAGGCATGGACGAGGCAGTGGAAAAGGTGCAGGGGATCGAACCCCACGGCATGGGTGTCCGCCAGGACGACGAAAGCCTGCGCCAGCCGTCACTCGCGGTTCATGCTCGCCTCCCCGGCACTGCATCCCCGGCGCTGTAGTTACGAGTCCGGTCACGTGCACCGGCCGGTCAGTCGTCGCGGAGGTCCACGCGGCGGTCGATGACGGCCTGCGCGGCCTCGATGGAGGTCCGCCCCTCGGCGAAGGCCCGCGCACGCAGGCGCAGGAGCGCCTCCGAGGCGCTCACTCCCAGCTGAACCATGATCATCCCGGTGGCCTGGTGGACCTCCTCCCGGTCCGACTCCGCTCCTGCCAGCCACGTCACGACCGCGTGGGGGTCCGGCGAAGTGTGATCGAGGGCGATGACGGCCAGGGTGACCACGTCGGCGACCAACAGGGCCGTACGGACATCGTCCCCACTCAGCGAACCCGGCGTCTCCCGGTACAGGTCCAGCGTGCCCAACGCGCTTCCGGCACCCGCCAACGGCAGTGAGAAGACGGCCTCCACACCGGCCTTGGCCGCCTGCACGGAGAAGAGCGGCCAGCGCCTCCGTTCCGCGGCGCGCGTCAGATTCGTCCCGAACACCGGTGCCCGCAGTCGGACCGCCTCCCGGCACGGGCCTTCGCCGAGGGTGTACTGAATCTCCGCCAGCCGGGCCGCGACGTCATCGCTGGCGAACAGCACGACGCCCATGTCCGAACCGTCCGCCAGCACCGAGACCGAGAGCCCCGACGCCGCCGGAAGCAGCGTCACACAACTACGGCACAGCGCGTCGGGCACGTCCGACGGAGCCAACCCACGTACTCCGGCGATGAGTTCACGGGTGATACGGGCACGCTCGACGTCCGCCTCCTGTTCGGCGTCTCCATCGCCCAACAGGCCGTCCCCCGCCATGACCATCACCTCCCAAGAGCGCTCCGTACAACGGTTTCACCCGGCCTTGACACAGGCAAGGAGCGGTGGCCGGAGCCGACGCTTACGAACGAGGCGCACCCGAGTCTCCATCAGGCCCGGAGCGCTTCAACCCTGTTCGGGGGTTGAATGCCTGCGGTGCGCAGGTCATCGGTTCCGCGTCCGGGCCGTGCGCCGGCAGTCGTCCTCGGGGTGGGTGTCGATGGACGCAAGGGTTCTGCTCCAGACGCAGCTCCGCCGACCGGCGACCGCGTCCTCCCTCACGGGACAGGAAACAGCGCCGTCCACGCGGATGTACTTGCCATGCGAGCAGCCGCCACGCGCCCAGCAGTTCGGTCCGGATCCGGGCGGCCTCGTTCGTCGCCATGCCCGTGCTCACATCCCCTCGTGACCGAGGACCGTGTCCTGACGATGGGAGCCGTAGAACTCACTCTGTGCGGCCATGATCTCGCGCATCGAAGTGCCGCGGTCGACTCCGTACACCGTGCCGGGGAAGTCCAACTCCCGCTGTACTGCCCAGATGCCCTCATGCCTCTCGGGAGGCGCGTTGATCCGTACCTCACCACCGGCCTCCACGACCGCGCCCGGAAACAGGGAGGCGCCGGTGGCGATGAACACTTCGTCACGCAGCACCGCCCCGTTGACGTGTGCGTGTGGGCCGATCATGACGGCGTCCCCGATCAGCGCCGGGTGCGCGAAGCGTCCGCGCACCAGCGCGTGTTCCATCACCACGGTGTTCTCGCCGACCCTCACCTCCCCGTCCTCCGACGTCTGCACGGCCCCGTGCAGCACCCTCGTCCCCTCGCCCAGGACGGCAGCCCCGCACAGAGTGGCGGAAGGCGCGACATAGGCCGAGTCCGGTACGACCGGCTTGTGACCCGGGTGCTCGATCAGCATGTGCGTCCCCTCTTCCGATCTCTTCCGACTACGACGGCTGCGGTCCCCCGCGACCGAAGTTCCCGAAGGTGACGGTCGGGTAGCCCTCGCTGCGGGCATGAAACGGCCCGGACAAGGGATGGGGGGGGTCCGGAACGGCTGCTACTCGTGCGGGGAGCTCACGACCGGTTGCGGGCTGTGCTGCCTGATTGTCGCGGTGTACGGGGGTAGGGGTGTCTCCATGTTCTTGGTGACCCGGCCTTGGTCAGCTCCGACAACCACCGTCGCGAGGAGCGCATGCGATGGGTGAGTCCCTTGCCCTGGTGTCCGCGCTGTGCTTCGGCATCACCCACTTCGTCAACGGTCTGCTCTCCCGGCGGGTCGACGGAATGACCGTCGCGCTCCACGCCCAACTCGGCGGGACCGCGCTGGCCTTGGTCCTGGCCACGAGTCTGTCCGGCGGCTCCGCCTCGCTCGCGGACTACGGGTGGGGAGCACTGTCGGGGGTCGGAACAGGCGTGGGGGTCGCGTTCCTCTACCGGGCGATGTCGCAGGGAGCGATGAGCGTCGTCGTGCCCGTGAGCGACGTCGGCGCCGTGGCGCTGCCGGTACTGGTGGGCGTGGTGCTGCTCGGGGAGCGCCCCGCCGCGCTCGTGTGGGTGGGCATGGCCGCCGTACTGCCGGCGCTGTGGCTGGTCTCGCAGGACACGCCGCGCACCGCCCGGGAGCGAAAGGGCGCCATGTCCGAAGGTGTGCCGAACGCCCTGGTGGCCAGCACGGGGTTCGGCCTCCAATTCCTGGCCATGGCCCAGGTGGACGGCGACAGCGGCCTGTGGCCCGTGGTGCTGAGCCGAGTGGTGTCCGTCACTGTCATCGCCTGCGTGCTGGCGCCGTACGGCGGCCGCTGGACCATGCCGGCAGGCGCGTGGGCGGCAGCGGTCGCGGCGGGCATGGTCGGGACGGCCGCCATCGTGCTCTACCTGGAGGCGACCGCACGGCAGCTCATGGCCGTGGCCACGGTGCTCTCGTCCCTCTATCCCGCCGTCCCCGTCGTCCTCGCGCTGCTGTTCCTGGGGGAACGTCTGAACCGCCGTCAAGGCTTCGGTCTCGTGTGCGCGGCACTGGCCATCGGTCTGATCGCGCTGCGCTGAGTCCCGCGGAGGCCGCTCTCAACGGTTCAGTGCCTTACGCAACCGGCGCCGCGACGCCTCTCCCCACACGGTCGGCAGTTTCCGTTCGTCCCGGTCGGCCGCGGCCTGCTCCTGGCCGTACAACAGGCCCCAGGTGAAGCCGGGTTCGCCGGCCGCGTGTGCCGCCAGGGCCACCTTTCGCAGCGCGTCGCGGGCCACGACGCTGTCCTGGTGGTCGCCTAGCACCTGCTGGACGGCCTTGACGCGCTTGCCCAGCCGCTTGGCGGGTTTGCCGAGTGAGTCGCGCGCCGGCTCCGTGGCGTACCGCGTCTTCTTGGCCGCCTTGCGGGCCTCGTGGAGGGCCTTGTCGCGTTCCGTTCCCGGCGGGAGTTCCAGCGCGTGTGCCATGCGGTCCGTCAGTCGGCCGTACTCCTTGAGGATGGCTTTGGCCATGACCTTCTTCGGCTGCCGGGCGGCCTTGGCGCGCAGCGGGGGTCGTTCCGTCAGCGTTGTCAGACGGTTCAGAAGGGCCAGGTAGCGGGGCGAGTCCAGGGCGGCGAGTGTGCGCAGGCGGGCCTCGGAGGTGTTGCCGATGTCCCATATCTGTACGCGCGCGGAGACGGCCCCGAAGACGAGTTCCCCGGGCAGCTCCTCGATCCTCGCGCTCAGTCGCTCCCGAAGGACCTCCTGGTCGCGTTCCGCGCCCAGTTCGCCGCCCAGCCACTTGAGTTCCTGGCGGACGGGATCGGTGGCCGCGCGGTCCAGGACCGACCGGTAGGACCGCAGGACGCTGCGCAGCCGACGGCAGGTCGTGCGCATCCTGTGCACGGCGTCGGGCAGGTCACGGCGGACCGCGGGATCCAGGTTCACCAGGGCGTGAACCCGTTCGTCCACATAGCGCAGAACCTCCTCGCCGACCGTTCCGGGCGCTACGGCCTCGGCACGTGCGTCGGGCACCCGGGGCGCTCCGACTTCCGTCTCCTCCAGGGCGCGGGCCAGCTTGGAGGGGCTGTGCGCGCGGCCGATGCCGTTCTCGCCCAGGGCCTTCTCCACAGCGTCCAGCAGTGCGGGGTCGGTGTCCGAGGCGAGTTCCACCTCCATCTCGGTCCACGCGGCCCGCGTGCCCGTGCCGAGCAGGGACTCGGCGCGGACCGCGTCGACGCTCAGCTCGGCGAGGGCCACGCCCCCGGAGCCGACGAGCTGGCGTAGACCACGGGTGGAACGGATACGGACCACCGGCCGCAGATCCGCACCACGGGTGCGCGAGAGGGCCAGCTCCCGCAAGCTGTCCGGGACGGTCTCGGACAGCGGGGCCCGCACCTCTTCCCGGCTGTCCCCGGACAGCGGCAGCTTGAGGTGCCAGCCCGCGTCGCTCCCGCCCGTCCTTCGCCGGAGCGTGGCCGACGTGCCGGCCAGCCGCAGGTCGTCGGTGTCGTAGTACACGGCGTCCAGTTCCGCTGTGCCCTGATCCACGACGGAGGCGATTCCGTCCACGCCGGTGAGGTCGGGCAGCCATGTGGTGTCGTCGGCCGAGGGGGCTTCGTACTTTCGCTCGGTCTCTCGTTGTGACTCGGTCATGACGTTCGCGTACACGTCTGAGCCCCGGGCAAACACCGGCGGTCCATGGTTGCGCCATCTGTTTCGCGGCGTACGGACGGGGCACACGGGAGCGCAGTCAAGTGCTTCGGCCGGCAGGCACGCTTCCTTCGCCCTCCGAGGAGTGTCATCGTGCCCTCCCCCTCCCGTCACGACTCCGACCCGACGAGCCCGTGTACCCCGCCGGAACGATGGAGACCTCACGTGATGGTGCCGGACCCGGCGGTACTGCGGCAGGCCCTCGACCACTACCTGGCGCCCGCGGCCGACGGAGACCCGGCCGTCGCGCTCACCGCGCAGAACGCCGCCTACACCCTGTGCGTCCTGACCGGCACCCGCACCGTGGAAGAAGCCATGTCGGCAGTGCGTGTGCTGTGCCCGGAATCCATGACGCCCGGCCCTTCGCGGCCGAGGACGTCGATCGTCCCTACGGCCGAGCGCGGCTCCGGGCAGCCGGAGACCGTGTCGTGACGCAGCGCCCGGACGACCCGCAGCTGACGGTCGGCACGACCGGATTCGTGGTCCTCGAAGAGGACGAAGGGGCCCTCATCCCCACGGAGTTGGTCTACCGGCCGGACGACTGCCTGGCCGCGCGGCTGGTGCTGCTGGGACCCGAAGGACTGGAAGTCGGCTGGACCTTCGCGTGGGACCTGCTCGCCCGGGGCCTGATGTCCCCGGCCGGCGACGGAGACATCGCCGTACGGCCCGCACCGGGCCCGGTCGACGGCGTCGAGGTGAGCCTCGGCGCCCACTCCACCGCACGGGTGTGGCTGCCCGGGGAGGGCGTGGCGGAGTTCGTGCGGAAGGTGCGCGGGAGGGTCGGCCTCGACGCCCGCCGTATCGCCCCCGCGCTCGACAAGGAACTCGCCACGATCACGAACAGAGCCTAGAACGTGGGGGTTCCGCTTTCTGCTCCCCAGCGAAGCACGGTTGCGTCCGCTCCCCTTCACCCGGATCCATCCGGGTACGCGGAATACCGTACGCAGTCTTCGGAGGTGGGAAGGATGGCCACGACCACCCAACACGCGGTGATGCGGGCGCTGTTGGACGCCCACGGCCGCACCTACGCCGACGAGGCGGGCATCCCGCTCAAGGACACGCCTCAGCCGTTGTACCGGCTGCTCGTGCTCGCCTGTCTGCTCAGTGCGCGTATCCGCGCCGACATCGCGGTCGCCGCCGCCAAGGAGCTGGCCGCCGCCGGGATGCCTGATCCGCGCCGGATGGCCGACGCCACCTGGCAGCAGCGGGTCGACGCGCTCGGCCGCGGCGGCTACCGGCGCTACGACGAGCGCACCGCCACCCAGCTCGGCGACGGCGCGACGCTGGCCACCGAGCGCTACGGAGGCGACCTGCGGAAACTGCGGGACCAAGCCGACGGGGACACGGCGACGATACGGCGCCTGCTCCAGGAGTTCCCCGGACTGGGACCGGCCGGAGCCGACATCTTCCTGCGCGAGGCACAGGCCGTCTGGCCCGGGACGGCGCCGTACCTCGACGACAAAGCACTCCAGGGTGCCCGCGCCCTGGAGCTGCCCACCGCCCCCGCCGCCCTGCTCCGCCTTGCGGACGGCGCGGAGCCGGCCGTCCTGGCGGCGGCCCTGGTACGCGTCGCCCTCGACAAAAAGGCTCCTCAGGTCGTCCGCGAAGCCGCCCGCATCTGAACCTGGGAACTGGCTCCGCGATCCTCGGCCGAGCGGTCAGCGGCCGTCAGCGGCCGAGGGCCTGCGGAAGAGTGGGGTAGCAGTCGACGAGTGCGTCGATGCCGACGAGTTGGATGGTGCGCAGCACCGAGGGGCCGGCTCCGGCCAGTCGCAGCCAGCCGTCCGCCTCGGTGAGGGTGTGGTGCACGGCGATGAGAAGGTTGATGCCGCTGGAGTCCATGAAGGTGACGTGGCGCAGGTCGACGACGACCCGAGGTGCGGCGCCGTCCAGCAGGTCCAGCGCCTCCCTCAGCGAGCCGCCTGTCTCGTGGTCGATCTCTCCGGCCACCGTCACGACGAGGATGCCGTCGATCTTTTCGGTACGGACCGACAACCACCCGGGCTGCCCCACCTGTTGGATGTCCACCATCTGTCCTCATCCGCGTCCATGCGCGTCGGGGCGCGTCGGGGTTTCGGGATTCTCATCCGGAGGAGTGCCCCCTGTCGCACGGTTGACACGTCCCGGCTGAGGCACTCCACGACGAAGAGGAAGGGGTGGGTCGGAGCCCGCTGCTCCGACCCACCCCTCGCACACCCCGGCTCGGATCTCACGCACGGTGGCTCTCGTAGTAGCTGCCGAGTTGCTCGTGGTAGCCCGCGTCACCGGTGTGCTTGTCCTTGTCGAACTCGGGAGCGTTCTTGATCTCCTCCTTCGTCCGGTCGACGTAGATCCTCTCCTCCGCCGTGTCGACGCCGGTGACGAGGCCGGCGGGGATCAGGACGTGCTTGCCGAAGATCCAGGCCCCCGTGTCGACCACGAGGTGAGAGGCTCCGACGTCGTCGGAGTGCTTGTCGACCTTGCCGATACCGCCGTCGGTCGCCTCGACCTTGTAGCCGATCAGACTGGTGCCGGCGGTGTAACCGACCGCCGCTTGGTAGCCCCACATGTCCACGCTCACGAATACATCTCCTCGGTCGACTTCAGAGGGGCGTGCCGGGGTCCTCGGGACGGATACGTCCGCGCCAGCCGCCCGTCTCGCCGCCGCGGTCCTCGATGTAGTCCTTGAACCGCCGCAGGTCCCCCTTGACCCGCCGGTCGATCAAGCCCAGCGCGTCCGCGCTCTTCTCGGCGACGCCGGTCGGCTCGACCTCCATGGTGAGTTCCACCCGGGTGTGTGCGTCGTCCAGGGGCTCGAACCGGACCGAGCCCCGCTGCCGCGTGTCGCCGTCCACGGAACGCCAGGTGATCCGCTCGTCCGGCGCCTGGTCGACGATCTCGGTGTCGAACTCGCGCCGCACGCCGCCGATGCTGGTGATCCAGTGGTTGTGCCGGTCGTCGAGCTGCCGCACTTCCTCCACGCCTTCCATGAAGCGGGGGAAGTGCTCGAACTGGGTCCACTGGTTGTAGGCCGTGTGGACCGGTACACCGACGTCCACGGCTTCCTTGACGGTGCTCGTGCTCATTCGCTCCTCCTTCGGTGAAGGGTCGTCCACGCCGGATCGGCGGACCGGCGTGGGTCCGGATCGCGTCGGGTACCCAGGGAGAGGGCATGCAGACGTCCGGATGGTCGACCGGACGGTCAGTCCGCGCTCCGGATGATGTTCGCCTCGGTGTCGGACTGCGCCACTGCCGGCGCGCTCTCGTCCGCGACGGCGGCGACGCAGGTGCGCACGCCCTTCCCCTGGCGGTGACGGGCCTTCGACCAGCCCGTCTCGGCGACGCGGATCGACGATTTCGGCGTGGTGCGCGGGAGTTGAGTGGTCACGGTCGTTCATCTTCCTTCTGTGCCGCGGCGCTCTGCCCCTCGGAACGGGACAGACGCTTATGGGCGCGATGTCCTGGTGGTCGAGTTGCCCGCCGCGGCGCACGCAAACCACTCCCCTCCGCACCCGGGCTCGTCCGTGCGCCGTCGTTTTCGTCGGCACACAATCGGCACACAGGGGTACCCGGCCACCGGGACCGACGGCCGCCCGTACGGGCACTTCGGTCAGGGATGCCTCCACACCGCATTCCGTCCCAGCTGATCACTGCCGGAGTGTGGCGGACCCAGACAGCCAGGAGTGTGCCGGTGAGCGCGGAGGAGACCGGCCCGGACGGCGGCCGGACCATCGGGACCGGGGACCGGAGCCATGCGGCTTCCGCCAAGCCCGTGCCCGAAAACGCCACGCGCCGTCCCGGGCCTGAGCGGCGACCGTCACGGTCGTGGTTCTCCATCGGGTTCCGGGTCGGCCTGGGGGCGCTGACGGCGTACTGGATGGTGCGGTCCGTCCAGCACATGGAGAGCGTCCTGATGCTGGTGCTGCTCTCCCTGGTGATCGCGATCAGCGCGGACCCGCTCGTGAGCCGGCTCACCGAACGGGGGCTGGGCCGCGCCTGGGCGGTGGCCACGGTGATCGTGGGACTGTTCCTC
>Ga0307510_10002276_pt1 | contig 21647 bp, 8 predicted proteins | sample 12_EM_MG_FD_207224 | JGI IMG/M metagenome (GOLD analysis project Ga0307510, IMG submission 207224) | Populus trichocarpa ectomycorrhiza microbial communities from riparian zone in the Pacific Northwest, United States - 12_EM | ecosystem: Host-associated > Plants > Roots > Unclassified | place...
GAATTAACCTCAGTTGAACTGGCTTCATAAAAAAAGTATTATTTTTAGATTTTTTTTAAAATAAGTAAAATAAATTGTTTTTAAAATTTTTAAACAAAAATAATACAAAATTTTGACCGAGTAGACTTGTACAATCAACCTAGCAAACTACTTTCTAGATTAATTTAAAATACAGCTCATACTAGGTGTTGAATGGGCAAGTCCAATACCACTTCTTAAAACTAGATCCAAGAATGATTTAGTGAAAGTATACGAGAATAATTTAAAAATACTTTTATTAATGCAAAAAAAGAAAAAAAGAAAAAAAGAAAAGGAGAATGCTTACAAGGACCGTTCCATACCCATTATTAAATTATCTTTGTTAGCGGCAGAGTATTTCTTAGAAACAGTCAGATCGATCAAATCAATGTGAGACCTTTCCTTTTCCATTCCTACATAGTTGAAAATTAAATAATTTGAACAAAACTATGCATAGCAATTAAATAGAGCTTAGTTTCACCCTTTTGGCAGATGCAACCTAGCCTGCAACAAAATGACATGTAAAATTGGAAATTAAATTATTACTCCATTTTTTTCTATTTTTTAATTCATTTATTTTCTGTAGGGCAATAAAAACATGGCAAACAATTAATAAGGATTTTATTTTCTATTTTTTGAAAAAATATTAATTTTTTATATGTATTTTGATCATAGCAAGCGAGATCCTTCCATTTAGGGTAGTTGTTTGATTCAATGGTAACAGTTCTGAAACCATCAATACAAGGAATTAGGTAAGAAAAGTCAATATCTCTAAATCGCATCATAATTATAATAAGAATTAAAAAAAAAAAAAGGACCAATTCCCAAAAGGTGGATAAGGACTCATAAAAATCCAAAAAAAAAAGAAAAAAAGAAAAGAGAAGAGAGAGAGAATGAAATAATAGAAGGATTAAGATTAGATCCTAAATCATGGCCCTAGTGTTCTATTATAATTGTGTAATTAATTGAAATTTCCACTAATAAATTATAATTTATAGTTTATTGTTGTCTTATTTTTTTTCTTTGGAACTTTGAATTGTTCCAACTATGCCTCCCTACACCTAAATATCTATGAAAATTTCAACAAATCAATAAGAAATTGCAAAGTCAATCTCTTGTACTAAAGCAAAGAAAAAAAACATTGACCCCATAATTATTATTTTTATTTTATAATGAATGATATCTTAAATTAGTTTTAAGGTATACAAATTAAGCGTACCTCGAAACACAAAATCTTACCTCTCATACCAATAATATATTTTTTTAATTGATAAAATAGATGTACACACCAAGAGTTTTAATTTTTTTTACACTTATAAACATGTCAAAACCAAAGCTTAATATATATATATACATCTATGAGTATGGTCAATTAAAATTACAAGGGTGTTTAAGTCATTTCACATCCTTAATTTTCCAACTCAATTCAAAACACCGGCACCCAGAGATCACTTCCTAACATGCAACAAGACACATTTCCATTTTTTTTTTTCTTTTTTCTTTTCCTAATTTATCCATCAAATAATCAAAGCAAGCATGGTCATACTATTAAGAAAACCGTAATGAATCATTAATCAATTTAATTACTACTTAGTTAACAAAAATAATCCGCCGGCTTGAATTTCCTACCTGTTTTTCTGTTTGGAACAGAGCCAGCCCCTCCCTAAATAACGACCGGATGATACCACATAGGAAGACTTCTCCATTTTCTTACCATTTTTGGATGTAAGAGGGAGAGAAAAATATATATTAAGACAGAGAGAGAGGGAGAGAGAGAGAGAGAGCCAGCAAAACAACAGAGAGAAGAAGAAACTCACAACAAAACACAACACACATAAACGGATCATACGAAGACACAGAGACAGACACAAACACTCTCTTACCTCTCGCTATATATGTAAATATAAAGTGTTTTCCTTTCTAGGTTTTTGTGTTTTTGTTTTTTATTTTATTTTTGTGGTTCTTGGGTGGCACCAGATCTTGAACAGCCAATAAGGGGAGAAATATTTGATCTTTTTGAATCAAGTTTTTGAATTGATTGAGAGAATTTGAGATCTGGGTTCTTCTCTGTTCAGCTTTATCAGGTGTTGTTATTGTTTTTGGCTCATTCATTGGTTTTTTTAGTTGATGGGGGCGGGGTGGTTTTGATTCATGTTTGTTGTTTAGGTTTTGAGGGAAAGAATTGAGGAAAAGGAAGTGAAAAGAGAGGAAATAATGAATCTTTTTTTATGTTTGTTGTGTTTTTGTGGGTTGTGTTGGTATTAAGAATTGTTGTATGGTTGCATGGATCTAAGGGAGTGTTTTAGGCTGGTCAAGTGAATGGCTAATTCAGTATACTTTTGAATTTTATTGCAAGAAAAGATTGCTTCTTTTATTTTCTTGGGAACCAAACAGGGGGTGGGAATTGAAGTGTGAAAATTTTGATATTTAGGAAGGGGAGGGGTTGACTTCAGTGCGCAATTGAGTGTGCATTTTGGTTTTGTATTTGGAATGAGTCGTGGGTTTTGTGTTTTGCTTTGGAACTGTAAGAGGGAATTGAAGTGTGAAGATTTTGATATTTAAGAATTGTTGTGGATTGGTTTGACTTTTTTCCAGGGGTTTGTTTTTTATATGAATTTATTGGTGAAGCAGGGGATACGGGTTTGGTTTTAGTAGTTGGGCAATTCGAGGACTTTGAATTGTTTGTATCCATCAAGGCTTTTTTATTTTCCTTTTAAGTTTCTTGATCTTGTTTTTTATTTGTTCTTTCGTCATGGTTTGGTTTTAATCTTCAATTGTTCAAAAAGCTTTCACCTTTTTTGGCCCAGTTTGTTTGCTTAGAAAAGGTAGGATAAAGATTTTGAGTTTTAGAATTTAGATTTTGTGCTATTAGCAAAGTAAATTCTCAAGTGCCATCTGATTGGAGCTTGATTTGACCATAAAGGTGCCTTCTGACATTATACCATTTGTCCTTTTAGTTTTTTTCTTCTTACTCTTAGATCCTCACCTACATTATTTCTTATGTTTGAGAGTTTGTTGTGCGATTTCTTGGCTTGGTTAATGGTTGTGTTGTTATTTCTCTGGCGATTAGTTTGGGTTAATGATGGCATGATTGTGCTGTTTTTCCTTGTTTTGTTTTCCGAGGGCGTGTTTGCAAATAAAATGGTTTTCTCTTTGTTATTGCAAAGCATTGAAGATTCTCTGCCCCATTTGTTAAGAAGCAAACCTATTCCTCTTCTTTTATTTGTTCCTGGGGTTTATACTTGATTATCAGTTATGCAATCCAAATAGGTGTATTTTAACATGTCGAATATTAATTGATGGATTATGTTACACCAACTAATGATTTCTACTTTCTGACTTCAGATTTTTTGCACTCTATTGGAGATTTTTTTCAATCAATTGGAGAATCCCTTCTTGCTTTCAAATCCTAATTTCTTGTTTGAGAGAGAGTGGTGAAATGTGGCTGTGAGTAAAGTGATGCATCACTGGGAGTTTCTTCTCTGATGTGCTTGTAGTGGATGAAGACATCTCAAGTGTGGCGTCTAGGCATGGGTGATATGCAGATTTTGCCTGTAGCTCGCCACCGCCCTCCTTCGAAGAGGCCAACATGGATTATTGTTTTGGTTTCAATGGTCAGCCTGTTTCTAGTTTGTGCTTATATCTATCCACCGCAAAGCAGGAATGCTTGTTATGTATTTTCTTCAAGAGGATGCCAGGTTCTAACAGATTGGCTTCCACCTGCTCCTACAAGGGAACTTACAGATGAAGAAATTGCTTCTCGTGTTGTGATTAGGGAAATTTTGAGTGCATCTCTTACTCCAACAAAGAACGCTAAAATTGCTTTTATGTTTTTGACTCCTGGCCCCTTACCTTTCGAGAAACTCTGGGACAAATTTTTCTCTGTAAGCTTTGATCTCACCTTATGTTAAATATTCATATCTTTTCTATACATTCTGTTGAATTATTATCAATTATTGCCTTTAAAGTTATTGGATCAAAGAAATCATTTTCTAGTTGTGGCTTATCATTTTTACGAGAATAGATGGAGCTTATGCATGTTCATGTTTCAGACAATCTTTGATAAGTAAACATATTTAAACTGTCTACTAATCTTGAATTTATAGATAAGGCTTTAACTCTATATTGATTGATGATCGTTAGTTCCCATCTATGTCTTGGATTGGACAGGCTAGAAATTGGCACATTGCATTAGCTAGAAGATTAGTCCCAGTGTTCTAATACAGATAAGATGATTTTGATGAATGTTTAAATGATTTGATAGGAAGGGATGAATGCAACGTTGTCTAAGATAGTTTCATGGGAAAGATTCTTCTTGCATGTCATAGGATAAAAAAACGTAAAAGAATCTTTGGAGGAGAAAAGGTATACATATAGTCATCATTTTCTCTGTATTAGATCTGATAATATGTTTGAAGACATGAAGCTAGGACTCTGAAATGTAGTACAAACAATCTTGTCTGGAAGCTTATTTTACAGAGATTCATTTCCAGAAGTCCTAGCTGGAAATATGATTTTTATCCCCAAAGAAATTGTAATATCACAAAAAGTCATTGCATTATTGACTGTTATAACATGCTCCAGTGAAGTTGCAATTGAAAAACATTGTCGATATTGTCAAGCTGCATGTCGTTCTGAACTGTAACAGTTGATGTTCCTAAACTAGTAAGGCTTGTTTAGTGATTTATGTGGTCCATAATGCATATACAATAAATACTACAGGTTTTAGGTGCTGTTTGCACAATTGATTTAGCCAACTCAGATTTCTGTGTGGTTCAGCTATGTACACGATGTCATTGTGCAGTTTAGGTGTTAGGTTGATGGGATGTTAATATGCTGTAATCAATGTCAAAACTGCTGATGTTTGCTGACAGATTTCCTTTTTGTTGTATGTTCGGTTAGTCTCTAATCTTGTTATAAAAGTACCTGTAGCTGAAACTAATTTATCTTCTCTGCCAGGGTCACGAGGATAGATTCTCTGTTTATGTGCATGCATCCAAGGAAAAACCAGTTCATGTGAGCCGTTACTTTGTTAATCAAGATATACGCAGTGACCAGGTCTGTAAATTTAATGTCAATGTGACGTGCCTTTTTGGATTTTCATATATTTAATCTATTAATGTTTTACGTTGATTTTTCACACTTTTGGATGTATGTTTAAAAGAATATCTTATTGCCTTTCTACTTTTTCCCTATTTGCTGCATTTGTTTCAGGGCTTTGCAGGCTTCTAAGTTTCTTCATTATTTTTTGGTTACACATAGTCTCTTGGTTTCTGGTGCTTGCTCTGCTTTCAAATTAACAGTGATTAGTTATTTTCTAGGTTTGGGTTTCCCATTGTTAAGAATAGATGGCTGGCCAATGATTTCTCAAACAAACTTGCCTTGTCAATCACATATGTTGTATCTGGGGCTTGTAAGAAAGGACATGCTAGATGAGTTAATAGGATTTGGCTTCTTTTAATACACCCATTCGGGATATTCATTTGGGATGATGCCTTGGTGCTCTTGGAGTCCTGTTCCTTCTATAAGCTGTCCACTTTCCTTTTCCTGATTGACCATTTCCCCTGCTCTGCTGATAATGTCAAATGTCAGCCATTGAAAGATGAATCAGTGGTGACCTGATGCCTTCTTCAATTGTCCCTCTGTTCTGGAGTCAGCACTCTTTAATGATAATGAACCAAAACATCTGCATAAATCTTGTAAAAACTATCTTGTTTGCTATATCTGAAGATGTGGAACAAATTTTGACGAATCAATAGTTGTTCTGAGAGTGGGAAAATTTAAACTTTCTGACAGACTATTGGGATGGAATTTATCTGCGTCAAAATCATCATGGTACTGCAGATATTGATTTCCCAAATCCATGTTTAATCTCCAAAGAGTTGGTATAACTAGTTAATTTTACCATATATGATGTAGAGATCATGTTAATGCTACCCTTGTAATGAGTAATGGGACACCTGTAGCATGCACTATAAACTATGTGATGAATGGTAGAATTATCTCATGTTATTAGACATGCTGAAAGCTATATTTTTAGTGTATGTTCATTGACTGAAAAACAGATCACATATCACTCAAATTACTAAATGAGTTTGGATCTGGTGAACAGCTAATAAATTCTGGCTTGGGGAATTTTTTTGCAGGTGATATGGGGAAAAATTTCGATGATTGATGCAGAGAGACGCCTATTGGCAAATGCTCTTAGAGACCCTGATAACCAACACTTTGTGTTACTTTCTGATAGGTATCACATTATATCTTCCTGTAGCTTTTACCCATTCAATCTTGAAAATAACCTGAATTTGATATAATTTTGACTGCCCTGACTGAATGATCAAATCTCATCTGACATTGCAGTTGTGTGCCATTGTACAAGTTTGACTACATCTACAACTATCTTATGTTTACAAATATAAGCTATGTTGATCGGTAAGTACTGTTCTCATACATGGCGGTGACCTTATGGTACTTGTGTAAGATTCTCCAGTTGGCTACTATGATTATAGAAATGTTGTTTGTTTGGACTGTCATAGATCAATCACTACTGAAATGGAGTAAAATTGAAGACCTTTATATTTCAAATTGATCCTTTTGTCCCATCCTGATGGATGTGCCCTTTTGTTTTCAGCTTTTACGATCCTGGCCCACATGGGAATGGCAGGTATTCAGAGCACATGTTACCTGAAGTTGAGATGAAAGACTTTAGTAAGGGTGCACAGGTATACTTCCTCCAAGCCAATTTGACCATATGGCTATATTTTTTATGGCAACCCTTTTTGTTCTCCCAGGAGCAACTAAAGAAAATAATGCAGTCAATTATTTCATATTTTTCATTATTGGCTGCATGAACATGCATTAGAAGGCCAGATGTAAATGTCTATTGTAATTCCTACTAGTTATGATCATGCTAAGCTTTTGGCTATTTACCCTTGAACGTGGGTTCTTGATGTAATATCTTACAGTCAGGCATAGAAGCATATTAGTGTGACTTCTAGATATGTTGTCATGTTTACAATGGAGCTTTTGGTGTAGATAGATACATCAACATAGAACATAGATGCTCGATTCAAATTCTGTCAGTTTATTTTCACAGTTTTTAATGAATGAACTTTTATGCAGTGGTTCTCAATGAAGCGACAACATGCTGTGATGGTTTTGGCTGACAGCCTTTACTATTCAAAATTCCGTGATTACTGCAAGGTATTTTCTCCTGAATTCTGACTTAAGTTATGGTTTTGTAATAGGTGTTTATAATCTGTTCTATATGGGTTTTGCATTATTCCAACAGCCACAGAGTTGCATATATGTATATGATTGTTTTATTTTCTTCATGGTACACGTTGTCTCTTCTAAGTGTAGTGCAAGAATTTGGTTTGCTGAATGCACACTTAGCTCTTGATTCTCACATTGGAATATCAAAACAGTATTTGAGATTTTAGGGAATTTTTCCTTAAAGATCTTAGAGATCTTCCTAAATTTTGTTTGATTCGTCTGACCTCCATCCAGAGAACTTTTTTTTTATATATCATTCACACTTGGTCATACAACTCTAATATTAGGAATAATAATCAGAATAAAGGATTCTTTATTTGTTCATGATCGCAGCATGCTCTGTTTTTTTTATTTGAAGATTCATTTGTTCTTTCTTTATAATTTCTTAATTATTTGTCCTTTTCTTTCTTTGTTTTATTCCTTTTTTTTTTGTTCTTTTTTTGTTCTTTACTTGGATTGCAATTTGAAAACCTATTACAACCAGACTGTCTGCATCTCTTTCACCAACAAAATATTTTGTACGCTTTGCATCCAACTAGTGTTTTCCTCCTGGAACCATATCAGATTCCCACAGCAGGGAACAATATGATGTCATTACTGGATGGTGGGATGATCTAAATAAAAAAATTGTTCGATATTCAATCTCATTCAGCTTAACTTTGAACCCTTCTTCCATGTTTTAAGTTCAAGCAAATGCCACAACAAATTGTCTTTTATCTTGCATTTGTTAACTGTGACCATTTTTAAATGTTTCATGACAACATGCTTGCTTGTGGGACTTTGTACATTGTGGAGTTTCTAAATTTTGTTCTGATTATGATATTGACATGGATTTTTTACATAATTTCAGCCTGGCTTGGAAGGGAAAAATTGCATTGCTGATGAACATTATTTGCCAACCTACTTCCATGTGAGAATCTTCCTCAATATTCCATTAACTTGACCTTCCATATCCTGGTTCCTCATTATGACATTCTTTTATATATGTGAATTCAGATGGTTGATCCAGGTGGAATAGCAAACTGGTCAGTAACACATGTTGACTGGTCTGAGAGAAAGTGGCATCCAAAATTGTATAGGTCTCAGGATGTTACTTATGACCTTCTGAGGAATATTACGGTAGGTCTTTCTTCATATTTAAGAGTATCTTTTTGAATAGGTACTGCCATTGGTGTTTTTAGTGAGAGTTCGGTTTATCACTGGCATAGTAGTTTAAAGTTCTTTGTAGATACAGCTGAATGGAAGTGATTGGAGTTTACAAGCATCCATCAAATACCCACTCCTTCATCCCAGATAGCCAATCATTTTAGTAACTATTCCCTTGCTTCCCCTTTGTATGACAATGTAAAACGGTATAATTGGTCATCACAACTTGGATTGGATCATTTACTGGCCTTTATGTAGGTTGGCATGCCAATATGTTTAAAGGTGGACTGGTTGTTCCTGTTATATTTTTAGTTAATTTCTTATGGATGTTTTTTGTTGAACTGTGTTATTCATACGGGACTTGATCGTAACCATATGAATGTTTTTATCTTTACGCAGTCAATCGATTTGAGTATTCATGTGACAAGTGATGAAAAGGTACAATTTTTTCAAGGCTATTTAGGTACTGAATTCTTTCATAAGTTGTTGGCTGACGTCTTTGTTTCTCCGTTCCCTTGTGCTTTTTGTAGAAGGAAGTGCAGGTGCAGCCTTGCCTATGGAATGGTATCACACGACCATGTTACTTGTTTGCGAGGAAATTCCACAAAGAAACTATTGATGATTTGTTGCAGCTTTTCTCGAACTACACAGCACTTTGAGTGAGATAGTTTTAACACTTCAAATTCTTTGGTCGAACCGACTGTTGCTTTCGACCACCCACCATCTTGGTTTCTCATTGAACCTTCCAAGTTACAAATTTGTAAATGTTGTGTCATCAAGGTGTGAATGTTCCGTTCCTCTAGCACAATTCTTGTGTGCAAGGGCACCTTGGAGAGCAGTTAGGATGACTTTAGATGGGATGGAGGCCAACAGTTAGCTAGTGTTGCCGCCTTCCACAGGAGTGGGTGATTGATTTGTTATCCATTTTTTCCCTTCATTTTGGGCCATTAGTGTTCTCCTTTGGTATAGTGAATTTTGAGGGATTTATTTTAGTGCATTTAATGGTTGGATGTTTTGTAAAAATAAAAAAAATAAAATAAAATTGCGAACTTGCAAAGACAAAACTTTGTACAACTTATTTGAAAATTTGTCAGAAGCTTAAAAACAAAATTCCTTCAATATTTTTTTTTAAAGAAGTATAGGAAGTTATATCAGCTTAAAATTCCCAATTTTCCTGCTTTCCATTTGAATTGAAAGAGTATTTCTTTTCTTCAAAATTCCCAAATTCTAGGACCTCTCACCTTGGCTTGTTGAATTTGGATGCCTGTCTTTGTAAATGCTTCTATACGGCATTACATTTGAATAATGCTGTGGTAAAAACCTGAGAGACAACACCTGTCTGCATTTGAATTGATCTTGACGAGGAAGGAGCTGAGTTGCACAGTGAACAGGAGATCCTTCGGCTTTCGAGGGGTCTGATTTGTCTATAGGCTCAATGGGGAGTTGGTAGCATTTCCTCACCTGGACTCCTTTCTCATATTATCAAGAAAAACAAAGCAATCTGGAATGTCTATTTGCACCCTTCTAATTGGTGACTTTATTGGAAAAAATCTTTGCACTTGCCATAATTATAAGCCCTGACCTAAAAATCAGTATGATCTAAGGTTTGGGACAAGAATGGGTAAGTTATATGACTTAACTCATTTTTTTAAAAAATAAATGCTTGAAATAATAAAGAAAAATCAATATGATCTAAGGATTCTATTTATTTTAGAATCCCTATAATGACTAAAATATATTGATTACGGTTTATAATGTACATTATCTCATATTGAATGCCGAACTATGATCACAAAAACTATAATTTACATTATCTGATTTGGCCAGGTTTCGGAACTATGATCACAAGAATATATTTCTGATATTGAATGCAGAAGATTACATTCCTGGAAAACCAACACAGAAACATTGCCAGAAGACGCCATGCAGAAAGGCACCACCTTGTTGTGCCAGCAGCCAACTCAGACGCCTAAATATCCAAACTTTGTTGCTAGACACCCCGCTGTGTGGATCGGAATAACATCTCTTGATCCCCTCATGCAATGCATCTTTTTATACGGACTCATCCTAGCTTTGCAGAAGAAACATTGGAGTGTCCCTGCCAATTTTCACAAACCATCACAAGTGTAAGAGCAGAACCCTCTCCGATTCTATCTAGCAATTTTGGACGTTAGAGGCAACACCACCAAGAAAAACCATAAAAAAAGGAGGTTACATTACAGCCATAGAAGAAAGCAAGTTATAGAGAGAACCTAAACCCTGCTGATTTTCATCATAAGATGCGAAATGATAAAATTCAAAACCCCAAGCATGTTGGATTGACAGGCACTATGGTCTCCATGGCAATTAGGACAGATAGGGCCAATGAAATAGGAAAGATCCCTGCTACGCCTGTATTAAATCCATCTTCAGCTCATGCAAGCGCTGTTGAACCATTCCAGAACACGAAAGTCCAGCCTCCCAGAATCACCTCAACGAAAAGCAATCCCATCAAGACATCCTAAAATAACAAAAAAGAAAACTCTAAATTAACAATCCAAGACCAAAATGAAGGAAAGACAAAACAGAGGAGAATATAAAAACATCAAGAATTTTAAAATTTACCTTAAACAATATGAGATTGCTGAAGCGAGTGATGCTGCTTCATTCATTCAATTTCCTAGCCTCACCATTCCCTGTATCAATGTAAATGGTTCTAGTCAATGTAAATTTGATGCACCAGCTAAAAAAGAAAAGGGAACCAAATCATATCCCAATGATAAAAGTGAATATTTTACTTGTGGATGACGCTGTTCAAGTGAAGGTCTTATTATGAAGCCGAATGAATAACCATATGGACAAGATGAAACGGAAATTACAAGAAAAAGAAAAAGAGGAGGATGAAGATGTTTAAAATGAGATCATTTTCATCATTGTCAAATTTATTTCTGTTTGGATATGCAAGGAAAAGCATATGAAGAAAAAGAAGTGGAAGGGGGTGCTACGATCCATCTGGATCTTGAAATGGAGGAAAGAATGCTTACATGCTTAGGGAATTTGGTGGAAAAGTATTTACAAACCTACATCCTTGGAAGCAACTTTTAAAAGCACCCAGTAATCGTTTCTTCCTTCAAAAATATAAAGTAAATGCTTGCCCATTATGCTTACTAAACCCCTGAAACCACAGTTTCAAGGCCAGAAAAATGAGGCATTTTATTAAACCATAAGACCAATCACAGTCATTGTCATTTGTCTACTCTGAAGTATTCTCATTTAATATTTCATATACATTGTTTCAGTTGAACTCCTAAATTGTTCCCAAAAGCAGAACAACTTAAATGAGTTCTAATACCTTGTATTATTAATTTAATTTCACACCAGAAGGCTTATCTTTAAAGAGCATAAATGCAAAAAGAAAACAGGAAAGTTTTGAAACAATTGTAACAAAAAGAGAACAACAATCTTCACAATATTACGACTTAAGGTGACAGAGAGTCAAAGGGAGGGGATGGTGGAAAGCGCAAACCCAGCCAAGAGCAGCTATGAAAGGATTGCAAGAGGTAGTTATATATATATATATATAAGCAATGCAAGATAGAAGTTGGCTCCTTCAAATGCCTCGAGCCAAAGAAATGGGTTCCTCATGTCATGTATGGAGGACTATAATACAAGGACGTAGCTGAAAATATAAAAAGCTTACAAATGGGGACATGCAAAACCCAAAATTTAAAACATTTGGTTTTCAATAAAAAATACGTGCTAGTTGGCTGATCTAGTTGAATTTCACAAGATGAATTAGACTCAACCTTATATAATCTTCTGAGTAACCCAGATGCAACGAGTTCAAAAACACTTTAATGTTGATTTTATTGGAATGCCTATTATAACAGAAGATAAGACTTATTGATACGACAGGAGGAGAGAAGAAACACAAATATTCAAATCCGCACACGTGGAAAAAGAAGAAGAAGAAGCAAACCATAAATGGATAGAAAGGAGCCAAACTCAACCTAAACAACCATAAAAGATAATTCATTAAAAATATAAAATAACATGATATGACATCTACACTACAAGACTACTTATATAGCCTTAGATAGTCTTTGGTGCTTGCAAGATTTCTATTTCCTTGACCTCTTGAAACCAATAATCTCATATGTATAGTTTAACTTTCCTAAGATACTATTTCAAAGTTTTGACTCATTTATTCTGAAATCACATATGACCAAGTCAAACCGTTAATTAAAGACACCATCTTATCCACTACATAACATATTTAAATTCCAGCATCATTATTGTGTTAAACTGCTCTTTGCAGGATTATTTATCGTAGACCACAATACTGAATAACATTATCTCAGTTTAAAGACCATAAACAAGCAAAAATTAGTTTGATGTACCTGAAATTTGTAATAGGGAGGTTACATGTTCTGCATGGGAGGAAGAAACTGTGAACTTGGTGGAACCAAACAATGTGTAATCCATTAACAATCTCCATCCAAACTAGCAAGCATCTCCTTTGCTAATATATTAGCCTCCCGTAGCTCCCCTTTCAAGCAGAGTGGTGCGATAAGAGAGTAATAAGAGTCAAAGAAATTACATTGAGAAAACCTCTTCAAATCACCAGGGTTCTCCACCATGTTATCTACTTTATTCACAGATGCCAAATCCAAATCATTTCTTTCACAAGAAGATACAGTGCTGGAAGAAACACTACTAAAACCATTCAACTCTGAAAGTGGCAGCAGTTCTTGAGATTCATGAAAAGGGCTAAACCACTTTTCAACAGGAAAAAACACAGAGCTAACTTCATTAAGTACAGTAACTGCTTCCTTGATACTTCCCTGCTCACATAAAAAGACAAGAATACTTTCTATTGATTCTGTTTCCACCTCTGTGTTGACTCTGTTTATAAGCTCCTTAACAGATTGTGACTGAAGCATTTCTCTTAAAATGCTCCTGGCCTCTTCCATCCTCCCCTTTGCACAAAGGCCTCTTATCAAACGCAGAAAACCCAAGAAATCAGGGGATATACCTTTCCCCTTGTGTTCAAAATAAAATCCTAGAGCCCCTTCCATGTCACCCTTTTGACAAAAACCATAAATCACAGAACTGACAGTAAATTGATCAGGAACAAGGTATTTGATCTCCATATGATCCAGAATCTTCAAGGCTTTCTCTAGTTGTCCAAACTTGCAGTAACCGTGAATGAATGAGTTATAGATGCGTGTGTTTCCTTTATAGCCCTTGAGGAGCATCCTCTCAAGTAATTTCTTGGCATCCACCAAATATCCTTCTTTACATAAGTTGTCAATGAGTGTCGCATATGTTATTTCTGAGGGAATCAAGTTGATTTTCTCTAATGAATCGAACAGCCGAAATGCTTCAACAAGACAACCCTGTCGGCACAGTCCGTTTATGACTGAATTATAAGTTATTATGTTAAAAATTACACCCATCTTTTCAACAAAAGCACAGAGATCTAAAGCCTTGACAGGATACCCTCCTTTGCAAAGGCCATCAACAATGATAGAGTAATCAACCACATCCATAACTGGTAGATTATGTTTAGCTCCCATGACAAGTTCATAGGCAGCCAAAAATCTACCAGTTTTCATAAGTACTTTTAAAGCACAAACAGGAAAAGTGACAGATGAATCATTCTCCTTCATCTTACTCAGAAAACAAAGTGCACTGTTAATGTCTTTCAGACTGAGGTAATGCAGCAGTATCTTACTTAATTTAGGTTCTGAAATGCCATAGTCTTTCATAAAACTTCCTATTAAGAGCTTACTCAGCCATATTTTTCCATCATCAATAAGCCCTTTCAAAACTGAATAGTAAGACGTACATGTAACAATCAACTGATTCTTCCTGAGCACCATGCACACTTCAGTTGCAGCCAGGGGACATTTCTGCTTGCACAGAAAACTGATTGTGTCATTGCATAGAGTGTCATAAATGTCCAATCCCAGATTCTCAATTCTATAAATTAGATTCAAAACTCCCTCCATGCTTTCTGCTTTAGCTATTGCCTTGATTAAAGTCATATAGATGCCCACATCAAAAGTCAAACCTTTCTCACTGAGTTCAATGAATACCTCTGTGGCCACATCCACCATACCATTCTTGCACAGCCCATTAATCATACAATTGTAGCATGCAATTGAAGAAGCTGACGTCTTCCTAAACTCATCAAATATCTCAAGTGCTTCATCAATTCTACTGGATTTACAATATCCATCGATCAATGTACAATAAGTAACTGAATCTGCAACCAAATCCATTTCTTTCATTCCTTTGTACAGTGCATACACATCTTCAAATGCACCAACCATAAAAAGTGCTTTGATAAGTATGTTACACATTACAATATCCATGCAAACTCCAGCTTCTTCCCACCTCCTTTTAATTTCCAAAATCCCTGCACCGTTCTCTTCCTCTGTGTACCCATGTAACAATGTACTGTATGTAACTACATCTCCTTGTATCCTTTTTGAGACTTCATCTGCTTCCAATGTCCTCCCACTCTTGCACAACCCATTGATCAAAGTATTATAAGTAACAATGCTTGGACTAATCCTCTTAAGCTCCATGTCCTGAAGCAACTGATAAACACGATCAAAGTCTCCTTCCCTACAAAACCCTTCAATCAAAACAGCATAAACGAACTCATCCACTTCCATTCCCATATCTTCAACCATCTTAAATGCTGCAAACGCCTCATCCATTTTTCCTTTCTGGCAAAACCCCATCACAATTGAAGTATAGGTAACCAAATTGGGTCTTGACCCATTTTGAATCATCTTGTCTAGAAAACCAACCGCCTTCTCCACATTCCCTCCCTTGGAAAAACCATCAATGAGTGCAGTATAGCTTACCATATCCAGATTTATTCCTTTTTCCACCATTTCCCCATGCTTTCGTAACGCTTCCATTAACATCCCTTCCCTAAAATACCCACAAATCCAATTGCTATAAAAGACAACATCAAATGCCAGTCCTTTCTTCTCCATCCTACAAACCAAATCACAGACCTCACTAACTCTACCTAACATACAAAGTGCACTCACAAGTGTAGTATATGTCACAACATTGGGCCTTAAAGCTCCAACCTTTACAGCATTTTCAAAAAACCCAATAGCAAGTTCTGGCTTTCCTATCCTACAAAACCCATAAATGATTGAACTACAAACAAAATTATTAAAAGGGTATCTAACTTTCTCGTCCTTCATTAACTCTAACACCTCAATTGCTCCACTCATATTTCTTTTATGACTAAAACTATGAATCAGTGAACAAAAAGTAAAAGAAGAAGGCAAAATACCATAATTCCTCAAGCAATCTTTTAGTATCGACAAACCCTTCTCAGGGTCCTTTTTATTGACACTAAAACCTCGAATTAAAGAATCCCAAACGCCAAATCCTGAAACTTTTAAAGATCTCTCCATCTGGGTCTTCATAAAATGCTCTGCTTCTTCAAATTTGTCGAGTTTGAGGAGAGCACAGGTGAAAACTGAATGAGTTTGGGGGTTGCATTTGATCTTGTTTCGATTAATTTGACAGAAAAAGTGAGTGATCAATTCGTATTTGTGGGATTTTGAAAGAAAGTGGAGAAATTGGTTGATGGATTTGAGAGTTGGAGAGAACCCACTTTTGAGTAGAGTTTGTACAGAAGAAGAGGAGGAGGAGGAGGAAGGAGAGAAAGACATGAGTTCTCTTTGCTACTTTGAATTTGGAAAACGCTGTTCTGTGTCATTAAGGATTTTAGGCTCTGAGTAACTCCCACAGTCCCCAGGGAATCCTCGAAAGGTTGGTGTCCCAGTCCGAAATATGGAATATTTTTCAAAATAAACTGTCGAGGTTATGGTAAAATAAAACCTGAACTACATGCTTGATATATTATATCCTTAAAAAAAATTATAAAAATCAAGATTTATTGAGTTTAAAATTGATATTAAATTATTTTTTTATTTTTAACATTAGAATTATAAAAAAAAATAAAAAAAAATATTAATTTAATATTTTTTAAATAAAATATAATTTTAAAATCATTTAAAAACAAAAATTACAGCCCTTCTAAATACTTAACTAAATACTCACTTAATAAAATTTGATAATATAAAATAAATTAATTGTTATTTATGTATTTACAATCATTACACTAATAAACAAAGCAAATTAAAATTATATTTGATATTATGATAATAGTTGGTTTTTGATATTTAAATAATTTTTTTTTATTTTTTTTATTTTTTATATTAATATATCAAAACAAAAAAATTTAAAATTTTAAAAAATTCGTGGTTAATCTTATTCTCAAATAAGTTTTAAGAATGCATTTTCAAATACATTTTAAAAGTGTATTTCTTTTGAAAAAATATCAAATTAATATTTTTAAATAATTTTGATATATTAATATCCTAATTAAAAAAATAAAAAAAAATTACTTTTACATATTTTCAAGAAAAAAAAACTATTAAAAATTACTATGCATAAACAATAACACCAAATGCACAGCATCTGCATTTTCTTCTCCTCAGTTTTTCTTGAATATGCAATGTTGATGTGATGCCAAATTATTGCTGAGCCATTTCCACCTGTAACGCATAAAGAATTTGCTTTGACAGTTTGATGGGACTTAAAAAGACTGGTAAGGTTTCTCTGAATCCAAATCTTTTTTTTTTTCTGAATCCAAATCTTGAGTGTAATCCTAGAGGCTTTCTGCCATAGGCATGTGTGCTTCACCAGGCAAATGGGAAGTCCCGGTATCAAAAAATCCATTGAGCTCTGCTTCCAATTACGAACTTGGCTTCATTAATTAGTAGATAATTTGGCAGTACAAGTAGTATTATACAATGTAATCTAATCCTTAGGAATAGATTAATCTCTGTCATTAAGCAATAGCTAAGGTGGAAATGCTGTGCCTAAGCTCATATTCTGGTAAGCTTAATGACAAACCAGCATAAGTATTTGTGGAGTTTTTTTCCTGGGAGAGAAAAAATCATTTATTAGTCTCAGAATTTGAACAGTACAATGCAAGAATTCATTCTCTGCAGCCAAACACAAAATGCAAAAGAACAGAAGACAGAGAAAACATAAGCAGATTTCGATCTTTGTTTGCCCCAGATTCCGATCTTTGATGTTTCTGAAAGAAATAAATTCAGCATCAAGACATACTTTGAAAAGAGGCTGAAGTTGTTGCTTGATTGTGTAATCCTCCCATTCTAGTTCTTCATCCCACCATTTTCTTTGACCTGCAATGATCATTAATCTTGGTGCATTGACAAGGCTCCTACGAAGAGATTTTACGCTTATACAATGGATAGTATAAACTTCCTCTATTGAGGATAAAGCCAATGCCACAATCTTATCAATGCTGACAATTTTAGGCAGACATTTCAAGGGAAAGAACTTCAAACTGGGAAGTTCATAATTGACCATCTCGGTCTCAGTCGCATTCTCTTCGAAGAAATCTTCGATGTTCTTGCAATTACTGATATAGAGAGTCTCCAGTTTAGGGAGTTGCTCGATCATGATCCATGAGAAGATATATCTCAGATTATCACATTTTTCTAGAGACAAGAACTTTAGATTTGCAAAGCTTCCAGGTGACACATGCCCTTCCACTATATTACTCAACCTTAGCAGATCCTAAAGTCTCAAATCCTCCTAGATGGGAAAGATGTCTTCTTCTAATTCCTTCTCCTCTGCAAGAATCTCCATCGCATTACATCCGGAGACAACACATTTTTTATAGGCCCTCCATATTTTGCATGCCAAAATCATATAGATTGTTAATGTCACCATAAGGATCATTTACTAGAAACTCCTGGGAACGACTGAGTACGCCGATGATTGCACCGAGGGCCGTGGGAGAACCACTAGCTCTATATTCAAGTTGTGTGAATTCTGGTTACTGTCTTATGTATTTGTCAGAAAATTTGAACCTACCGACAGAAAATTGGAAGCTCAACAGCCTTTTTTTCTTTCCAGGACCAACTCAAGCAAAGAAAACGCTCAAGTTGTTCAACCTTTGGGACTTTGCCCGTTTGGGAACGCGGTCATGGCTACGGTTGCACCGGCGTCCCAAACAGGCCCTTTTACTTCAGATCCCCCCACCCCAAGAATCCTTCTTCCAAACTAACAGCAGATCAGTTGAACTCAGTTCTTCTGTTCATGATATGTTAGAAATACTCTTAGTTCTCTAAGGTATTTATTGCTATGAGAAAACCAAACTAATCTCCCCTTTGTTATCAGTTAAAATATGCAGATGATCACTAGCATTGGGCCTTCACACGCACCATAGAGTCATCTAAAACAACGTTAAAGCACTAGTTTTCCAAAGATATTATTACTAAGATTTCATGCCTGTATAATAATTATGTGTTGAATTACAATGAATCAGTTGCAAATTTCATTCAAAATATATCATAAGGTATTGAAAGAAGATCACTTAAACAACAGAACATAGAAGCAAAGAAACATTTCTTAAGCAAAGCAAGTTAAATAAGCTTCAGACGTCAATCTCTTTTCTTTCCTTAGTTGAGGAAATGAATCCAAAGACAAAAAAAACTTAACAACAGCAACAACATTCCAAGAATCCATGAAGTCAGATATAAAGAATGATTGGATCAAGCAAGCTGCAGTGAAAATTTTTCTTTCTTGGCAGGCCCTAAATTCATGAAGTGAACTTCTTTAATCTTCAGGCTTTTCCAGCAAAAAATGGTAGCCTGAACTATAATTATTAAACTACGAGTTTAGGCTAAAAATACTCGACTCATTAAGGTTTTAATTTAAATCAATTTTAATATTTATCAAGCTAATCTGTATGACTTAGTAGATTAATTCACAACAATAAAAAAAAAAATATTAGATCTAGGTTAACTCATAACCTAAAAACTCAGATTTTTTTCGTCAGATCCCGAACCAGGCATGAAAACCATGATTTGTAGCTCCTGACCACCAACTTTTATTTTTTAAAATTGTTAGAGGCCTGGAATTTGGGTTTGAGCTGAGCCCAAATTAGCCTTTGTGGGTTTCCATGGTCAGTTGTATTTATTGAATAAAAGCTATAGAAAAGCCCACTTCATAAGCCCAAAAGAAAAGGAGGATTTCAGTAAATTATAAGTTAGTCCTTATACTTTTAAGAAATAGAAACGGTTAGCTCCTCTGGTTTGGAAAGAAAAAAAAAACTTCAGAAATCTGAGAACAACTTGATGGTTAAAGCTGGGAAAAACATTGATTTTTAATTTTTGAAACTAAAAGGACTAATTTAATATTTTCACAAAAATATAATTTGTAATTGCATGGACTTAGGTGGCCAAGCTGTGAAGTGGGTGTGGGAGATACCAAGAAACACATTGAGAGCATCATTTCCAAAATCCTTATATCTTGCTAGGAGAGCAATTATTTTTATTATTTAATTTTTCAAGTTTAAATAGTTTATAATTTTAATAATGCAAGGGGATTGGAGACCCAATTTTATTTAATTACCTAAATACATTAATTTTATGAAAATATAATATAATTATATCTGGTTGAAGATTATATTTATTGAAATTCCTTTTTTTTTTGTTCAACTTTCTGCTCCAATTGGGAGTCTAAATTATATATTCTCTTAAGGAATTCAATTATTTAGGTGAAAGAAATTGCAGCTTAAACACAAATTTTGGTCCCATTTACTTAGTAAGAGATATATTACAACTATAATAATGCATATGGACTTGGCTCTCATGGGATGGATAGATTTGTAGAATTGGTAGAACCAAGCCCGGATGTTTGGTCTCGTCAAGCTACTACCTTCTTTTATTTTTTATTTTTTCAGTTGAATTGACTGGTTTTTAATCATAGAAATTAAAAAAAAAATTGTTTCCAAGAAAATAGGATACATAAAAAATAAATTATCTTGTGGCTTAGTGTGGAAAACATGCATTAGAGGCAATTTTTTTTACTTTTAATGAAAAAAATATTCCCAATGTTACAAGGCAATCTCTATTGAATCTCTATTGAATAGGTCATTTATATAAAATTTATAAGAATTTATTTTCTAGAAGTCTCCTCTAATTAGAATTAGAGTCGATCGCTAATATTCAATAATAACATTTAAAAAACCCACTTACTAACCTTAGTAAACCTCTAGAAATAAAAAGTAAATTATGTCATCGTTGGAAATGATCTAAAACCACTTACTCTTATTCAAATCTACGATTTACAAATTCATAAGTTATGTAAAATCACAATAAATACTTTATTTCTATGATTTTAGAGGTTATAAAACACTCATCTTTATAATTATTGATGCAAAAAAAGAGGGAATAAATCAAAACAAAATAAATTAAATTAATCAATATCTTGAATTTCTCCAGCAAATCCCTTTCTTTATATCCATAAATCTCTTAATTAATTCATACAGTAGTAATATGGAAATTCAATATAATTTCCAGCAACGGATGTGTTTATTTATATGAAAATTTTCTATGAACAAATACGAAGGAAAGACCAAAGAAAAGATCATCCATAGGCAATGATGAAGTCACCAGCAATTCTCTTCAGGTCAAGAAGACTGTCCCCTTGTGTTCATATCACTGTTTATACATAGACTAAAAACATATTCTGCTGGTTGTTGTGACTGCATTTTTGTTTTTTTTGTTTTTTTTTTTTTGTGAAATGTGTAGTTTATGAGGTCTCTGGTGCATTTCTCTATTTTTTTTAAAGATTAAAATTATTAAAGAAATATCTTAACTCAATAGCTTAAACTATTAGGTGAGATTTCAAGATATGATTTATATTATTCTCTAACACACCCTCTCAAATGAAAGCTCTTTAAATTTGAAACTTGCACAGACTCACATTATCTTATACTTAGTTTTTTTTCAAATAAATAGGGATGGTGAAATTCGAACTCGTGACCGCTTGGTTATCAAGACTTTGCTACCATGTAAAAGAATCATCTCAACTCAATAGATGAAATCTCAATATATAATTTATATTATTATCTAACATAAATATCTCAATTATTTTTTTAAAAAAAAATATATGCTAATTTGCTTGATTTTTTTTGTTTTTTGAGTTGATGAAAACTAAATAAGAGGTGGCTTAATTATTAATTACCTTAGTATATGACGAGGTCTCTGGTTTTTTTTTTTTTTTTTAAAAAAAGACGAGGTCTTAATTTATTTTGTCTGTCCATTATATAACAACAAAAGAGGTCAATTGACCTTTAATAT
>Ga0307510_10002278_pt1 | contig 21640 bp, 15 predicted proteins | sample 12_EM_MG_FD_207224 | JGI IMG/M metagenome (GOLD analysis project Ga0307510, IMG submission 207224) | Populus trichocarpa ectomycorrhiza microbial communities from riparian zone in the Pacific Northwest, United States - 12_EM | ecosystem: Host-associated > Plants > Roots > Unclassified | place...
GATAACCGCGCAGCGCCGGCGGCAGATGGTCAAGCGTCGCGCCGCTGTCGTCGAACACATAGGCCTCGAACATCGCGCGCCAGTAATCACGCTCACGTGCCGGGAGGTCGCGCAGCGCGAGCAGCGTGGCGAGGAACAGGGTGCGCGGGTCGTCGAGCCCGCGCTGGCTGCCGCCCCACCAGTAATTGACCATCGCGTTGAATGGATCACGCGAAGTGACGTGGTGCCACCAGTAGCGCGGCATCAACAGCGCATCGCCCGGGCCGAGTTCGGCGACTCGCGCCGTGGCCAGCGCATCGGCGAAGCGCGGGAAACGGACCAGGTCGGGCGCCTCAGGATCGACCAGGCTAAGCGGAGGCGCGCGGTCGGGCGGGCCGATATAGAGATTGGTCACCTGATCGGGCGGAAACAGGAGGAAGCGGCGATGGCCGGCAATGACGCAGGCAAGGTTGTGATCGCGGTCGTGATGGATCTGGGTGCGCACCGCGCCGCCGAGCCACAGCTTCGGGCTGGCATCGCCGGGCAGCAAGGGCATGCCGTTATCGGCGGCAACAGCGGGCAGCCGCTCGGCAAGCGGCAACAACTGGATCGCGACCGTCGGCCCGTCGGCTTTCGCTGCCGCGCGCGCGATGTGGTCGAGCGCCTCGCCGAGCGGGCGATAGCGCTTGGTAAAGCTGTATTCGCGCAGATCCTCGCCATAGCCGAAGCGGCCCTCGCTCGCCGCCGGCGCTTCCATCACCGGCACCGGCACACCGCGATCGCGCGCGCGGAGATAGGCGGCGAGTGCATCGCTCCCCTGCGCGGCAGCAGCGCAAAGCGGCCAGTGCGCGACGAGGCCGCGCACCACCACCGGCTCGCCCGCCGCGAGCAGCGCGTCGAGATCGGCGCGCGATGTCAGCACCGCCTCGCCGACCGGCGGCAATGCATCGAGATCGGGCAAGGGACGTGGCGCAACCATGTTCACGCGCCACCGCCATGCAGCTGCAGATAGGCGTCGTGCGCCGGCTGATCGAGCACCTTGCGTTTGACAAAGCCTAGGACGCGGCGGAACTCGTCCTTGATGCGCTCGGGCGACGTGGTGTCGATCGCCGGCGGCCAGCTGCGCGGCGCCTCACCCAGCCCGACGAACAGCGCCTGCCACCAGTCGGGCGCGAAGCTCTCATCCTCCATCGGCGCGATCTCGGCGCGCGCGCGGAACGCGGCGATCTTGTGCGCCACCGCCTCCGGCACGGGCGCTGCGCGCGCCGCTTCCCAGAACGGCCCCTCGAACCGGTTGAGCGCATGGAACACCGCGCCGACATCGTGCAGCCGCGCCAGCGTCGATCCGAGGATGCGATTATATTCGTCGCGCTCGGCGGCGAAGTTACCGCTCACCGGAAACAGCGACAGCAGATGGACGATGCCGAGCTGCGCGACATGCAAGTCAAGGTCGAACAGTGGATCGAGCCGGCACGCGGCCGCACCGAGCGCGATGCAATTGCCGGCCCAGGGCGTATCGCGGCGACCGGCGTCGAGCGTCTCGATTGAGACATCGCCCAGCGGCAGCGCCGCCAAAGCCGAAGCCGCGGCGAGTGCGTCTTCGTCGGGTAAGTTACGGCTGTTATAGGCGAAGCTGACCTGCGTGCCCCCACGCGTCGCGTGCAGCGCTAGCCAGCCGTCGCGGGCGATGCGGGTTTCGCCATAGACCGGCACCGCGGCAAAACGCGGCGCATGGCCGACCAGCAGGCGATCGGCGGCCTGTTCAGCCGTCCAGGAGACGAAGGGCTGCGCGTCGCCGGCCAGCACCGCATCGCTGCCACTCGCATCGACAAACAGCGCGCCTTCGATACGTACACCCGCATCGGCGATCACGGCACGGATATCGCCCGTCTCGTCACGCTCGACCAGCACATCACGCGCCTGATGCAAGGTTACGCCAGCGCGATGCGCGATACTCTTGAGCAGGCCAGCATAGGCCAGAGCGGGCAGGTGATAGCCATAATCGGTGCGGCCGAACGTCTCGGTTTCGGCATCGGGCAGCAACACGCGGCCATGGCGCGCGGCCATCGCCGTGGGACTGAAATCCTCGAACGCGGCATCCATGCCGAGCCCGCGCGCCTTCAGCCAATAGGGGAAGAAAGGATTACCATCGATCGGCGCGCCATAGCTGCCATAAGCGAGGAAGAAGGGCGCACCCGCCGGCGGCACCAGATTCCAGCCCAGCGCATAACCGCCCTGCGTCGCGCGCAGCAGCGTCGCCTCGTCGAGCCCGAGCCGGTTGTGCAGCGCCTCGAGCGGCGGCAGGCTGGCATGCACCCGGCCGGGCCGCAGCCGTGCCGGCAGTTCGACGGCGGCGACCTCCACTCCTGCCCCGCCCAGCGCGCGGCGCAGCGCGGCGGCGGCAAGCCACAAGGCGGCGTCGCGGCCGACGACGACGACGCGGTTCGGCGCCCCGCTCATGCTGCGGCGACCGCCGGCGCGGCGCAATAATCGGCGATGAAATCGGCATGGCCCGGCATCGCCCTGACGCCGCGCGCGATCCGCCCGGCAAAATCGTCGAGCTTCGCCGTCACCATCGCCAGGTCGTAACTGTCGGCGAGCCGGTCATGCCCTTCCGGCATCACGCCCTGCCCGACCAGCACCGACAACCAGCTGTCGCGCGCGAACAGGCCGAACTGATAATTGGGCAGTGCACCACGCGCGCGGAACAGCGCCAGCTTATGCGCCAGGCTATCGGGGACCGGCATGTGCCGCAGATAGTCCCATAGCGGCTCGCCCTCGCGGCGATTGGCGATGTAGTGCAGGATCAGGAAATCGCGCACCCGCTCATATTGCATGGTGGTCAGCCGGTTGAACTCGGCGGCGAGCGCCGGGTCGAACGGCGTGCCCCTGCTCTCGGCGCGCGGCATCAGATTGGCGAGATCGATCGCCGCCGCCTGGATGAGATAGATGCTGGTCGATTCGAGCGGTTCGAGGAAGCCGCTGGCGAGGCCAATGGCAACGCAATTGCCGATCCACGAGCGTTCGCGCCGCCCGGGCATGAAACGCAGCAGGCGCGGCTCGGCGAGAGGCGCGCCGTCGAGATTGGCGAGCAGCGCGTCGCGCGCGTCGTCGACCTCGATGAACTGGCTGGAGAAGATATAGCCGTTACCGACGCGGTGCTGCAACGGGATGCGCCACTGCCAGCCGGCGGTGCGCGCGGTCGAGCGGGTATAGGGATGGAAGTCGTCGCTATGCATTGAGGGCACGGCGAGCGCGCGGTCGCACGGCAGCCAGCGCGTCCAGTCCTCCCACGGCGCCTCGAACTGGCCGGCGAGCAGCAGCGAGCGAAAGCCGGTACAGTCGACGAACAGCTCGCCGGCGACCGTCGCACCCGCCTTGAGCGTCAGCGCGGTGAGATCGCCCGATGCGGTGTCGCGCGCGATATCAAGCACCTGCCCCTCGATCCGCGTCACGCCCCGCGCCGTCGCCCAGTCGCGCAGGAAAGCGGCATAGAGCCCGGCGTCGAAATGATAGGCATAGGAATAGGTCGAGCGGATCGACGCGGGGTCCTCGTCGGGCAGGTCGAAGACATGCGCCTCGGCCGCCGACACCGCGAAGGAATAGGCACCGAGCGCCGCGACCGGATGGCCGGCGGCCCTGGCGCGCAGCCAGTGGTGCTGGAACTCGACCCCACCCCAGGGTTCGCCGAACGCGCCGAAGGGGTGGATGTAGCGGTCGCCCGGCCGGTCCCAGTCGCGGAACTCGATGCCCAGCTTGAAGCTCGCCTTGGTCGCGCGCATGAACGCCGCCTCGTCGATCCCGAGCAGGTCGTTGAACATCTTGATGTGCGGCAGCGTCGCCTCGCCCACGCCGACCGTGCCGATCTCGTCGGATTCGATCAGCGTGATGCGATAATCGTTGGCGGGCAGCCGGCGCACCAGCAGCGAGGCCGTCATCCATCCGGCGGTCCCGCCGCCGACGATGACGATATGGAATCGGCTATCTGTCATGTGGTTTCATGCCGCCCCACGCCCACCCTCACAAGACCTGCGCCGCCGCTCGAACGCGGCGGCGCAGTACGGGAGACATCAGAATTTGACGCGGGCGCCGAACTGGAAGCGGCGATCGACCCGGCTCCAGGCGGAGTCCATGAAGACCGGCTTCGCGCCCGGGGTCTGCGGTGAGTCACCGAAGATTTCCTGCTGATAGACCGTGGTGGTGCCGAGCAAATTGGTGCCCTCGACCGACAGCTCGACATAGCGGTTGACCGAGAAGCGGAGCGATCCATCGAGGAACCCGGCCGCTTTCTGGAACACTGGCAGACCGATGCAGCAATCGAGATTCTGCGTCAGGTAGCGCGAGCGCCAGTTATAGGCGACGCGCAGGCCAACCGGCCCCTTCTCGTACAAGCCAACCACGTTGAAGGTGTGTTTCGAGATGCCGGCAAGCTGGTGCGAGTCGATCACGTTGCCGCTGCCGCCATTGGCCGGCTGACCCGCGCCGCTCGCCCCGACATCGCCACCCGAGGTCGCGTCGATCAGGTTGGAATTGGTGATCCCGGACTGGTGCACAAAGGTATAGTTGACCTGCACGCCGAGCCCGTTGAGCAGCCCCGGCAGGAAGGTGAAGAAGGTCTGATAGGCCGCCTCGAAGCCGTACAGTTCGCCGCCGTTCGGCACATTGTGCGGCCCGTTGATCTGCACCGTCTGGGTCGAGCCGTTGTTGGTCAGCAGACGGTTGGCCTGGCCGAACGAGACGGTGTTGTGCAGCTTCTTGTAGAAGGCGTCGAAGGTGAAGGACGAGCTGTGGCCCATGTACCGCTCGAACGAGATGTCGAACTGGTCGGCGGTCAGCGGCCGTAGCGCCGCGTTGCCGGCATTGGCCTGGAACACGAAATTATAGCCGGTGACGTTCGCCGCGGTGTGCGCCGCGGTCGGCGAATTATAGACCACATAGGGCGAGTCCGGCGAGGTGTTGATCACCGGCGAGTTGATCTGCACGTAGTTGCGCAGCAACCCGATGTCCGGCCGCGACATCGCCTTGGAATAGGCGAAGCGGATGAAATCCTTGTCGTCCAGCCCGAACCGCACGTTGAAGCTCGGCAGCCAGTTGGTGAAAGTAGTGCCGTAACTGTCCGGCGTGCCGCTGCCATTGGCGAAATTGCGGATCGTCGCCGTCAGGTAGCAAGCCGGGTTGACCACGCTATTCGCGCCGAGCGGCGTGCCGCACGGCTGGAGCAGGTTGAAATTGGTCTGGTTCGGATAACCGATCGAGCCGTCACTCCGCTCGCGGGTCTGCACCACGCGCACGCCGATATTGCCGACCACGTTGATGCCGCCGAAGATCGTCTTGTCGGCACCGCCGAAGCGCAGCATCGCATAGGCCGACTTGGTCTGCTCATCGATGTGCATGATCTCGGACGGCGCGAAGCAGCCGACCGTCGCCTCGGGTCGGTTGCAGATCGGGGTATAGCCCGGCGCGAGCGGCGAGTTGGTGTTGGCGCCCGACAGGCCCTGCATCAACCGGTTATAATCGGTCAGCGCATCGCCGTTAACGAACACCAGTGAGCCGTTGGGATAGACCGTGCCATTATACAGGCCGCCGATATTGTACGGCCCGAACAGCCCGGCGCCGTAACCCTTGAAATTGGCGTTGCAGGTCGCGGCCGGATTAGGGCTGGTATTGTCGGCGTTGAAGCCGGCGCCGTTGCAGTTCCAGCTGGCGGCGATCGGCGTCCAGTTGAAGGTCGAGTAACGCACCGTCTGGTTGCGGTCGGCATAACGCACGCCGACCCGCAGCGAGTCGAGCCAGCCACCGCGCGCAAAATCATATTGCAGGTCGCCGCGGAAGGCGTCTTCATGGCCGTCATTATCCTCGAGATGGCCCTGGATGAACGGGATCCAGTAATTGTGCGGATTGGCGAGGCCACCCGCGGCATAGTTCACGTTCGAGCCGGGCAGCAAGGTGACCATCGGGATGCCGTTGGCCCCGGTGCTGTACTGGTAATTGGCCATCGAGCCGGTCGCGACGAGAATGTCGTTATTGTGCGTCGAAGCGCTGACATGCTGCGCGTCGAACGCGGCATGCAACCGGTCGCTCACATCCCAGTCGATATGGCCCGACAGATCGCGCGTGCCCTCGCGGTGATCGAAATCGCGCGACTCGTTCTGGAAATAGAGGCCGTCGCGCGGGTTCGCGCCGCACACGCCGGCACCGCAATAATTGACGAACGGTACGCCGGCCACCGCCGATCCGGTCGCGGTCGCCGCCGCCACCGAATCGTACGAGCCGAGCCAGCTGCCATGCGGCTGGGTGAGGAGGCCGCCCGACAGCATGCCGTTCGACCCGAAGGTCAGGCCGCTCGATCCGGCGAGCAAGGAGGAGGTGCGCGGGTTGAAGGCTGTCGTACCGAAATAATTGCCGTCGAGGACCGCGTGGCTGGCGCGCTCGAGCCAGGCATTGTGATATTGGGAGCTGGTATATTGCACGCTCGCGCGCAGCGAGCCGCTCTCATTCTCATATTGCCCGGCGACCGACCAGCCATGGCGCTTGCGATCATAATCGACCTGCGAATAACGGATACCGTCGGGCGCATAGGCCCAGCTATTGCCGCCGAACGGGTTGGCGGTGCAGCCGACCGTGCCGTTGGAGATAATCGCCTGGCCGCTGCCATTGACCGCGCCGGCAGTGCAATAGGTGTCGATCTTGTCCATGATCACGCTGTCGGTGCGCGTGACGACATGGCTATAGGCATAGTCGGCGAGCAGGCCGAACTTGCCGATGCCGGTATCCCAGGTGTCGCTGATCAGTCCGGAGAATTCCGGCGTCCAGCGCCGCGAACGGTCACCATAATCAGCGCGGGCATTGCCGGTGACGACCAGCCCGTTGTGGTCGAACGGCAGGCGGGTACGCAGATTGACCGTGCCGGCGATACCGCCCTCGATCATCTCCGCCGTCGCGTTCTTGTAGGCATCGACGCCGGCGAGCAATTCGGGCGAGATGTCGTTGAAGTTGAGGCCGCGCGCGGAATCGGCCGAGAAACTGTCGCGGCCGTTGAACTCGGTGCGCACCTGGGTCAGGCCGCGGATCAGCACACCGGTCGGTTCGCCCGAGGGGTGGGTGCTGTCGTCGGCCGATTGCAGGCGGTTGACCGAGATGCCCGGCACGCGCTGCAGCGCCTCGGCGGCGGACTGGTCGGGGAAGGCGCCGATATCGGTCGCGGTGATCGAGTCGACGAAGGTGTCGGCGTTCTTCTTGATCGTCTGCGAGGTGCCGAGCGCCGCGCGGACACCAACGACCACGACGTCGGCCACCTTGTCGGGTGCCGCATCGGCCACGGGCGCGCCCTGCTGCGCCGGAGCGGTCTGCGCGAGGGCCGGCAGTGCCAGGCCCATCGTCGCCATCGCCAACAGCGAGGCACCCGCCTTCAGCCCGCGACGCGTCGATACGGTGTGAACCATTTCCTCTCCCCTGCGATTTCGCCCTTGGCGGGCTTTGCACCCTGTTTGCGTAAATTTGCGCAAAAAGGAGAATAACGCAAGAGGGATTTGCTCTCGTCATATTATCGCAATTAAAACAATGCTCTACCTATCTCACTCGCCGTAAGACTCGCGCGGAATTAGCGATTGTCGGCGATAAATCACGCGACCGATCTCGCTCGATTCTCCAAATCTATGCAAAAATTTGCATAAATAAAATGACAGCGTTATGCCCTGCGCCATGGAAAGCACGCCGGTCGTTTCAAAGAACGGAGAGATCCGCTCGCCGGTGCGAGCCACGGGGTCAGTCGCGCGGTTGCCGGCGACCGGCGCGATCGGGAATGGTCAGCGCTGCACCAGCGGCGATCGCCAGCGAAACGGCGGCGAGCACCAGCGCCATGCCCGGCCGACCGCCGAACAACCGATCGACCGCCCAGCCGAGCAAGGCCGCCGCGACGAGCTGGGGCAGCACGAGCAGCACGTTGTGGATGCCCATATAAACGCCCATGCGCGTCGGCGGGACGGCGCTGGACACCATGGCATAGGGCACGGCGAGGATCGACGCCCAGGCGCAGCCGATCGCCAGCGCCGGTATCCACAGCCATGCCGGGTCGGCGACCAGCGCGAAACCGAGCAAACCACCGGCACCGAGCAGCAGACACAAGGCATGCGCCTCGCGCCGCCCGATCGCCGCGGCGAGATGCGGCAAGCCGAACGCCCCGATCGCCGCCACGGCATTGTAGAAGGCGAACATCACCCCGACCCAGTCGGCCTGCGCATTATAGGCCGCGCTACCCGGCCGGGCATCACCGACCACCGCGGGCACGGCATAGATCCACATCGCGAACAGCCCGAACCAGGTGAAGAATTGCACCACGGCCAGCCGGCGCAGCACGTCGGGCATGTGCAGCACGTCGTCGATGATCTCGAGCAGGCCGGTCGGCCGCTCACCATGGCGCGCGCGCCACGCAGTGAGCCATTGGCCGGCGCCGAGCAGGCCGCCGATCCCGGCAAGGAGGTACAGTTCGCGATGGAATCCCTGCAGCGCGGTCACCGCGGCGATGGCGACCGCCAAGCCGATCCACAGGCCTCCGTTGCGGACCAGCGACCGCGAACTGCTGCTCGACCATTCGGCACGGTCCATCGCGCCGACCGCCGCCTCGAGGCTGCCGGGCGGTCTTTCGCGCGTCGTCGCCACGGTCAACCCGACCGAGGCGAGCAGGCCGACCGCACCGACATAATAAGAGGCGCGCAGCGCCGGCGGCAGGACGCCGGGCGGCGCCGTCCCGGCCAGGCCGAAGCCGTGCGACAGGATCCATGGCATGGCCGAGGCGAGCACCGCGCCGGTGCCGATGAACACCACCTGCAGGGCGAAGGCGGTGGTGCGCTGGCGTTCGGGGACACCATCGGCGACCAGCGCGCGGAACGGCTCCATCGCAACGTTGATCGCCCCGGTCAGCAGCCACAGCATCACGCTCGCGGCCCACAGGCTGTGCACATTGGGCATCAGCACCAGCACCAGCGCGCTGACCAGCGCGCCGGCCAGCAGATAGGGCCGCCGCCGGCCGAGCGGCCCCCAGGTGCGATCGCTGAGATGCCCGATGATTGGCTGGACCAGCAGGCCGGTAATCGGCGCCGCGATCCACAGGATCGGCAGCTGGTCGAGATTGGCGCCGAGCGTCTGGAAGATGCGGCTGGTGTTGACGTTCTGCAGGCCCCAGACGATCTGCACGCCGAGCAGGCCGCAGCACATATTGGCCAGCGCGATCCGCGACAGCGCCGGCGTCATTCGTCGATCCGCTGCCTCGTCGGCCGCCATGCCCGCTTGCAAACCCCCTCCGTCGATGCGCTTAATCACCGCTCGACCTCGACCCGAATGTGCGTGCAATGAACAACAACGGCAACAGCAAAACCACGCTCGAGGATCTCGCCAAGCTGGCCGGGGTGTCGGTGTCCACCGTGTCGCGCGCGCTCAACGACCAGCCGCTGATCAGTACGCGCACCAAGCAGCGCATCTGGGCGCTGGCGCGCGAGCATGATTACCCGTTCCGCGCCTCGATGCCTTCCGCGCCGATCGGGGCGGAAGGGTCGATCGCGATCGTCACCCCGCATATGCGCGGTCGGGCGCTGCCACTGTCGCACCCGTTCTTCCTCGAGCTGCTCGCCAGCATCGGCGAGGCGGCCCGTGCGCGGTCGTGCGATTTCACGGTCAGCCATGTCGCGCCGGAGAATCTCGCCGACCTGGTGCTCGCCACCACCACCAGCCGGGCGAGCGGGGTGATCTTCCTCGGCCAGAGCATGCTGCACGATGCATTCAACGAACTGGCCGACACCGGCGCCCGTTTCGTGGTGTGGGGCGCGCATATGCCAGGGCAGAAATACCGCTCGATCGGATCGGACAACCTGCTCGGCGGGCGCCGCGCGACATCGCATCTGACGCGGCTCGGGCGCAAGGCGATCGTGTTTCTCGGCGGCAACGATCCAGAAGCGCTGCAACGGCGCCGGGGTTATCTCGACGCGCTCGCGGAAAGCGGGATCGAGGCCGATTCGCGGCTGATTGCGCCGGTCGAGTTCGAGCTCGAATCCGCCGAGGCCGCCGTCACCCGGCTGATCAAGCGCGGCGTCGCCTTCGATGGCATCGTTGCGACGAGCGATCTGATCGCGCTCGGTGCGATCAGGGCGTTACGCCGCGCCGAAATCTCCGTGCCGGCCGACGTCTCGGTGGTCGGCTATGACGATATGCTGCTCAGCCGGCTCAGCACGCCGACGCTGACCACGATCAAGCAAGACACCTATCGTGCGGGTGAACTGCTCGTCGCCTCGATCCTCGATCCGGGGCAGGCGGATATTCCGGGCTTCCTGCCGACCGAGCTCATCGTCCGGGAATCCTGCGGCGGCTGACAGCCTAAGCTGCTCCTGAAGAGCGCTCCGCGCGATCACGTTCATGCACGCGGACCCGAGGCTCTTTGCCGCGGATTGCCGCAGGCTTCCGCGGGCGCTGCGCCCAGATCCGACCGACGACGCTTCCAAGCCAGCGGATTCATAACAATTGCTGTTTGTCATATTGACGAATGATCAATATGACATTACTCCACTTCGAAACGACGGCCGGAAAAAGCGTCGCGTCGAAAGGGAGAGTGAGCATGAAAAAGGCCTGGCTTGGAGCGTCCGTGGCATCGATCTGCCTGATGCCTTACACGGCGCTGGCGCAGGACGCGGCGGGAAGTACCCCAGCGGCACAGAATGCCACTCCTGCGGATACTACGCCCGATGTCATCGTAACGGCGCAACGCCGCGCCGAGCGCCTGCAGGATGTGCCGATCGCCGTCACCGCGCTTTCCGCCGATCGACTGGCGGCTTCCGGCGTAACGGATGTAACCAAGCTCAACACGGTGACACCCGGGCTCTACATCCAGGCGTCGACCGGCTTCGTCTCGCCGCATATCCGCGGGATCGGCACGTCGGCGGGCGGGGCTGGCCTGGAGAATTCCGTCGCGATCTATGTCGACGGTGTCTACATGGCGTCGCAGGCCGGCTCGCTGCTCTCCCTCAACAATATCGAGAGGGTCGAAGTGCTGAAGGGCCCACAGGGTACCTTGTTCGGCCGCAACGCGACCGGCGGCCTGATCCAGATCATCACGCGCGACCCGACACAGGACTTCAGGGCGGATCTGTCGGCGGGTTATGCCAATTACGACACCTTCACCGGCAACGCCTATCTCGCCGGCGGCATCGCCCCGGGCCTCGCTGCCGACATTGCCGCGCAAATGACGACGATGGGCAAGGGCTACGGCGTCAACGTCGCCACAGGCAACGACGTCTACCGCACGAAATTCGATCTCGCGCTGCGCTCGAAATGGGTGTTCACGCCCAGCGCCGCGTCCACCGTCAAACTGGCGCTCGACTATGAGCGCCGCATCGGCAACATGTCGATCAGCTCGCGGGAGGTGCCCGGCCTGGTGCCCGCCTTCGGGCCAGCCTACAATATCGCCACCTGGAACATCAGCGCCAATTTCGACCCCTTTCAGCGGCTCGACGGCGGCGGCGCGAGCCTCGACATCCAGCAGGATCTGGGCGGCGTCCAGCTTCAGTCGATCACCTCCTATCGCAAATCGACTTATGCGCTCGGTTTCGACACCGACCTGACGCCGACGCCGGCCCAGGCGGTGACCAATTCGGTGCTGCACGATCGCCAGATCAGCCAGGAACTGAAGCTACAGTCCGATGCCGGATCGAAGATCCAGTGGGTCGTCGGCGCCTATTATTTCAACGCCAATGCCGAACTCGACCCGAACATCGTGGCGCTCGGCGGCCCGGCGATTCCGCCGCCGCCGGCGCCGCCCATCGTCGGAATTTCCAGCGATGCCAAACTCACCACCCGCGCCTGGGCCGGATACGGGCAGGTGACCATTCCGCTCGGCGAGAGGACCAAACTAACCGGCGGCTTCCGCTACAGTTCTGAACGCCGCACGATCTTCGCCACCACGGCGGCTACGCTGATCAACGGCTTCGTCCTCGCCCCGTTCGGGCCGGACGCATCGCAGCGACGGACCTTTTCCGCGCCCACTTGGCGCGTGTCGCTCGATCACAAGCTCGACGGCAACACACTGGTCTATGCATCGTATAATCGTGGCTTCAAGAGCGGCGGTTACAATGCGCGCCTGCCCAGCGCGCCGGCCTTCCAGCAGGAAATGCTCGATGCCTATGAGGCGGGCATCAAGACCGACCTGTTCGACAAGGTGCTGCGGTTCGACGCCGCCTTCTTCTACTACAGATATCGCAATATTCAGGTCAGTAGGTTCGAGCAGAACAACGTCTTCATCTACAATGGCGCGGGCGCCGAAATTTACGGCCTCGACCTCGACCTTCAATTGCGTCCGGCGCGGGGCCTGACCATCAACGGCGGCCTGAGCCTTTTGCACGATCGCTTCACCAGCTTTCCGAACGCCGATCGTTATACGCCGAGCCCGGCCGGCGGTTCGATCAGGTCGACCGTCTCCGCCACCGGGAACCGCCTGCCGATCACGCCCGATGCGACGGTGAACCTCAACGTGCACTATCAGCGCGAGACGGGTGCCGGGCTGTGGTCGTTCGATGTGGGCGGTTACTACAATACCGGCTTCTATGGTCAGCCGGACAATGTGCTGAAGCAGACGGCATTCGCGCTGCTCGACGGGTCGATCGGCTGGCAGTCTTCCGACAGGCGTTTCGGCGTGCGGGTTTGGGGCAAAAACCTCACCGACCACCCGGTGACCACCGCGCTCGGCCAGGCCGATACCTCCGCCATCGTGCAATATGACGCGCCGCGCACCTATGGCGTCACGCTGAGCACCCATTTCTGATCTTTTGAGGCTCTCGGATTCCTGAGGCCATCGACCGCCGCCGACCGAACGCCGATTGCACTAGGAGAAATTTCGATGAACCGCTTGAGAAAGGCTCTGATCGTGGCAGTCAGCCTGACCGTATCTGGATTTGGCAATGCGGAGGCGCAGGGAGTGCCGCCTGCGGCAAGCCCGGTCGGAACCGCATGCCCGACCTCCCCGCTACCGCCGGGCATGGCGCATATGCCGCCGATCCCGATGGCGACGAGCATCAAGCCGAGCGATACCAGCACCAGCACGGTCATCAAGCCTGACAACGCCGACCAGGTGCGCTGCGGCATCACGCCGCTCAAGGCGTTATCGGATATCACCTTCGCGCACGTCCCCGGCCCGGGCGGGCAGACGCGCAGTCTGGCGCTCGACATCCTCGCGCCGGCCGAGCCCGGCAAGCACCCGCTGGTCGTCTACATCACCGGGGGAGGCTTCGTCATGGCGCCCAAGGAAAATGGCCTGAGCCTGCGCAGCTATGTCGCCGAGCAGGGCTTCGTCGTGGCCAGCATCCAGTATCGCACCATGCTCGACGGCGCGAACTATCGGGATGGCGTGGCTGACGTGAAGTCGGCGATCCGTTTCCTGCGCGCGCATGCCGCCGAATATGGCATCGACCCCACGCGCGTCGCGGTGTGGGGTGAATCGGCCGGCGGTTATCTCGCCGCCATGGTCGGCGTGACCAACGGTGTGAAGGAATTCGACCATGGGGGAGATCTCGACCAGAGCAGCGCGGTGCAAGCGGTCATCGACAAGTTCGGTACTTCCGACACGGCCACCGCCGCCGAGGATTTCAACCCCGAAATGGCAGGCTTCGTCGGACCGGGATCGCCGGTGAACCGCTATCTAACGGAGGGTGGCGTGGCCTTCTCCCCGGCCGCCAACCCGATCAGCTATATCAAGCGGTCTGATCCGCCGTTCCTGATCTTCCACGGCAACAACGATCGCATCGTGTCACCCAGCCAAACGCTGAAGCTGCACAATGCGCTGCGTGCCGCCGGCGTCTCGAGCAAACGCTATGTCGTCGATGGGGCGGGTCATGGCGACCTTGCCTTCATCGGCGATCCCAGGGGCGGGCTGCCATGGTCGACGAACGAGGTCATGCGCATCATCGTCCGCTTCTTGCGCGATGGCAGATAATAAAACCGCGCCCGACGCGCAGGCGACTGAAGCCGCCGAAGGACCTTGGGCGGCGGGCAAGTCAGCTCTTGCCTGCCGTGTTCTCCTGTCGGTGATCTTTCTGTCGACCGGCATTGCCGGGCTGTCGGCGCCGATGGGTTTCGCGCAAGGTCTCGGCCAGATGGGCGTGCCCTTTCCAGCGTTCTGCGCGATCGCGGCGACGGCGCTCAACATCGTTGCCCCGTTCGTCCTGATCTTCGACGTGGCGCGCCTCGGCTGGATTGCGGCCTTCGCGCTCGCTGGCTTCACTGTGCTGACCATCCCCTTCGGCCACCCCTTCTGGGCCTTCAGCGAGCCACGACACAGCGAAGAGTTGCGCATCGCGATCGAGCATGTCTCGCTCATCGGCGGCCTGGTTCTCGCCGGGCTGGGCTCGCTCAGCCGCTGGCGGGAGCGTCCCCGGCGTCATTCCGTTCCCCGTTGAAATCGTCGAGGACCGCCTGACGCAACTGAGCGGGCGGTGGCGCTGGCAGCTTCAGGCTCGCTATACGCAGCGCTTCGCTATCGGCGATACCGAAGGAGCGTAGCAGCATGCGCGCTCCGTCATCGATCTCCTGCGGGGTGACACCGCTGGCCAGGCCGCGCTGGGCCAACGCCGTGACCAGACCATAGCCGATTTCGAGCGCGATGGTGAGCGACGGAACATTTACCAGCCCGTCGGCCTGGGCATGGGTAATGTTGCGCAGCGCATGTTGCTGCATTTCGGCCGTCGGCGGCCCGATCAGCGGCAGGACGCGCAGCATGATCTCGGCCCCGACACGGTCCGAGGAGATGCGCCGGATCGAATAGCGGATGTTGCAGCAGATCCGCTCGACCGGGCTCACCAGCCCGTCGAAATGCGCCGACTGCTCCTTGTTGAGCTGGACGACCATGTGCTGCGCCATGTCGCGCAGCATCGCGTCGAAGGTCGGGAAATAGTTGTAGATCGACCCGCGCGAGAGATGCGCGGCGTGGCGGACATCGTCGATCGTCGTCGCATCGATGCCGTGCTCCTCGAACAAGGCAAAGGCGGCGGCAAGGATCCTGGCGCGGGTCTTCGCGCGCTTGATGCGCGCATTCCGCGTGCGGAAATTCTCTTCCTTGTCCTCCGTGTCAGCCACGGTGGTCTGCGACGCTGAATGATCGATCAAAATGACACATCGTCACCAACCATGCGCAGCGCCAGCGCCTTGTCAATAAGCCGGTTTGGCATGGCCGGTCCGGCGCACGATCGATTGCAACTCGAAATCAACGGCGCGGTGGAAGGCCGCACAGCGTCTGGCCTTGCGCCCTACCTTCTCGCGCCGGCTGAGCGACACGCTGGGGCCTCGGCTGGCGCGCGCGATCTGCCCCGCGCGACGGCTGGTTTGGGCAAGCCGCCCTCCCCTCGTTACGACGAGACGATGTCGATGACGATCTTGCCCACGCCTTCGACGGAGCCGGTGACGCGGTCGCCCGGTACCAGCGGCCCGACGCCGGCCGGTGTGCCCGTATAAATCAGATCGCCCGGTTCCAGCCGGTACTGCGCCGAGAGTTACGCGATGATCTCCGCGCAGTTCCACACCATTTCGGCGAGGTCGCCGGCCTGTCTGGTTTCGCCGTTCACGGCCAGCTTGATCGCGCCATGGACTGGCAATGTGCCGGTCAGCGGCGCGATCGCAGTAACCGGCGCCGAATGGTCGAGCGCCTTGCCGATCTCCCAGGGGCGCCCGGCCTTGCGAGCGACGATCTGGACATCGCGCCGGGTCAGGTCGATGCCGACCGCGAGGCCATAGACGTGAGCGGCCGCATCCTCGGCGGGGATGTTCGCACCGCCCTTGCCGGTCGCCAGCACCAGCTCGATTTCGTGCTGAAAGTCCTGGGTGAAGGGCGGACAGGGAATGCGCGAGCCGATCGCGTCGGTCGGCTTCTGGAAGAAGAAGGGCGGTTCGCGCTCGTCGCCGCCCATCTCGCGGACATGCTCGAGATAGTTGCGCCCGACGCAATAGATGCGCCTGACCGGGAACAGCGCTTCGCTGCCTGTCACGGGGATCGCCACGACCGGGCCGGTTGCGAAGACGTAATCAGGCATTACCGCGAACCTCTCGGAAGAAATCGAGCTTCTCCTGAGCGATCTGGTCGGAGTAGCTGAACAGCACGCTTTCCTCCGCGGCTTCGATCGTCACCGCAATCCAGCTCGGCACAACGAAGATATCGCGCGGCGCGAAGCGGAAGGTCTCGTCGCCGATCCGCGCGGTGCCGCTGCCCTCGACGACGTTGAACACCGTGCCCGCGGTGCTGCGATAGGGTGTGGTGACGAAGCCCTTCGGCAACAACCGCATCGCCGTCGACATGGTCGGCATGGCCGATCCGCCGGTCAGCGGGTTGATATAGTTCATGCGGTAGCCGTGGCACGGGTCCGGGTCGCGGAAGCCGGTCAGACGGTGCAGCGCCTCGCGCGTCTGACGATAAGGATAGTTGAAGATCGGACTGGTCTGCGAAGCTTGGACGAAGCCGTCGGGCAGCAGGTTCATGCCGACCTCGGCCTGGGTGCTGCCGGTAGGTCTCAACGTGGGATGCGCCTTGTCGGGATAGCCCTCGCGGAACGAGGCGCCGAACAGATTGACGATGTGCATGTCGAGGCCATCCATCCAGATCACCGGATCGTCGGACAAATTGCCGTGATCGTGCCAGGTCATGCTCGGCGTGATGACGAAGTCGCCGACCTCCATCATCGTCCGTTCGCCCGCGATAGCGGAATAGGCATTGCTGCCCTCGACGATAAATCGCAGCGCCGAGGCGACATGCCGGTGGGCCGGCGCGATCTCGCCCGGCAGGATAATTTGCAGGCCACAGAACAGACTGGTCGTGATTTTCGACTGTCCGGGCAAGCCCGGGTTTTCGAGCACCATCACGCGCCGCTCGGCCTCCTCGGTGCCGATCAACGCGCAAGCCTCCATCAGATAGGGGCGGACCCGCTCATAGGCGAAATGCGCGGGCACGGCGCTCGGCTTCGGCGTTTCGGTGACCAGCCCGTGCAACACGCGCCACAGTGGCGCGAGATGCTCGCTGCGGGCGCGATCGTAAAAGTCCGCACGACTGCGTTCGGCCGCCTTGTCGACCGTCGGGACGATGCCGTCGTCATCATCGGCCATGGCGGCCTCCTCGCGTCATTTCCCGGTAGGCAGCGCGTCGGCTTTGACCGCGAAGCTGACGTTCACGCCAGCCGGGATCTGGTCGGTGGCGGACCAGTCGCCCTGACCGATGCCGAACAGCGTCCGGTCGATCATGAATGCGCCGCGCGCCGTGGCGATGCCGTTCCTGATCTTCACCGTGAACGGCACCGCCAGGCTATGGCGTATCCCGCGCAGCTCCAGCGTGCCGCTCGCGACATAGCCATCGCCGCCGGTCGCACGGATCTTCTTGCTGCTGAAGGTCGCCGAGGGATGCGCCGTCGTGTCGAACCAGTCCGATGTCGGCAAGGCAGCGTCACGTTGACTGTCACCGGTCGAGGCCGAGGCGATGTCGATGCGCACCGTCAGCATCGACTGCTCCAGCTGATCGGGCGAGAAAAGGATGTCGACCGACCAGCGCGAGAAGCTGCCGTTGATCGGCGCACCGGACCATGTGGTGGCGAAACGCAATCGCCCGTCCTGCATATGCCAGGCGAGCGGGCCTGCCGCCGGTTTGGCCGGCGTCGCCTCGATTGTGGGTGAGGGAGTCGGCGCCGGCGCGGAGGTAACAGGAGCGAGGGGCGCTCCTGCCGGCGCGGCATGACCGCCGTGGTGATCGACCGTTCCGCCAGAAACCATGTTGCGCCCCGCCACGATGGCGGCGAGCGCGAGCGCGACCACGACCCACAGGCGCGGCTCCTTCCAACCGGACCGCGCGCCGGGCGCCATGCGGGCGAAGATGTCATCACGGTCGACCAGCTGATGTTTCGCCACCGCACTAAGATGCAACACGAGCATCGCGACGGTGACATAGACCAGCGCCGAATGCCCGACATTGCCGGCAGCGTTCCACGCCGCCTTCGCGTCGGGCGCGAGGCTACCGAGCCCGGGCAGCGCCGGCCAGGGCACCACGCCATAGAGCAATGTCGGGATCGGCAGCTTGCTGCTTGAGACCATGATCCAGCCGGTCACCGGCAGGGCAATCATGATGAAATACAGCGCCCAATGGACCAGCCGCGACGCGACCTGCTGCCAGTGCGGAAGGTCGCTCTCGGGCGGTGCCGGACGCAGGATGCGCCAGCCGAGGCGAATAAGGCTGAGCAGCAGGATCGTGATGCCGATCGACTTGTGCCACTGAAAGGCGACAAAGCGACCCGGACCCATCGGGATGTGGTGCAACTGCCAGCCCAGCGCGATCTGGCCGAGGATACACAGCGCGATGATCCAGTGCAGGGCGATGGCGACCGCGCTGTAGGAGGCGACGCGGGCCGGGACCGCCGGCGCCGGATCGCCCCCTGGACCCGTGACAAAATTCGCGTCCGAAATATCCATATCGGCGTTCCTTGCGAGCCGGCGCGGCACCCGTCAGCGGGCGGTCGCGCCGGCCGATCTGCGTCATTGTTTCTTGAATTCGGCCTCGATCACGAGCTGCACCTGATCGCCCACCAGCGGCACGAATTTTGTCACACCGAAGTCGGAGCGCTTGATCGTGCCGGTGGCGGAAAAGCCGGCACGGGTTTCGCCGCCGGGAACGCCCTTGCCGACACCGTTGAACACCACGTCGAGCGTCACCGGCCTGGTGACCCCGTGCAGCGTCAGGTCGCCGGTCACCTTGCCCGTGTGGCCGTCGCCGATATCGAGCGATGTCGAGGTGAAGGTCATGGTCGGATAGCGCTGCCCGTCGAGCCAGGCGGCGCCGAGCAGCTCGGTGTCGAAGGCCTTGCCGAAGGCGTCGCCGCCGGTCGCGGTATCGATCGAGCGGGCGTCCACCATGACGGATAATTTTGTCATGTCGACCTTCGCTGGATCATAGTCGAAGCGTGCTTCGAGGCCGGTGAAGCGGAGCGTGTAGAAGGAGAAGCCCTGATGCTTGATCCGCGCGACCAGGCTGGCGTGGTGCGGGTCGAGCACATAGCTGCCCGCCGGTATCGGCGGCGGGGTGACGGCCGGCGCGTTGGCGGCAGTGAGGAGGCCCGCCCCCGCGATGGCGGCGATGCCGGCGAATGCTGCGAAGATGCGCATGGTAATCCTTTCCTATGTTGAAGTGGCCGGCGCGGCCGTCAGTCCTGGCGAGATGAAGGACCAGGGAGAGATTTCGGACCCGCGCGGCACGCGGACCTGGATCAGCGCCGGCGCGCCGAGCGCCAGCGCCGCCTCAAGCGCGGGGCGCAATGCCGTGGGCGTGTCGACGACCCAGGCGCGAATGCCGTAGCTGTCGGCGAGCTTCGCGAAATCGGGATTGACCAGATCGGCGCCGATGATGTGATCGTCGAAGCGCGTCTGTTGGTCGCGCAATACATTGCCGTAGCAACCATTGTCGAACACGATGGTGACGAGGTTGATGCCGTGTTGGACGGCCGTCGCCAGCTCGGGCAGCGCGAACTGGAAGCCGCCGTCCCCGGTCACCGAGACGACCGCTTTGTCGGGATGCGCCACCTTCACGCCCAGCGCGGTGGGAAAGCCGAAGCCGAGCGTGCCCTGATAGCCGCAACTGACATAAGTTCGCGGCAGATAGACCGGGAAGCCGAAGTTTGAGGTGAAGCCCATCTGGGACAGCTCTTCGACGAGGAACCCGTCATACGGCAGCACGTCGCGGATGACGTCGAGATAGTCCATCTGCGGCTGGATGCTGCGAATGTCGTGCGCGGCCTTCGCCTTGGCATCCGCGATCGCCGCCAGGTCGCCCTGCGGCGCGTGGCCGGCCCGGTCGAGTGCCGCGACCAGCACTGCGACACCGGCTGCCGCGTTCGCGACCAGTGGCCCGTCGGTGTCGAGCCGGGCCATCTCCGTCGGGTCGATGTCGACACGGATGAGGGCGCGGCCGGGAAGCGCCCGGTTGTAGCGCATCATCCCGCCCCAGCGCATGAACGGGATTTCGAGCCGCGTGCCGATGCCGATCATCAGGTCGCATTCGGACCATAGATTCCAGGCGGCCGCCATGCTGAGCCCGAGCTGCCTGTCTTCGCCGACCACACCGCGGCCGCCGCGAAACCCGACCACCGGCGCGTTCAGCGCATCGGCCAGCCGGGCGATCTCGGGCGCGGCATCCTGCGCACCACTCCCGGTGAAGATGATCGGACGCCGCGCGGCGCGGATCAGCCCGACGCAGCGCGCAACGTCATCGTCATCGGGCGCGGGGGCGGCCGGCACGACCGCCCGCTCCGCGGCCGCCATATCGGCGCGCATGCCGAGATGATCCCAGCAAATCGACAGCGCCGCGGGGCCCTTGCGGCCCGACATCGCCCCCGCAATCGCAGCGGTCATGGCGACCGGCGTCTCCGCCGGGGTTTCGATGTGCTGCGCATAGCGCGTCAGGCGCTGCAGGATGCCGAGCTGATCGGGCAGTTCATGCAGATGCCCCCGCCCCATTCCCTTGAACATCGAGGGGATCTCGCCGGTGAGGCAGAGCGTCGGCGCGCAGGCGCCGAGCGAGGTACACATCGCCGCGGTGGTGTTGAGCACGCCGGGCCCAGGTACCGGAGAATAGACGCCGAGCCGCCCGGTCGAACGAGCATAGCCGAACGCCATATAGGCGAGGCCCTGCTCGTGCCGCGCGCCGATCGTCCGGATGCGATCATCCGCTTGGTACAGGGCGTCGAACAGCGGATACATCTGCGCGCCGGGCAAGCCGAAGACGGTATCGACGCCATTGACGACGAGCGCGTCCACCATCGCCTGCGCAGCGGTCTTCTCGGTCATCGGGAACTCCTGGCCGCGCGGCGCTGTCAAAGCCGCGACTGGATTTTCTTGATCGCCACGACCGCGCACCGCTCATCGGTCGCGCTCGGCTCCGCGCCGCTGACGCCGATCGCGCCGATCAGTTCGCCCTTGGCGAAGATCGGCAGGCCACCGGCGAAACTGAGGAAATTGCTGTCGCCGACGATGCGGGCGCGCACCGCCGCGTCGGTTTTGGTCATCACGCCGATAGCGGAGGTCGGCAGCCTGAAGGTCAGCGCGGTCCAGGCTTTGCGGAAACCGGTATAGGCGTTGTAGCCGGTGGTGCCGTCGGGCACGTAATAGAGCTTCGGCATGCCGGCGGAATCGATGATGCTGACCGTGATCTTCGCGCCCCGACAGGCCACAACGGCAGCCTTCGCTGCGACAAGGGCGAGCTCCATCGAAGGGCCGCGGGCATAAGGCGCGCGTTGCGGCGGCGGGCCGCGCGGGCCATCGGGCAACGGCAAGCCATCATTGGGCCGCCCGAAATCGAGCGGAAAACCCGAGGTGCGACGCGGATCGGTCTCGGCATGGCCGGCAGTTGCCAGGCCGACGATGAAGACCGCGATCGCTGCCATTGCCGGTCTCACCACACGCCGTCCCCTCACCGCTACGGGGTTCGTGTCGCTTTTGACGGCACGCCCGATCTGCTGGCGCGATGATAGGCGCGGTCGATCCATTGCCTCCAATTCAGAATGAACCGGGGATTGATTGGCGTTTTAAATCACGAAACGGAGATATCGGCGCGGATCGACCCCGCCCAGGCCAGCGGGATTCAGGCTGGTGCGACCATCCCGCCTGCTTC
>Ga0307510_10002279_pt1 | contig 21639 bp, 16 predicted proteins | sample 12_EM_MG_FD_207224 | JGI IMG/M metagenome (GOLD analysis project Ga0307510, IMG submission 207224) | Populus trichocarpa ectomycorrhiza microbial communities from riparian zone in the Pacific Northwest, United States - 12_EM | ecosystem: Host-associated > Plants > Roots > Unclassified | place...
CGCAGGTTGAGGATCGCCGCACCCGCGATGATCAGCGCCAGCCCGAGCAGCGCAACAGCATCGAGCTTCTGCCCATAGACGATCCAGGCGATGGCGGTGCCCAGCACGATCCCACCCCCGACCAGATCGCATAGGCGATGCCGACCGGCATACTGCGCAGCGCGCCGGCATCCATTGGGGCATTTTCCAGTTGACCGAAGGGGCGCGCGAGGAGCTCGCGGCGAGGGATTGATCCGGCGCGTTTTTCAGGCGACCGTGTCGGGTGAAATCCATCAGGCGCAGGTCGCGTAGCGGTTGCTGGCTTACCGTCGATTTTCGGGCACGCCGAAACCTGATAGGGGTGCTTCATGGGCAAGCGGCGCGAATGGTGGCGACGGAAAGACGGCGCTGGGATCGGAGCAGGTGAAGGAACTGGGAACAAGCCTGTAGTCAAATTCCGGTCGGACAATGATCTGTATGAGTGGCGTTTCTTCTGGCCCTATGCCTCGGCGATGACCGCTCTGAGCGTCAGTGCACTCATCGGTCTTCATATCCCTTTCGCCTATTCTCCGGGCGCTGTTCTGCCGGCAGCTGCTTCATTCCTGTTCATCAGGTTTTGGTCGATAAGATCGCGCAAGGCGGGCAAGCGCTTCAGTTCTTACGATGCCGATGATCTTTGACTCACCGACAGCTAGCCACCCGTGGTGGATGTGCCATCCACGGTTTCCGACTGGCTAGCCGGCCACTGTCCGCAGGTTGAGGATCGCCGCACCCGCGATGATCAGCGCCATCCCGAGCAGCGCGACTGCATCGAGCTTCTGGCCATAGACGATCCAGGCGATGGCGGTGACCAGCACGATCCCCACCCCAGACCAGATCGCATAGGCGATGCCGACCGGCATGCTGCGCAGCGCCAGCGACAGGCCGTAGAAGGCGGCAGCATAGCCGACGATTACCACAAGCGACGGCAACGGCCGGGTGAATGCCGCCGACGCCTTCAAGGACGAGGTGGCGATCACCTCGGCGACGATCGCCAGTGCGAGCCAGAATGCTGCGGGCATGGTCTCAGCGCGGCGCCATGCGGCCAGCGACGCGCATCAGCGCGGCGCCGTTCGGATCGCGCCATCGAGGCGGATGACCTCGCCGTTGAGCATCGGGTTGGCGATGATCGCCTCGACCATCTGGGCATATTCCTCCGGCTTGCCGAGCCGGTTCAGGTGCGGGCCCTTTAGGCCGAGCCAATCCTGCGCCGCATGCGGCAGGCCCACCAGCATCGCGGCGGTCGCGCCGCCCAGGCCCGAGGCGCCGCCGGTGACGATGGCGGAAAGCGAGGCGTCGATGATCATGGTCGGCGGTCCGGTCGATGCTGATGTCGTCGTTCGCTATGCCGATCGGGTGCCTCGCGTCCAGTACCTTGGAGCGAGCAAACCACTCCGTCACCCCCGGAGTTGTCTGGGATGGATCCCTTCGACCAGGGGCACTTCCCCGGCGAAGGCATTCTCTTCTTTGTGCGCAGTGGCGGGCTTCGGCTCTAGGAAGCTCATCCATACCCATCACCACCGGTGGATGCGTTCGCGGAGGGTGGATGCCGAACATACCCTGCACGACTGTTATGGGAGAGGCACTGGCGCCGTATCGCCGCTCACCAGCTCCACATTGTCCCATCCTCAAGCCGGTTCACCGGCAGAAACGCACGCTTGTACTCGTACTTCGCGGCGAGATCCTCGTCGATCTCGACGCCCAGCCCGGGCGCCTCGCCGGGATGCATCATGCCGTTCGCAAAACTATAGGCATGCGGGAACACGGCATCGGTCTCCGGCGTGTGGCGCATATATTCCTGCACCCCGAAATTGGGCACCGACAGGCCGAAATGCAGCGCCGCCGCCATGCACACCGGGGACAGGTCGGTCGCGCCATGGCAACCGGTGCGCACCTGGTAGAGATCGGCCAGCGCGGCGATGCGGCGCAGATGGGTGATGCCGCCGGCATGGACCACGGTGGCGCGGATATAGTCGATCAGCTGCTGCTCGATCAGCGCCTTGGCGTCCCAGATCGAGTTGAAGATCTCGCCCACCGCGAGCGGCGTGGTGGTGTGCTGGCGGATCAGCCGGAAGCCTTCCTGGTTCTCGGCCGGCGTGGCATCCTCCAGCCAGAAGGGGCGATAGGGCTCGAGATCCTTGCCCAGCCGCCCGGCCTCGATCGGCGTCAGCCGGTGATGGACGTCATGCAGCAGATGCACGTCCCAGCCGAGCTTGTCGCGCGCCGCCTCGAACAGCGGCGGCACCGAGCGCAGATATTTGCTGGTCGACCACAGATTCTCGGTCGGCAGGGCGCCATCGGCCGGCTCGTAGAAATAACGATCGCCCGACACACCATAGGTCGAAGCCAGCCCGGGCACGCCCGACTGGATGCGTACCGCCTTGTAGCCCTCGCTCTGGTAGCGCAGCGCATTGTCGACCGTCTCGTCGATGTCGCGCCCATTGGCATGGCCATAGACCATGCAGCCCTCACGCGACGCACCGCCGAGCAATTGATAGAGCGGCAGCCCGGCCAGCTTGGCCTTGATGTCCCACAAGGCGGTGTCGACCGCGGCGATCGCCGACATCGTCACCGGCCCGCGCCGCCAATACGCACCCTTGTAGAGATATTGCCAGATATCCTCGATACGGTGCGCGTCGCGCCCGATCAGGCTCGGCACGACATGGTCCGCAAGATAACTGACCACGGCGAGCTCGCGGCCGTTCAACGTCGCGTCGCCCAGACCATGGACGCCCGAATCGGTCTCGATCTTCAGCGTGACGAAATTGCGCCCCGGGCAGGTGACGATGACGCGGGCGGCGGTGATCTTCGGCATTGGCTCTCCTGCGCGGCGGCTATCGCACTGCCGCGACAAAGTTGACATACAACTTTTCGCGGACGAGACTAGTGACACCGGTAACACGGTAACGCAACCGGTGAGAGGATCGACGATCGTGCGCTTGAACAACGTCGCGGCATGGCTTCTGGTCGCCGTGGCCATCATCATTTCGGCGCCGGTCCAGGCCGCGCCGCCGCGTCCGGTGCCCCTGCCGCAATCCGCCGACGTGCTGGCGGCGACCCGACGCGTCGCCGACTGGCAGATCGCGCACCGCGACGACTTCACCCATATGCCCGCCGCGTCGGCCAAGGCGCGCAACCCGCGCGACTGGCAGCAGGCGACCTTCTGGATCGCGCTGACCGACCTTGCCGATCGCGATCCACATTATGCCGCGCCGATCCTCGCGCTCGGCCGGGCGGAAGGCTGGAAACTCGGTGACCGCCCCCTCCACGCCGACGACCAGTTGATCGCACAGGCCTGGTTATGGGCCGCGCGGCATGGGGCGGGCCCCGAGGCCATGGCACCGACGCGGGCTTATTTCGATCGCGCGCTCGCGCATCCGGGCACCGGGGCGCTGCTGTTCGAGGCGCCGCCGCCCGGCTCGGATCCGGTCTGCACCACGCGCTGGTGTTGGTGCGACGCGCTGTTCATGGCGCCGGCCAGCCTGTTCCGCCTTTCGCGCGCCACCGGCGACGATCGCTACGCTGCCTTTGCCGACCGCGAATATCGCGCCACCACGGCCTATCTCTATGACCCGGCCGAGCATCTGTTCTTCCGTGACAGTCGGTTCTTCGATCGACGCGACGAGGCCGGGCGCAAGCTGTTCTGGGCACGCGGCAATGGTTGGGTGATCGCCGGGCTGGTGCGCATCCTGACCACGCTCGACGCCCGCGACCCGCGCCGGCCTTATTATGTCGCGCTATTCCGCCAGATGGCGAAGCGTATCGTCGGCCTGCAGAAGCCCGACGGCTATTGGTCGCCCTCGCTGCTCGCGCCCGAGCACAGCCCGCCCGAGACCAGCGGCACCGCCTTCTTCACCTATGCGTTGGCCGCGGGCGTCGACATGAAGCTGCTCGACCGGGCGACCTATCAGCCCGCGGCACTGCGCGGCTGGGCGGCGCTGCAGCGCGCCGTCACGGCTGACGGCATGCTCGGCTGGGTGCAGCAGGTCAGTGATCGGCCCGACACGGTCAATGCCGGCGACACGCAATTCTACGCCGCCGGCGGTTTCGTGCTGGCGGGCACGGCGATCTACGATCTCGCAAGACACGGCGCACACAAGTGAAACATATAGGCGCCGTCATCCTGGCGCTGCCGCTGCTCGGCGCAACGCCGGGGACCAGCCCCGATCGCTGGCGTGACCAGCCGCACGGCCCGCTCTATGTCACCGCGCCGCCAATGGACGAGACGGTCGAGCGTCGCCTGATCCCGCAGGTCGATGCCTTGCTTGAGCGGCTGCTCGCCGATCGCCGCGACATGGCGCTGGGCGGGGTCAAGGTGTTCGATGCCGGTGACAAGTTCCTGCCTGGCAAGATCGCGTCGGCGATGGCCTATCATGTGCTCGACGTGCCGGCGAAAGATCCGCGCCGCGCACAGCGGCTGGCCGATTTCGCTGCCATCGCCGACCTCACCATCGACGATCCCAACGACACCTGGGGTGCTTATTATTATATCGCCGCGCTGCACCGCCTGTATCAGGCGGGCCTGCTCGACCGCGCGGTGCGGCCCGAAACCCTGGCCAGGCTCCGCATCAAGCTCGACTGGCGGCGCTTCGTGCGGCCCGATCTGACGCTGATCAACCTGCCCAACAATTATTACGGCGTCGCCTTCTCGATCGCGCGGCTGCGCTTCCTGATGGGCTGGGAAGACGCCACGGGCAGCGATGCGTTGTTCGCGCGGATGATCGATCATTATCGGCGCTATTCCGGCGCGCACGGCTTTGCCGACGAGACGGAAGGGGAAGGGCGTTTCGACCGCTATTCCATGCTGCTGATCGGCGAGATCGCCCAGCGCCTGGTCGAGACCGGCATGCCCGCAACCCCCGAGGTCAGGGCGTGGCTGCGTCGTTCGGCGACGCTGATGCTGTTGCGCATGAACCGCCACGGCGAAGGCTGGGAATATGGCCGCAGCATCGGCACCTATGGCGAGACCGCCTTCCTCGAAGTGCTGACCGCCGCCGCGCGCCTCAAGGTGCTGACACCGACCGAAGAGCGCATGGCCTATGCCTTTTCCTGCCGCGTCGCTGCGCGCTACGCCGATTTCTGGATCGACCCGGCGAGCGGCTCGGTCGACATGTGGGATCAGGGTCGCCGCACCGACACCTATCGCGGCAAGCACCGCATCTTCGGCGAGAATCTCAGCCTCGCCCGGCAATTCTTCTACACCGACGCGATCTGGAACGATCTCGGTTATCGCGGGGCTCGGCCCGATCCCGGCTTCGCCGCCTGGCTCGACAGACTGCCGGTCTCGACGACGACCTGGTTCGCGCGCGGCGCCGGGGATCGCGCGCTCGTCACGATACGCGATCGCGGCACGGTGATCGGTCTGCCGATCATCAACGGTGCCGTCGGGCAGCACATGCACAACCCCTATTTCCCGGTGCCCTTCTCGCCCGGGCTGCTGCAGGGCGCGGCCGATGCGGGTTTCCCGCAGCTTACGCCGCGCATCACCCTGACCGATGGCAGCGTACTGATGCCGCTCGCCTGGTTCCGCGACGTGCGCACCCGCCGTGCCGGCACCGGCACGATCGTTACCTGGCGACAGGACGCGCTCGACCGGATGGGCGGCGACAATTCGGTCAAGGATGCCCGTGCCAGCATCGTCACGCGCTATAGGCTGGCGTCGGGGCGGATCACGCGCAGCGACGTGCTCATGCCTGCGAAGGGCACAAGAATCGCACGGGTCGATCTCGAATTTGCTACCTTCTCGAGCGTACCTCGCTCCTCGGCGCATGGCGCGACGATCTTCGGCAGCGGGCAGGTCACCGGCTTCGCCACCACCGGCCTGGGCACCTGCGTCACCGTGCCGGCGGGGCCGCCGTACAACGCACCAACGGGTGCCTTCCGCACCGTCGTGCGCTGTGGTCGCGATGCCGTCCCGTCAGGCCCGGTGCGGCTGGGCTGGACGATCGCCTATCGTTCCGCCGCCAATTGACACCGGTTGCAATTGCCTTCATGAATAAGTTGTATGACAACATGTCGAGGCGCAGGGACAAGTTGGACGAGGAACATGCTGCGTAATCTGCCCCTCCTCGCGATCGCGCTTTCGGTGGCGCTGCCGGTTCCCGTGGCGAGCGAAACGCCGGCCTCGGCGCCATCGACGAACCGGTGTCGCGGGGTCGATGGTTATGCGGCGGCGTTCGGCGGACGTCGGACGTTCTTCCTCAAGCCCGATCAACTGGCCGCGGCAAAGGCCGCGCTCGCTGCCGGCGATCCGACGGTCAAGACGGCCTATGCCCAGCTGATCCGCCGCGCCGACGCCGCGCTCGGCCACAAGCCCGGGTCGGTGACGGACAAGACCAGCGCGCCACCCTCGGGCGACCGGCACGATTATCTCAGCATCGCGCCTTATTGGTGGCCCGATCCGGCCAGACCCGACGGCCTGCCGTATCTGCGCAAAGACGGAGAGGTGAACCCGGCGCGCGACACTGCCGCTTATGATCGCAGCGCGATCGGCCGGCTGGGCAGCGACGCACAGGCGCTCGGCCTGGCTTATTATTACACCGGCGACGTGCGCTACGCGAACAGGCTGGCCGAGATCGTGCGGGTCTGGTTCCTCGATCCGGCAACCTTGATGAACCCCAATGCCGATTTCGCCCAGGCCGTGCCGGGGCGTGAAAAGGGCCGGGCCGAGGGCGTGCTCGATACCAGCGCGTTCCAGCCGGTGATCGATGCGATCGGCCTTATCGGACCATCGGGTGCGCTCAAGCCAGTCGAGCAACAGGCGCTCGAGCAATGGTTCGGTCGTTATATCGACTGGATGCTGACCAGCGCCAATGGCCGCGCGGAAAATGCCGCGAAGAACAATCACGGCATCTGGTTCGACAGCCAGATCGCGCAATATGCGCTGTTCGCGCGGCGCCCGGACGTCGCCGAAAAGGTTGTCGCGGCCTTCCCGACGAAGCGTATCGCAGCCCAGTTCGATCCCTCGGGCAAGCTGCCCGGGGAACTGACCCGCACCCGCAGCCTGCATTATTCGATCTTCGCTCTGATGCCGGCCTATGACGTCGCCGAGATCGCCGGCTGCCTCGGTCGGAATCTGTGGAACTACCAGGATATGCAGGGCCGCGGCCTGCGCAAGGCGACCGATTTCCTCGCCGCATATCGCGGTCGGATCGGTGAATGGCCCTATCAGGAAATCCGCCCCGACGCGTCCGAGCTGGACGCGTTGCTGGCCCGGGCCAACTGGGCCTGGGGCGGCGGCACCTATGCCGGCAGCACCGCGTCGGGCTATCCGTTGGCGCTGCAATATGGTCGCTGACGCCGGGGCGATCCGCGCATCCAGCCGATGTCGGTGTAGGAGAGATCTGTGACAAAATTATCCAACATCGCGGTGCTGGCTTTCGCCGCTCTGGCCATCGCCGGCACCGCCGTCGCACAGCAAGAGGCGGCGCCGGTCATGCCGCCGATCGTCAACCCCGTGACACCCCCCGCGGCCGATGCGCGCCAGCCGCGCGCGATGGTCGCCTTTGCGCCTTATCGGCATGACGATCTGTTGTGGGAGAATGACCGTATCGCCCACCGCATCTACGGCCATGCGCTGGAGGTGGAGCAGCCGCCCTCCTCGTCGGGCATCGACGCCTGGGGCAAGAATGTGCGCTGGCCGTTCATGGAGCGTCAGCTGCACACCGGCGAACAGCATGGCTATCATGGCGAAGGGCTCGATTTCTACGATGTCGGCACCACCCGCGGCGGCGGGGGCTTGGGCATCTGGCAGGACAACAAGCTGTGGGTGTCGCGGAATTTTGTCAGTTACCGCATTCTTCAGAACGGCCCCGATGTCGCGAAGTTCGAGGTCAAATATGCGCCCTGGCCGGTCGATGTCGGCCGCACCGTCAGCGAGACGCGGCGGTTCGCCTTGCCGCTCGGCACCAACTTCACGCGGATGGTCTCGACCATGTCGTCGAACAGGCCGGGCGAGCTGGTCGTCGGCATCGGTATCAACAAACACCCGACCTCGCTGACCTCACTCGGCACGCTGACCACCGACAAGGCGAGTGGCCGGATGACGTGGTGGGGGCCGGAAGATCCGGTCAAGGGCGCCATGGGTGTCGCGGTGATGGTCGATCCGGCGGCGATCGTCGGCTTCCATGAGGATTTCGACAATTACCTCGTGCTGGTGCGCGTCACCCCGGGCAAGCCGTTCGTCTATTATGAGGGCGCGGCATGGAGCAAGGGGCTCGACTTCCACAGCAAGGCGGCGTGGTCGGCCTATGTCGCCGGGCAGAAACCCGACTTCGACGCGACGCACTGAGGTTTAGAACAACGCGATCCAGCCGGGCTTCTCGCGCGGGTTTGCGGCGAGGAGGGTGCGGGCGAGTTCGGCATAGGCCGGGTCGAACCGGCTCGCCAACTGGAAGGTGAGCAGCGCGCTGTCTGGGGTCCATTGGTGCGGGGCATATTCAGCCTGACCGGCAGCGGCGCGGTCGCGGTCGAACTGGATCTTCGAGTTGGCGAACTCGATATGGGTGCGGCTGCCGCGCGCGAACTCGGCCAGCCAGGCGACCGAGCGCGGCAGGCTCGCGCCGCCCGGGGCGGTCCAGCCATACCAATCCTCGCCATGCGCCTTGGCCGACAGCGCGGCCATCAACAGCGGCTCGAGGTCATAGGTGACATAATGGAGCGCATCGCGTTCCTCGAAATCATAGGTCGAGCCATCGGCATGCAGATTGGCGGCCATCTGCGCGCGCCAGGCGGCGCGGGCGCGGTTGATCAGTGCGCGGTCGCCGGACTGGAAGGCGGCCATGGTGGCGAGCTTGACGCGGTGACTCTGCCAGTTGGTCACGCCGTGCGTCGGATGGGCGTCCATCGCATCGAGATAGCCGACCGCCATCGCGCGCCAGAAGGCGTCGACCCGGCCGCGTATGTCGGCGGGCAGATCGGCCTCGGTCAGGTCGGTGGCCATGATCATCGTGTCGAAGCCGGTCTCGTCGATCGGGTTCAACGACTGGTGATAGGTTCGCGCCCAGGCATCGAGATAGCGTCCGGCCTGATCGAGAAAGGCGCGATCGCCGGTCAGCCGCCAGGCGATCGCCAGGTCGAGCACGATCGGCTGGTCGCGCTTGGCCACGAGGCTGATCTCGCGGATGCCCTTGCCGGGCAGCGTCCCTTCGGTGTGCAGTTGCGGGATCGCCCCGGGCGGGCGGGACAGCGCGGCCCGGGCACGGGCGATGATCGCCTTGGCCGCTTCGTCATGGGCGGCGTGGGTAGCGAAATCCGGGCCGAGCAACGCGTGGTGCGGCGAGGGCGATGCGGCGGCAAGCGCGGCGGAGGCGAGCAGGGTCAGGAACATGTGACGCTACCTTTGGCGGAAACGAGGGAGATGCTCGACAGCGACAGGCGCATCCGGCCGCTGGTCGATAGGGCGAAGGGCGCGGTGACATGGCCGAGGTCGGCGCCGGCCAGGCACTGGAGCGGCACGACCAAGGTCGACCAGCCGGTGCCGGCAAGCGCCGCCAGCCGCGCGGTCACATCATATTTCGCCGAGCAGCCTGGGCCACATTTCAGTTCGAGCGTGACCGGCGCGAGCGGTGGAGCGTCGACCCGGATCGCAATCGACAAGGCCAGTGGGCCGGCATGCGACAGGTCGGTCGCGCGCGGATTGGCAACCAGCAAGGTGCCGCGCGATCGGCCGCTCCAGGTCATCTCGCGGGCATCCTCCTGTGCGTCGCGATCGATCGGTCGGACCGCCAATGCGCCATTGTCGGCCATGCCGGTGATCGTCTGCGGGCTGTCATTGGCGCCGTCGATCTGCAGCAACCTCGCGCCGGTGGCGCGGCCGCGGGTGAAGAGCAGGCCGGTTGGCGCGTCGGCGACGGCGAGACCCGATACCTCGCTGAGCCGGGTCCGGGCCGAACGGTCGCGTGAGGTCAGGCCATAGCCGAACGGGTAGAGCGGTTTGTAACCGGCATCGCCGACATTGAGCGGGGCGCCGCGCGCATCGGCGGGCCATGAGAAGGGCAGCTTGCCGTGGAACGCCGCCTTGCCGAACAGCAGGTCGGCCACGCCGCCACCTTCCGATCCCGGCAGCCATGCCGCGATAAAGGCGTCGGCGGCGTTGATGTGGCGGTTGACCCACAAAGGCCGGCCCGACAGGAATATCGCGACCACCGGCACGCCTGCTGCCTTCAACCGCTTCATCATGTCGAGCGTGCCGCGATTGTCGTCGAACAGCAGGTCGGGGCGATCGCCCTGGAATTCGGCATAGGGGTCTTCGCCGAACACGACGATCGCCGCATCGGGCTTATGCGCATAGTGCCCATCGACCGCCAGTTCGGCACTGCCGCCGCCTGCCGTCACCGCCGCGCGCACGCCCTGCCAGATCGATGTCGCGCCGGGGAAATTCTCCGGCCGGACGCCGGTGCCCTGCCAGGTGATGGTCCAGCCGCCCGACTGCTTCGAAACATTATCGGCACCATCGCCCGCAACGAGGATATGGGCCGAAGGCTTGAGCGGCAGCACGCCCGTGTTCTTGAGCAATACCAGCGATTCACGCACCGCCTGCCGCGCCACCGCCCGATGGTCGGCCGCGCCCAGCAGCGCATATTGGCCGGCGAGTGGGCGCGCGGAGGGCGGTCCTTCCTCGAACAGCCCGGCGCGCAGCTTCACCCGCAAGATACGTCGCACCGCATCGTCGAGCCGCGCCATCGGCAATGCACCCGAGCGCACCGCAGCCAGGGTCGATGCGTAGACGCCCTTCCAGCTCGCCGGCGCCATATACATGTCGAGGCCGGCGCTCATCGCGGCGGGGCAGTCGGTCGGCGAGCAGCCCGGCACCTTGGCGTGGCCGTCCCAGTCGCCGATGACGACGCCGTCGAAGCCCCAATGCTCCTTCAGCACACCGGTCAGCAGGCTGTGGTTGCCGTGCATATGGCTACCGTTCCAGCTCGAAAAGCTGGCCATGACGACCTGCGCGCCGGCATCCAGCGCGGCGACATAGCCCTGCGCGTGGAGGCGGATCAGGTCGGCCTCGCTGGCCCGCGTATCGCCCCGGTCGCGGCCGCCGATGGTGCCCCCGTCGCCGAGGAAATGCTTGGCGGTGGCGATGACATGCGCGCCGCGCAGCCAGTCCGCCGTGCCCGGTGTACCCTGCAGCCCGGTGACGAACGCCGCGGCATAATCGCGCACGATCGCCGGGTCCTCGGAGAAGCTCTCATAGGTGCGGCCCCAGCGGTCGTCGCGGGCGACGGCGATGGTCGGGGCGAAGGTCCAGTCGAGGCCGGTGACGCGCAACTCGCGGGCCGTGACTTCGCCGATCCGCCGCATCAGCGCCGGGTCGCGCGCCGCACCCAGGCCGATATTGTGCGGGAACAGCGTCGCGCCGACGATGTTGTTGTGGCCGTGCACGGCGTCGCTGCCCCACATCAGCGGGATGATGGGCAGATTGCCGTCGGGGCGCATGGACGCGGCATAATAGTCATCTGCCGCCTTCAGCCATGCCGATGGCGGGGCGAATTCGTCGCCGCCGGGCGAGGAACTGCCGCCGTTCAGCACGGAGCCGAGATGATAGTGCGCGACATCGTCCGGCGTGGTGCTCGCGATATCGCCCTGGACGATCTGGCCGACCTTCTGTTCGAGCGACATCGCGGCGAGCAAGGCGTCGATGCGCCGTTCGATCGCCGGGTCTTGCGCCACCGGGGTGACCCTGGGCCAATGCGACGGATCGGCGACCTGTGGACGAGCGGCGGTCCAGGCGACCGTCGACAGGAGCAGCGCGGCAGCGCGGGCGATGGTGGTGATCTTCATCTCGCCTCGTCGATCGGTTCGGGCATGGGTTCTACACCGGCTAGCACCGCGGGTGCAGCGACTGAAGCACGGTGGATCAGTGTCGAGGGGAACAGCAGGGCGCTATCGGCGTCGCGATCATTGGCGGCGATCAGCCTGAGTGTCGCCGCGCGCGCCATGGTGACGATCGGCCAGCGCACGGTGGTCAGCGGCGGCCAGACATGCGCCGCGGTCGGCGTATCGTCGAAGCCGATTACCGAAAGGTCGCCGGGTACATCGAGCCCGAGCCGGCCCGCGGCATGGATCACGCCGGCCGCCATCTCGTCGTTGCAGCAGAAGATCGCCGTAGGCCGCGGCGTCAGCGAAAGCAGCCGTTCGCCGGCCAGCAGGCCGGTCTCGAAACGATAATCGCCCTTGGCCACCATCGATTGCGGCAGGGCGATCCCGGCTTCGGCCAGCGCCTGTTCGAACCCGGCGCGGCGCTCGCGCGCGGAGCGGAAGTCCTCGGGGCCTTCGACCAGCGCGATGGCGCGGTGGCCGAGCGAGATCAGATAGTCCGTCGCCTCGCGCACCGCCGCGCGATCGTTGGAAGTGACCATGTCGTCGGGCGCATCGGGGCCCGATGGACCCAGCCGCGCGTAGCGACAGCCTGTCTCGCGGCACAGTGCCGCGACCGCATCGTCCTCGCTGAGCGGTGGCATCAACACCAGGCCGAACAGGCGCTGGCGCTCGATAAAGGCGCGCAGATCGTCCAGCAAGGTCGGCGATCTGCCCTGGATCGGGCGCACCACCATCTCGAATTCGGTGCCGCGCAGCGCCTCGAGCATGCCGTGCTGCACGTTCATCACGGTCTGGGCATTGGGGTTGCCGTGCACCAGGCCGATGAGGAAATTGTGCCCGCTGGCCAGCGCACGCGCCTGCGGGTTGGGGATATAACCAAGCGCGGCGATCAGTTCATCGACGCGCTTGCGCGTATCCGGGTTGAGCTCGGGTGAGCGGTTGATGACGCGGCTGACGGTCTTCTTCGACACGCCGGCCATCCGCGCGATGTCGCTGATCGTCAGCCTGGCCCGTGCGTTCACCACAATCCCTCGGCCACCATGTGCAACTCAAAAAAATGGGGCGCCGCCGCCTCGGCAACGGCGCCCCAGGTTGGAGGGTCGGTCTTGTCAGAAGGTCACGCGCAACGTGGCCTGATAGGTGCGCCCGTCATAGTCGATGCGGCGCGGCAGCATCGGGTCGGACTCATATTCCGAGCGTGTCGAGTCGGTCAGGTTGAACGCGTCGACCGAAAGCGAAATGCGCTTGGTGATGTTGACCGAGGCCGAGGCGTCGAGCTGGCTGCGCGCCTTCACCGTGCGGGCATCGCCGACGAAGCTGTTGCCGGCGGCGAGGTCGTATTTGCCGCGCCAGTTATACACGAGGCGGAAGCCGAACAGCTTGCTCTCATAATAGCCGATGATGTTGACATTGTCCTTCGACACGCTGGGCAAAGTGATCGGGTTGCCGGAGGCGTCATGGCCGGAGATCGAGGTGTAGGTGTAGTTGGCGGCGCCACCGAAATTCTTCAGGAAGCCGGGCAGGAAGTCGAAATTCTGCTGCACGGCGAGTTCGATGCCGCGCACCCGGATCGGCTGCTGGTTGGTGACGCCGCTGATCAGCACGCGGGCGCTGACCGGTGTGCCCGCCGCGCCGTTGAACTGGTTCGAGCTCATGCAATTGGGGCCGACGATCGTCAGCGTGCCGAGGCCGTAATCGATGCCGTTGATCTGGCCATTGGCCGGGCACAGCACATTCGGATCGGTGATCGGGCCGATATAGCCTTTCACATTCTTCTGGTAGATCGCGACCGCGAACAGACCGCCGGGCCGGTTATACCATTCCAGCGACACGTCGAACGAGTCCGCCGTATAGGGCTTGATGTTGGTTGCGCCGATCGTGACGGTGTAGATCGGGTCGACCGGCGGCGTCAGTGCCTCGGGCACCAGCACCGAGGTGATCGGCACCGTGTCGCGCGGTTGCGGGCGGACATAGGTCTTGTAATAGGCGCCGCGCAGCAGGAGCTTGTCGGTCAGGTCCGCCGCGATCAGGAACGACGGCAGCAGATAGCCATATTTGTTGGCATAGGTGCGCTCGGCCACGCTGTGGTTGAGCGGGCCGACGATCACCGACTGCGCGCTGGAACAACCGCGGCAATCGAGCGCGACGATCGTATTGTTGGTGTGCTCGTAGCGCAAACCGGCATTGCCGCGGATATGGATGCCAAGCACATCACCGCTGAACTTGACCATGCCATAGACCGACAGGATGTTGTTCTGATTGGTGAAATTGTTGTTCCAGTAATTGGGATCCCAGTAATTGTTGACCAGGCCGTACGGGGTCAGGAACACGCCCGAATTGGGGGCGATGACGAACTGGCCAGGCAGGCCGTTGGGGTTGGTCGCGGTGACGCGCGGCGCGGTATTGACCGGCGTGATCGCGGCGAGGATCTGCCCGACATCGAGCGAGCGCCAGGCCTGGTCGTAACCCGGCGCGGTGCCGCCGAAGAAGTCGCCGATATAGGGGTTTACCAGCGACATGGCTGGCGTGATGTTGCCGGTCAGCGCGCCCAGCGAGGTGTTGCGCGAGCCGGTCGAAGTGTACTTGTTGTGCTCGAAGCGCATCCCGGCTTCGATCCCGGACAGGAAGGAACCGGTGAAGCTGCGTTCGATTTCGAACTGCGCCGCGTCGAGCTGGTTGATGCCGTTGCCGTTGGTGCCGGTGACGCCGAAGCGGTCGCCCTGCGTCGTCAGCGCCCCGGGCATGGGGGCGCCGGCTTGGGTCGCCTGATTGGCGGCGGAGGGCAGGGTGTAGCCGCCGACCGGGATGTGCGAGGTGTTGGGCGTGTTCAACAGGATGCTGAAATTCGACAGGTCGGTGCCGCCGGTATTGGCGGTGGCGGTGATGCCGTTGAGTCCCGCCGTCCCCAGATTGCGATAGGGATTCTCGATGATGTCGAGCTCGATCTGGTTGGCCAGTACTTCGGCGCGCGAGACCGTGCCCTGCAGGCTGAGGCGCCACTCGTCATTCTTGAACTCGGCACTCGGCGTGATCGCCCAGGTCTTCTGCTTGGCGGGCTCGGACCGGATCGAGTCATAGGTCTGCAGATTCTCGGCCGAGAAGGAGTTGATATAGGCGCGCGGGCCGGTCGCCGTATTGACGATATAGGGTGTGCCCAGGCTGGTGAAATGCGCCACCGCCGACGTCGCGCTCAGCGCGGTGTTGGTGTTGTTGCCGGCCGAGGTGTCGACATATTGCAGCTGGTTGGTGCCCTGCGAAAGGTTGCGCTCGGTATAGAAGCCGGTGACGCCGATCTTGATCTCATCCGACGCCTCCCATTCGAAGCCGCCGGCGCCGGTCAGCAAATGGCCCTTGTTGAAGCGGACGAACTGACGGATCTGGCTGGGGTAATAGACCCCGCCCGGATATTGCGCGGCGAGCGCGTCATAGACCGGATTCTGGCCGGGAACCTTCTGGTTGCCGACCTGGATCGAGCCGAGCTTGTTGGCCCAGGTATTGACCGAGATGGAATCGCGCCGGAATTTTTCCTCCTTGTAGGAGACGATACCGAACACCGCGAAATTGTCGCTGACGTGCCAATTATAGCCGCCGGCGAATTGCGGGCTCCACAACCCGCCCAGCGCATCATATTCATAGGACAGCTTGAGGAAGCCGCCCTTCTTGCGGGCGAGCGCGGGCGCGATGCGCAGATCGATATTGCCCGACAGGCCACCGGCGAGATCGGACGCGTCGGGCGACTTGATCACGGTGATCGAGGAGAAGACATCGGAGTTGAACGCGCCGAGCGGGGTGGAGGCAGTGTTGGTCGCGCTCGACAGGATCGGATCGGCAAAGCCGACACCGTTCAGGGTCGTGCGGGCGAAGGTGCCGGGCAGGCCGCGCAACGAGACCGTGGCGTTACGCGAATCCGCCTCGCGATTGATCTGCACGCCGGGCAGGCGCTGGATCGCCTCGCCGACATTGAGGTCGGGGAAGCGGCCGAGGCCGTCGGAAGAAATGGAGTCGCTGATCTGGATCGTGTCGCGCTTGTTGCGCAACGCATCGGCATAGGATTGGCGGAAGCCGGTCACGACGACATCGCTGGTCGGCGGCGGCGTGTCGTCCTGCGGCAGCTGGGCCGGCGCACCGGTCGTCGCGGGCGGATTGGCCGGCGTGGACTGTGCCCAGGCCGCCTCGCTGACGAGAAGGGCGCAAACGGCTACCCCTGCGCGCAATGTGACTTTGCTCATTAATTCCTCCCCATTTTACCGGTCTGTCGGCTGCTCGACTCTTGCGCACATGCCACCGGTGTCAGCGCCCAATCATCGTCGCGCGGCCGAACTTGTCAACAGAAAATCGGCAAAGCTGTCATACAAATTTACGGAAATGGCTGATTTCCGCCAGATCGGCACACCGTGTGCTACTGTGCGAGTCCTTGGGTTTCCACGGCAAAATGCGCGGCAAATCGTCATCAAGCACCCAGTGGCGCGGCCCGGGCTGGCGGTCACGACAAGCTGTACGGCAAAGTTGAGTTGACATACAACTGATCGTCGTGAACGCTGGGGCCAGGCCGTCAGGAGCGGTTGCGCGTGATGCTCGATCGCGCGATTTGCACGATGGGACTATGGGCGTTCGATGCTATGTCAGTGGTGATGAATCCGGACAAGAACGCCAAACTGGCCGACCAGCTCGTCTCCGATCTCGAGCAGCGCGTGCTGTCGGGCGAATTGCCGCCGGGCTCGCGTTTCCCGACCGAGAAGGCGGTGGTCGACAGCACCGGCGTCAGCCGCACCGTGGTGCGCGAGGCCTTTGCGCGGATGTCGGCCAAGGGCTTGCTGGTGTCGCGGCGCGGATCGGGCGCCTATGTCGCGGAGAGCGCGCGCTACCAGGCATTCCAGATCACCCGCGACGAACTGGGCGAGGTCGATGACGTCCACCGCCTGTTCGAGATGCGCACGCCGCTGGAGGCGGAGATGGCCGGTCTCGCCGCGGCGCGGCGCGACAGGCAAGATCTCGACGCCATGTCGAGCGCGATCAACGCGCTGATCGAGGCACCCGATGTCGATGCCGCCGTCGCGGCCGACACCGCCTTCCACGTCGCCATCGCGCGTGCCACGCGCAACGATTACATCGTGCGCTTCACCGAGTTTCTCGGCGTGCGGCTGGTGCCGCCGCGCACGCTTTATCTGCGCAATAGCGACGACATGCCGCGCGAGGAATATATCCGGGCGATCGCCGACGATCACACCGCGATCTTTACCGCGATCCGCGAGCGCGACCCCGAAGCGGCGCGCAGCGCGGCGCGCGCGCATATGCAGAAAAGCATGGAACGGCACGAGCAGATCCGCGATGCGTTCGACGCCGCCGGCGCGGCCAATGCGGCAGAGTGACGCGGCGCTCGCGTGACGATAGACAGGTTTTGTCCGATGGGCTGCGCTGCAAGGCACGGCGGGCATAGTCGCGCGATGTTGGAACAATATTTCCGAGTTGACTAAGCGTCGGAATATCTATTCATATAAATCATGGCCATTTCCCCGCTGCTCGCCACCATGATCGACGCCGCGAAGCGCGCCGGTGAAGGCCTGATCATCGATCAGGCGCGCCTTTCCACGCTGACCATACATGACAAGCTCGGGCCGTCGGACGTGTTCAGCGAGGCCGATCTGCGCGCCGAGGAGATCGTGCGCGGCGCGCTGATGGGCGCGCGGCCGGACTATGGTTTTCTCGGCGAGGAGGGGGGCCTGACGCCGGGCAGCGATGCGTCGCATATGTGGATCGTCGACCCGCTCGACGGGACAACCAACTTCCTCACCGGGTCGCCCCTGTTCGCGGTCAACATCGCGCTGGCGCGCGACGGCGAGGTGATCGCCGGGGTGACGCATGTGCCGAAGCTCAACGAGACCTTTTACGCCGAGACGGGCGGTGGGGCATGGCTCAACGATACGCGGATTTACGCGTCCACGCGCACCGAGATGCACAGCGCGGTGCTTGCGGTGGGCATCCCGTTCGCGACCAAGCCGCGCCACGAGCAATTCTATGCCGAGATGGAACGGCTGACGCAGCGGGTCGCCGGCATCCGCCGCGTCGGGGCCGGCGCGATCGACATGGCCTGGGTCGCGTGCGGTCGCTTCGATGCCTATTGGGAGCAGAGCGTCAGCGCCTGGGACATGGCCGCCGGCGTGGTGATGGTGCGCGAGGCTGGCGGTGTCGTCACCAACACGCTGGGCGGGAAGCTCGACCTGATGGGCGGCACGATGCTCGCCTCGACCAAGGTGATCCATGCGGACCTGATCGAGGCGTTGCGGCCGGTTTAGGATTGCCCCTACCGGCCGACTTACCCCTACTTCCGTTCGTTTCGAGCGAAGTCGAGAAACCGCCCCAGGCGTTGCGCAGGGTTTCTCGACTTCGCTCAAAACGAACGGGTGGAAGGAAAGCTTTCCTTCTCGCCTAGCCGATCGCCACCCAGCCCCGCTCGCGGTCCGAGCGCCGGATCGCGTCCGCCACCCGTTCCACCGCCAGCGCGTCGCGAAAGGTCTTCGCGGCATTGGGCCGACCCATCACCGCGTCGATGGCCGCCTTCACCTCGATCGTCTTCAAGTCGTTATAGCCGATCTGGTGGCCCGAAGCGGGGCAGAAGGCACCGTAATCGCCATGTTCGGGGCCGGCCATGATGGTCTGGAATCCCTCGCGGCCGCGCGTGCCGGGGCGGTAGAGCTGGAGTTCGTTGAAGCGTTCCTGCGTGAACACGATCGATCCCGTGGTGCCTGACACCTCGAACCCCAACCCCATCTTGCGCCCGGTGGCGATCCAGCTGGCAGAGAGCGTGCCGGTCGCGCCGCCGGCGAAGCGCACGATCGCATCGGCCTGGTCGTCGACGGTCACGGCGCGCATCGCACCGCTCGCGTCGCGGCGCTCAGGGCGCGCGGTGTGCAGCCGGCCCGACACCTCGGCGATCTCGCCGACGAGGTGCTGCGCCACGGAAATGATATGGCTGCCGATATCGGCCAGCGCGCCGCCGGCATTGGCGGGTTCGCAGCGCCAGTTGAACGGCGTGTCGGCGGAGAACATGAAATCCTCGGCATGGATGCCGCGGAACGAGGTGACCTCGCCGATTTCCCCGCTTTGGATGATCTCGCGCGCCGCCGCGATCATCGGATTGTAGAGATATGTGAAGCCCACCGCCGTGGACACGCCGGCCGCCTCGGCCGCCTCGGTCATCGCCTCGGCCTCGGTGATGGTCGTGGCGAGCGGTTTCTCGCAATAGACCGGCTTGCCCGCCGCGATGGCGGCGAGCGCGATCGGTGCATGGAGGATATTTGGCGTGGCGATCGCGACCAGATCGATCGTCGGATCGGTCACCGCCGCGCGCCAGTCGCCGGTCGAGCGGGCGAAGCCGAGCTTGCCCGCCGCCTCGGCCGCCGCCGCCTCGTCACGGTCGGCGAGGATATCGAGCACCGGCGTGACGCCGAGATCGAAGGTGCGGCCGGCGGCGACGAAGGCCAGCGCATGGGCGCGACCCATGAAGCCGCTGCCAATGAGCGCGATGCGTAGCGGTCTTGTCATCATCAGTCCCTGAGCTTGGCGTTCCACAAGGTCGAGGCGAGCAGCACCGACACGACCGAGGCCCCGACCCAGAACAGGATCGCGTCGGTGAAATCATAGTGATGGATGCCGTTCACGGTCGTCATGCCGGCATCGATCAGCTTGCCGCTGACCTGATCCTGGATGCCTGCGCCGAGATAGCTGAACACCCCGACCATACCCAGCGCGGCACCGGCGACGCGCTTGGGGCAGATGTCGATCGCGAACAGCCCGCCGAGCGAGGTGACGAGGCCGGTCATGCCGAGTCCGAACAGGAACAGCGAAAAGGCGGTCCAAGCCTGGCCGACGGGACCGTAGAAGAACAGCAGCAGGCCCGTAACCTCGATCAGGCCGAACAGCAGATTGGCAGGCGGGCGTCGCGCGGCGAACCATTTGTCGGAAATATAACCGAAGGCGATCGCACCGACGATGCCCGCGGCGGTGTTGACCGCGAGCATGAACCCCGCGCCGACCGCTGTATAACCGCGCGCCTCCTGCAGATAGAGCATGCCCCAGCTGGTGATGGCGTAGCGCGTGACATAGACCAGAGCCGAGGACACGGCGCAAATCCACACGGCGGGGATTTTGAGGATCGTCAGCTGGGTGCCGAAGACGCCTTTGGGTGGCGTCGCGGCGATCGCCGCTGCCTCGGCCTCGGTCGGGGCATAATGGTCGTTCTTCCAGTCGGCGACGGTCGGCAGGCCGAGCGTGCGCGGACGATCGGCCATGCCGATATAGCAACCGACCGCGGCGACGATCACCGCGACCGCCGGCCCCCAGAAACCCCATTGCCAACCGAGCGCGGCGACGATCGCCGCCCCGGCGATGAAGTTCAGCCCCTCGCCGAGCGAATGTGCGGTCGACCAGATGCCGTAGAAGCGGCCGCGTTCCTTGTTGGAGAACCAGCTCGCCAGCGACACGACGCAGGCCGGCGCGCCATAGCTCTGGAACCAGCCGTTGATGCCCCATACCAGGGTCGCGACGAAGACGGTGCTCGAGAAGCCCATGGCGAGGTTGCACAGCGCGGAGAAGAACAGGCCGAGCGCCATGAACCTCTTCGCATTGGCATGGTCGGAGATGAAGCCGTTGATCAGCTTGCCCGCGGCATAGCTGTAGAACAAAGCCGAGCCGATCGTGCCGAGATCGCTGGCGGTGAAGATGCCGCCGTCGATCAACGGCTTCTTCACCACATTGAGTGCCAGCCGGCAGGTGTAGCTCAGCGCATAGCCGGCGGTGATGGCGATGATGATGCTGAGGCGGTGCCGGCGATAGGCAGCATCGACGTTTATATCGGTCCGCACCGGCAGATCGGGTCCGGTCGCAAAGGCCTTCAGCATCGTTGACTCCCCATTGTTCTTATATTCCTCCCCGGCACGGGGAGGGGGACCAGCGAAGCTGGTGGAGGGGGAGTGCCTCGAGCGCCGCGCTTGCGGCCCGCCCCCTCCACCACGCGCTGAAGAAGCGCGCGGTCCCCCTCCCCGTGCCGGGGAGGAATTTATGTCACACCCCTACTTCTTCACGATCCATTCGTGCGCCGGGTCGTTGGCGAACACCCAGTCGCGCCGCGGCCCGGCCATCACGTTGAGATAATAGAGATCGTACCCATGCGGCGCGCCGACCGGGTGATAACCGCGCGGCACCATCACCACGTCCCCGTCCTCGACCGCCATCGTCTCGTCGATCGAGCGATCGTCGGTATAGACGCGCTGAAAGGCGAAGCCCTGCGGTGGCGACAGCCGGTGGTAATAGGTCTCTTCGAGAAAGGTCTCGGTGGGGAAGGCGTCGCGATCATGCTTGTGCGGCGGGTAGCTCGACCAATGGCCACCTGGGGTGATCACCTCGACCACCAACAGGCTCTCGGCCTCGGCCTTGTCGTCGAGGATGTTGCGCACGAAGCGCTTGTTGGTGCCGCTGCCGCGCGTCTCCAGCCCGACATCGCCGGGCGCGATGACGCGCGGTTGCCCGGCGCCGGTGCCGGGGGCCGTGCATACCGCGATCTCGGCGTCACTCGTCGCCGCGATGCGATAGGCGGTATTGGCGGGCAGATAGAGCGAGGTGGCGGGCCCCTCGAACACGCTGGCGCGCCCACCGAGCGACGGGAAATGCAGCGCGCCGGCCGATATATCGACCGTACCCGACAGGATCACCAGACAGGCCTCGCGGCCATCCTCGAAACCGTCATGCGTCTGGCCGGCGGCGAGCTTGAGCACGCGAAAGCCGACATATGTCCAGCCCGCGCTC